>Ga0222639_1000895_pt1 | contig 13117 bp, 9 predicted proteins | sample AntAcemetagen185_FD_179863 | JGI IMG/M metagenome (GOLD analysis project Ga0222639, IMG submission 179863) | Saline water microbial communities from Ace Lake, Antarctica - #185 | ecosystem: Environmental > Aquatic > Non-marine Saline and Alkaline > Saline | place: Antarctica: Ace Lake | collected...
GCTGTTCCTGCAGCCCTCCTCGCCCTTGTTATAGACTTCATCATTGGGGCATTTGAGTGGGGGCTCAGGCCTGAAAGAAAGCGGGCAAAAAAGGGGTCGCTTCAAGCTATAATAGGATCCGCAGCACTTATAATGCCTGTCCTGCTGATCCTGATAGGGATGTTTGCCTACTTCACAGGACCCTATGCACAAAACCGGCAAATAGCATCGGCGCCAGGAACCGGGACAGTGATCATCGGGACGAAAAATTTTACGGAACAGTTGATCTTAGGTGAGCTGATGGCCCAGGTTATTGAAGCAAAGACGCCGTTGAGGGTCGAACGTCGTTTCAACTTCGGGGGCACCATGATCTGTCACGGGGCCCTTGTCAACGGCGAAATCGACCTTTATGCCGAGTATACGGGAACGGGACTGACCGCGATCCTCAAAGAGCCTGTGATATCCGACCCCGAGAAAGCCCTGCATCATGTGCGAAAGGCATATCTTGAACGTTTCAGGGCGCAGTGGCTTCAGCCTTTTGGTTTTAACAACACCTATGCCATTACCGTCCGTAAAGACGATGCAGTACAACGCCAGTGGCACACTATTTCTGATCTTGAAAACACAGCATCCCAGCTTCGTGCCGGGTTCACTGCGGAGTTCGCGGAGAGGCCGGACGGTTATCCAGGCTTGAGCAGGGTCTACGACCTCGTGTTTCTGGAAATAAAGGACCTGTATCCTGCTATTATGTACCAGGCGATTGCAAACCGGGAGGTCGATGTGATCTGCGCCTTTGCCACAGATGGCCGTATCGCAGCCAACCACCTGAAACCCCTGAAGGACGACCGCGGCTTTTTCCCTCCTTATCAGGCGGCTCCGGTTGTGAGGCAACAATGCCTCACGGCTCATCCTGAAGTAGGTGATGCATTATCCCTCCTTGCGGGCGTTCTCGACAATGCCACCATGCAGCGTCTCAACTTTGAGGTGGACGGAAAGAAGATGAGCCCGGCAGATGTTGCGAAGGCATTTCTTAAAGCCGAAGGGCTGATTTAGAAGAGAGAGAGGCCTGAGGAAACCGGCTATCAAAATAAAGACCTATCTGAATTTGAGATACCATATCGCTTTTGAGAAACCATGAATATTCCAAACACATTATAGAGATTGAAATATTGGGCTTGTGATACCGTGCAAGCGATCTTAAATAATCAGTCTCATCAAATTGTTGTAGTGCGCTTTACAGGTCGAAAACTGTGGTCAGGGTTAGGGAACCCTATGGGATATTTTCGCAACCACAACAAATGGAGTGAGTCAATACTCTTATCGTACGGCGGTTGGTGAAACATAGCTGCATTACACAAATTTGCTCAATGTGCAATAAGCTTCGTATGCTAAATAATTTCACGCCCACCCCAGTCTTTGATACCTTGACAGTACGTCAAACAATCCACATCAACAAAAAGCTGACATACGCGTTACATATCCAGGGCTATGGTCAGATCTATAAAGTTAAATCGGAAAATCTTACCACCACAATATATAGTGGTCGATCTGTTTTCGGCTCATCAGGTCCCCACAGAAACTTTCGTGCATGAATCTTGAATTTCACAAAATTGGATATTGGCTCGTATGCTACCCAATTTCAGCCCTATTTTAAACTCTTTTATCTAATCATAAGTCAAAGATTTCAGCAATCTAAAACTCTGTGACATTCTCAATTAGGATAAATTGAGCGAACCTGAGATATTTGATTCAGTGCCAGATTGAAGGGCAGGTTCGTGAGTTTTGCGCGCGAGACCTTGTCGGTTCCGGTTTACCCGGGTTAGGTTTTGATACTTTCAATTGTGTGTCATGCAAATTGTGCTATTGCAATATCGACCAAAAATTCTCTAATTTCTGCCTCATTGATCTCATGGCCTACATATTCAACTTTTTCACTGTTATCGATATCATCAAAAAAACAAAGTTGTTCTCTAAAGAGTTTTTCATTGAAATAGGTGCCAAAAATCTCTCGAGCCCTGGCTGATAATTCCTCTAAATCGTTATGATTTTTCAAAATGAAATATAAGTCAACATAATCTTTCCATTTAGCGCGCCCTCCCAAGGCATAGGTTTTCATTGCTGCCAGGTCTAATAGCGTGGGCATTTCTATTACTCCATCAAAATCCATCGAATGACCGACATTATAGGGAAAATTAAAGAATGTTATTTTTACTGAATTTACAACAAGATGTATTTGATCGAAGGCCTCATATAAGAGATTGTCCACCGCAAACCCACTTTTATCAATCAGGTTTCTGATCTTTTTGCGCTTGATATCCTGGGTTGTGAACAAATCGAAATCAATTGACCTACGATGTCCAATATGCAAGGCAATAGCCGTGCCGCCAACCAGGTAGTAGTCGTTTGAAAATGACCTGATTAGCGGCAGAAGTCTCTTTTGTTCCTTTGTTAAAATCTCACTATGCATGTTTTTTGAAATATAACTGAAAGAAATGTTTTGTTCGCTGATGATAGTTTGGCCGTTTGCCGGATATTTGTCGATGAAATATGTTTGCCACTGTTTGAAGGCCAATTAAATCGAAAAGTTTCTTTACACTCTTTTCATTTCCATAATTCAATACAGCTTCGACAAGAGCATTAATGCTGATATCCATTTTTTCTTCAGGCTTTATCCACCAAAACAACGAGCTGTTCTCCTGGATAAATTGGTTAATTTCAGAATTATGGGCCATGACTGACGCCTCTGCGCGAATAGGGCCCGTTATTATCGCGGACCCGATCCCTTGTTTTCTCTGAACCTGAGAACATTGACCCTATATCTTTACCATATCTCGCAACAGGTGTAAATGGATCAGGTGGCGTTGGATCGATATCGCCTGTTTGTCTTCGCAAGAATCAATCTGAGAGGGGGGGGGTGTTGAAAAGAAAAACATCCGTCCCCGCTTTCAAACCCTCTTTGAGTACATGAAAAAGGCTGGTAATCTTAGGGCATGAGGACGAAATGGGCTTACTCAACCTGTCCTCAAGAGAAAACCTACCACTCGTTCTAAGTGATTGACACTGCTGCATTCCTTGGCGGTTGAACAGAAAGGGAGATACTTCTTCATATCTGAATCTCCGGTGCCCCAGAAGGGTGGAGATTCCGGGTTAAGCCAGATCACTCTCTTCCCCCTTTTATGCAGCAGGCTCAAGATGCCTGTTTCAGGGTTTCCGTAGTTATTCCTGGCATCACCTAAGATGAGCACCGTTGTCTTATTTGTGACCTTATCAAGCCAGTTCTCTTTGAAATCCCTGAATGCCTGACCATAATCGGTTCGCCCGAGATGTATCCCTAAGCCAACCCGTTTCTGCAGCCTGAGCAGGGCTTCATCAACATCGTATTTGTCAAACAGATGGCTGACCTCAACTAAGTTAGAGCAGAAGATAAAGGAGCTGATCTTCGCTACCTCTTCATTGAGGCTGTATAAAAAAAGGAGCATAAACCGTGCAACTGTTTCCACTGAACGGCTCACGTCGCAGAGGGCAACCATGTCCGGCCTGTCGATTTTTTTTGTCTTCCATTGAGGTTTAAAAATCAGCCCCTGATATGCGATGTTCTCTCTCAGGGTTGTTTTCAGGTCAAGGGAGCCCCTCTTCGCCCTTTTCCTTCTCCTTGAACGATAATCATTGATAGGTTTTACCATTCTTTTGATAATAGCATGCATCCGATGGAAATCCCGCTGCTCTAAGTTGGAGAGCTTCATATCCTTCAGGTATTTGTCTAAGATTTCTTCTGTTGCGGATGCCGCAAAAAGGGAAAACTGTCGCTCAACAAAATCTTTTATTTCTTTAAAGAGGAGATCTCTGCTCTCCTTCAATGCCCCGGCTGTTTGTTGAGACTGTGCGCTTTGGTTGCTTGACAGACTTTCGATATCCTGATTCAGGCCCTCAAGACCCATCCCCTTGAGAATCCGTTGAACATAGAGGCTTTTTTGAGTGAAGAAGTAGATTTCCCTGATCTTTTCCTTTTTGGCAGCCTCTCTCATGGAAATGGAGAGCCCGGTATTGTCTCCGGCGAGGAGCATCCGGGTAAGGGGGGAGTCCTCAGCGTCGGGAGTAGTGGCAGACGGAAAAGAAGGCTGTTTTTCGGGATCCGAAAATCCGTCAAAGGAAAAATAGCTCTCAAAGCACGTCTCAAAGATCTCCTTTTCATACCTGGATTTGGCTAAGGCGGCAGAAAGAGAATCCTGGAGGACCATCCTGTCCTCATAGCCCACAAGTGCAGCGGCCTTCATGGCATCCATGGTTTCGGAAGGTGATATACGCACGCCGGAACCCCTGAGCGCAACTATCAGATCCAGTAATACCTGTTCCATGCCTGCTTCCTCAAACCTCTCTTGCTGTCTTCTCAGCCATTTGGTAGAGACTCGCCTTTACAATTTCTATATCGGCCTCGAATTTTAAAAAGATATTGAGGGTATCTTTTATCAGGTCCGGGCGTAGCTCTGTGGCATTGAGAATCATCAGGACCTTGGCCCAATCAATGGTTTCACTGACCGAAGGGACTTTTTTTAGATCAAGATTTCTGACCTGCTGGATAAAAGAGACCAACTGACCCCTGAGCCTTTTCGGAACGTCAGGCGCTCGAACTCGAATGATTTCTCGCTCAAGCCTCGGGTCAGGAAATGGGATAAAGAGATGAAGACACCTCCGTTTAAGTGCCTCACTCATCTCTCTCGTATTGTTACTCGTGAGAAAAACGAATGGCTTTGTCACTGCCTTAATAGTCCCTATCTCCGGAACAGACACCTGAAAATCCGACAGGATTTCTAACAAAAAGGCCTCGAACTCCTGGTCTGACTTATCAACTTCATCCACCAGGAGTACAGCACCCGCCTCCTGTTGAAGGGCCTCTAATAAGGGCCTTGGGGCAAGAAAATCAGGGGAAAAGAATATATCATCGTACTGGTGGATCTTTGACACAGAAGCTTCCAGGCCCTCTGTGTCTTTTAGGAGATCATTCAACTTATCTTTCAAAATCTGGGTGTACAATAACTGCTTCCCATATTTCCATTCATATAGCGCTTTTGATTCGTCGAGTCCCTCATAGCACTGAAGCCTGATCAACGGTATATCCAAATAAGCGGCAGCCGCCTTTGCAAGCTCAGTTTTCCCGACCCCGGCAGGCCCTTCCACAAGGATCGGTTTTTCTAAGTGACGGGCAAGATACAGGGTGGTCGCAATCTGCCGGCTGCAGACATATCCGGCATGGTGGAACCCTTTGCGAATATCTTCAATAGATTCAAACTTCCGAGCATGTTCTGATTTCATTTAAGCTCTCCGCGCACCTCACCGTGCCTTTAACGAGCAGATACTGGATACTGGTTTTCCCGCCAGGCGGGACTGGGTGGAATAACGGTAACCACTCAACGACTCAACCACACAACCATCCCCAAAATATCAGGAGAATATAGCGATTTCAAGGATTGTTTTCTTACCGGACAGGGAATGCGGACGGAATGGCTTTCCGGCCGGGTTTGGAGAACTCTCATTTGACATGGCGTCTGTTTTGCCCTACATTGCGTTTCAGTGGGATGGAACACACAGAGACCTTTGAAAAATGTTTCCCGCTACAAGCGGGATTTAAGATCAAGGCGCGTGAGGATTAAAATCCGAACGCAACGTAGAGATTGGGCAGATAAGCGCAGACTTTGAAAGGGGGCGTTTTTCAAAGGTCTCCCAGAAATTACCTTAAGGAGATAATATGGGATTACTGATTGTTGATGAAAGCAAGTGCAAAAAGGACGCTATCTGTGTGGGCGAGTGCCCCATGGCAATCATCAAACTCAAAGACGGCGACGGGTTCCCGGAGCTGGTTCCCGGGGGCGAGCAGATGTGCCTAATGTGCGGACACTGCGTTGCCGTATGCCCCCACGGTGCATTGAGCCATAGGCAGGTCCCCATGGAAGAGTGCCCGGCCATTGAAAAGAAACTGGCGATAGACGAAAAGCAGGCGGTGCAATTCCTTCGATCCCGCCGATCCATCCGCTTTTTCAAGGAAGAGCCGCCGGATAAAGAGAAAATCCAGCGGCTGATCGAAATCGCCCGCTACGCACCCACGGGCGGAAACGGTCAGTTGGTGGAGTGGATGGTCCTGACCGATCCGGCTAAGATCAAGGAGATGGCCGGGGTCACCGTGGATTGGATGCGCAAGGTGTTGGAAAAAACCCCTCAATCCGCCCCTCCATATATGCCGGTTGTCGTGAGTTCCTGGGATATGGGGTTCGACGCTGTACTGAGGGAAGCCCCTGCGCTGGTTGTTGCGTCAGCCCCTAAGGAGGCCGCCAACGGCATGGTAGACGTGACCTTGGCCCTTTCCTACTTTGAACTGGCCGCCCCCAAGTTGGGTCTGGGCACCTGCTGGGCAGGTCTGTTAGAGGGGGCGCTCCTATCCTCTTCAACCGCCAGGGAGGCGTTGGGGCTTCCCGAGGGGCACCCGCATCACTATCCCATGATGGTTGGTTACCCCAAGACGAAATATTACCGGCTGCCCGAGCGAAAAACACCCAAGATCACCTGGAAGTGATCGATGGAGAACAAAAACATTCACAAATCAGAAAAGGACAACAAAACCAAAAATTTGCAGGAACGTGCTCTCGACGATGTAATCGTACTGGAATACTGTTCTATGGTGAGCGGTCCCTACTGTACAAAAACAATGGCCGATCTGGGGGCCGAGGTGATCAAGATTGAGCCGCCGGTGGATGGGGACCCTGCCCGGCGGATGCCTCCATTTCCAGGAGACAAACCCAATCCGGAGAAGAGCGGTCTCTTTTTCTATCTAAACACTAACAAACAGGGCATCACCCTCGATCCTGAAACGCCTGAGGGAAAACAGATCTTTCTGGAACTAATCAAGACTGCGGACATTCTGGTGGAAGACCATCCACCCGGAGATATGGAACAAATGGGACTGGGTTACGACGACCTGAGGGCCATTAACAAAGGCCTCATCGTCACTTCCATTACGCCTTTTGGGCTTACCGGACCTTACCGGGATTACAAGGGTCGCGCCCTGAATATCTCACACGCCAGCGGCCAGGCCTACCTGCTCCCACTTCTCTCCCCCAACGCGGACAGACCGCCTGTCAAGGCGGGCGGCAATACCAGCGATTATGACCCCGGTCTGGTGGCTGTGGTTGCCGTATTGGCCGCACTTTACTGGAAGGGTATATCCGGTCGGGGACAGCGCATCGACATGAGCAAGCAGGAGGCCCTGATCTCCATGCAGCGGGTGGAGAGTGTCACTTATGCCAACGACGAGGTCGTCATGACCCGTACGGGCAACAAGACACGTATGCCTGGAGGGGTCCTCCCGTGCAAGGACGGGCATATCGTGGTTATCACACCGGAGGAGCACCAGTGGAATGCCCTTATGACGCTTATCGGGAATCCGGGGTGGTCTAAAGAGCCCTGGTGCGGGGACCGGGAGGCCCGGGCCCAGCACGTCGATGCCATCAATAAACTATTGATTGAATGGACCAAACAGCACACCAAAGACGAAATATTCCGTAAAGGACAGGCGCTGAGCTGCCCTGTCTCACCTACCAGATCGGCTGAGGACCTCATAAACTCCGAACAATTGAAAGACAGGGGTTTCTTCGCGGAAGTAACCCATCCGTTTTTAGGTCCTTTAAAGATGCCCACCTCCGCATCCCGATTTGCCGAAAGCCCCTGGCGGTTTGAACGTCCGGCCCCCCTCCTCGGTGAATCCAATGAAGAGATCTATTGTGAGCGATTAGGGTATAAAAAAGAGGAACTGGAAATGCTCAAGACAAAAGGAGTCATTTAAAATGAAGTCTGGACCCTTAGAGGGCGTGAGGCTTACTGAATTTACATCGGCCTGGGCAGGTCCCTACGCTACCTGCCTCCTCGGTTTTCTCGGGGCCGAAATCATTAAGGTGGAGAGCAGGATGCGGCTGGATCATTCCCGAAATCTCTCCTTCAGCACGGGGAAGCGATTCTCCGGGCCCGATGAATCCGAGGTCTTCGACAACCTCAACCTCAACAAGAAGGGTATCACCCTTAACCTGAAGGTGCCCCGTGCCATAGACCTTGCAAAGAAGGTGGCCGGGGTGAGCGACGTCGTTATGGAGAACATGCGCCCCGGCGTGATGCCCAGGCTCGGGCTGGGATATGAGGTGCTGCGGGAGATAAAGCCCAACCTGATTTACCTCTCCTCTTCGGCCTGCGGACAGGAGGGGCCGGAACGGGAATATGTGGGGTATGCCCCTACCTTTGCGGCCTTAGGCGGGGTTTCTTACATCACCGGCTACGAGGACTGGCCCCCCAGCAATTTCATGGGTGCTATTGATCTGCGGAGCGCGACCACTGCAGCCGCGTCCATTCTGGCCGCCTTAGTGCAGAAACAGCGTACCGGCAGGGGACAATACATTGACATGGCCTCCCAGGAAAGCATTGCCGTGCTCATCGGGGATGTGATTCTGGACTATGTCATAAACCAGACGGTTCAGACCCGTAAGGGCAACAAAGGCTACCGAATTGCCCCCCACAACTGCTATCGGTGTTTGGGTGAAGACAAATGGATCAGCATCGCCGTGGCCACCGACCAGGAATGGGAGGGTCTCTGCCGAACCATGGACCAACCCGACCTTATCATAGAAAAGCGATTTGCCGCTTCCGAGGACCGCTTTAAAAACCAGGAGGAGCTTGACCGGATTATTTCGGAATGGACCAGGGATAAAGAGAGCTATGAATTGATGACGCGCCTTCAAAAAGCAGGTGTTGCAGCCACGCCTACCCTCAGCAGTGAAGGGCTTTTCAAGGACCCTCATGTTCGTGACCGGGGGGTCTTCCTCCAAGTGGAACATCCCGCGATTGGCAATGACTGGGTCATCTCCCCACCCTGGCGGCTGTCTGAAACCCCGGCACAAATAAACCGGCACGCCCCCCTCCTCGGGGAACACAATGAATATGTGTTTGGCGAGCTTTTAGGGATGTCATCGGTTGAGATAAAGCGGCTGGAACAGGAAAAGGTGATTTATTAGAACAGCCGGTATTACCGAGACCTTTGCACAAATTCGATCTGTGCAGTTAAAAAATGAGCCACAGACACAGAGACAAAGAGGAAACCATGAATAAACCCCAAAACATGTATCGAAAACCGGCCGGTATGGCCCATATATATACCCTCTGCCTCCTTTTTTTCTTAGGGAGTTGGATCGATCCGGGCCATTGGGCATCTAAGGCCTATGCGGATGAAACCATCACGATCGGTGTCCTGGAAGAGCCTAAGACGCTCAATATATGGCTGGCCTCTGATGCCTGGTCCAACAAAGTCCTCTGCCAGCTTTATCAACCGCTCTATATTCGAGAGCCGAAAGGTTTGAAATTGGTCCCATGGCTCGCTGCGGATGATCCGGTGTATGACCCGGCCACCCTGTCCTATACAGTAAAAATCAGGCCCTGCAAATGGTCGGACGGCTCCGAATTGACCTCAGCGGATGTGGCCTTTACCGGCAATCTCATCAAGACCTTCAAGGTCCCTCGCTTTCTGGCCAACTGGGAATTTATCAAGAAGATTGAGACCCCGGATAAATATACTGTCCGCTTTATCCTTAGAGAGCCCAAGGCTGTCTTCCTGTCCAGGACCCTTACTACGCCCATCGTTCAAAAAAGGAAATGGGAGGCCATTGCTGCCAAGGTAAAAAAATTGGAAAATCCGCTTTTGGCACTTCTCAGAGAGAAGGTGACCGACCCGGTGAGCAACGGACCATTCGTCCTGAAGGAATGGAACAGCGGGGATTACCTGTTGCTTGAAAAGAACGAGCATTTTTTCGGCCAGGGAAAAGAGATCTCGGGGCATCTCTTAGGGCCTTATATTGATGGCATCATATACAAAGTTTTCGGGACCACCGACGCCGCAATCCTGGCCCTCCTCAAGGGAAGCATTGACATGTTTTGGTGGGGGCTTCAGCAGGCCTATCTTCAGGACCTGGCGGCAGACAAAAACATCAGGATTTTCACCAACGAGAAAAGCGCCCTTTACTATGTGGGATTTAATGTCAGGAAGAAGCCCTTTAATGATATTCATGTCAGGAAGGCTATCGCCCTGTTAACGGATAAGCATTTTATTACCAGCAAGATCATACAGGGATATGCCTTGAGGGCAAACTCCATCGTCCCGTCCAGCAATGTCTTCTGGTATAATCCAAACGTCCCTACATATGGTGAAGGGCTTTCAAGAGAGGAACGGATTCGAAAGGCCTATGAGGTCCTCGGCCAAGGCGGGTACACGTGGGAACGCTCGCCTGTCACCTTAGAAGGAAAGGTGGTTAAAGGGGAAGAAATCCGCCTGCCCGATGGTAGCCCCATGAAGGAATTTACCATCCTCACGCCTCCTGCGGATTATGACCCGCAAAGGGCCATGGTAGGGCTCATGATTCGGGAGTGGGTCAAGCTATTAGGAATGCCTGCCACATCCAAACCCATCCCTCTGGGACCCCTGATTCAACAGATCAAGACACGCCGTCAATTTGATCTTTTTGTATTAGGCTACGGCAACCTCTCATTAGATCCTGACTATTTGAGAAATTTTTTCATCTCCAGAAATAATAAACCCAAAGGAAGGAACACCAGCGGGTACAGTAATCCCCGCTTTGATCGCATTGCCGACGCCAGTGCCGGCGCCATGGACCTAAAAGAGCGAAAAAAACTCATATGGGAGATGCAGGATATTATCATGAACGATCTCCCCTGGCTCCCCCTTTACAGCCCAAAACTGGCCGAAGGGGTGCGACGGGACAGGTTCACGGGATGGGTTTCTATGGTGGGAGGCATCGGCAGCCGCTGGTCATTCTGTACTATCAAGCCGGTTAAAAAAGGCAATCTCCGGGACTAAGGGCTCACTCAAAAATACCTTCACATTTTTACATCTCAGCTTCAAGCCGTCTTAGGCTGCTGCTTAATCGTGAAGTCCTGAAAATAATTCACTATTTCTGTGGCTTCACTCAATCGCAGTAACCAAATCCGACCTAAATCTGAGCGTCAATTCTGCGAACTTATTTTTGAGTGAGCCCTAAGACAAGGCACTGTTTGCCTGTCTTTCGACGCCCTCACCAAGCTCAGTCCTTTTCGAAGCCTTGGGTTGCACAAACTAGCGGGTGGCAGAGCTGGACAATGGGGCATGAAAAGCGGCGATCCCTTCGCCAAAGTCCTGCTTAACACCATACATGCTGTTGTTCGAATTCGCTTGATTCCCAACCCACATTTCCCTATAGTCCTCAACTGAAAAGGCAAATTCTTGTCGTCTTAATTTTTTTCGTCCATTCAGTGGGGTAAAACCATTTTTATGCTATGGGGTTAAGCGGATTTTACAGGGAGCAAATGCAATATGGAAGACCCTCGAATGACAAGCGCCCGGCTGGTTCTGCAGGAATGCTTCTGGGGAGATTACCAGATGACGGCCAAAGAGCTCGTCGACGGACTGGAGGCCAATGAGCTGGGTTTTGACCGTTTTCTGTTCTCAAAAATTATGGAAAACAGTCCTTATCCCTCCCGCCATATTCGAGTCTTATTTCATCCCGATACGTGGCGGACGTTACTGGATCGCTACTTCAAAAACGCAAGAAATACAAAGAGGGTTCGTATTGTGGCGGCCAACCTGACGGGTAATTACGACCTGGCGACGGAGTATCAATGGAGACTTTAGACTACAGTGCCCTGTATCGCATCCAAGACCGGGTGCTGAAGATCTTCTTTGAGGCAGATACAAATTTTTATCTTACCGGCGGAACCTGTTTGAATCGGTTCTTTTTTGAAAAACGGTACTCCGCGGATCTGGACTTGTTTTCCAATGAGAACAACTTGTTTCGCGAAGATGTCCGGATCCTCCTTGATGCCCTTGCCGCAAATGGCTGTATATATGAGGTCATGGTCGATACCAGGGACTTTGTAAGGCTCCTGGCCGAATTCAAGCTCAAGGTCGATCTGGTCAACGACAGAGTGTACCGCTTTGGCAAAAGCGCCAGAACTCCTGAAGGAATCGTTTTGGACAATATCCAGAATATCGCCGCAAATAAAATATGTGCTGTTCTTGGGCGGGACGAGCCCAAAGATGTGTTTGACCTGTATACCCTGTTTTGCAATGCCCAAATGGACTGGGCAATGGTTTTCGCCGCGTCGGAAAAGAAATGCGCGCTTGACAAGGAAGTTTTGAAATACAGACTGAACTCTTTCCCCCTCGATCTGGTGGATCTCCTGCCGGTTCTGGACCATTCGTTTGCGGCCGATTTCAAGAAGGGCTATGCTCGAATGGTAAAGGCCGTGTGCGCCCGTTAGCCTCAAGCAAACCCGCCGCCGGATGACGGCAACCCTTAGAATATCCCGGTAAAGGGTATCGTTGAATGACCGGATGGCTCGATAGAAAACGGGTTGATATTTCTATCATCACTCCAGTACTCCACCACTCCAATACTCCCGATACGGACACCGATACGGACACCGAAATCACCCTATAATGTGATCATCGATCCGACGCTGTTGAGGATAAACTCATCCGGGAATTCCTGAGACATCTTCTGTATGGCCTTCCAGCCGGTGCAGTGCATGGGGGAGAGAAACTGCGGCCGGATCTTTTTCAATTCGCCAAGGGTCTGTTCAATGATCTTTTCAAAATAGGGTCCGGACAGGTGAAATCCCCCGATAACCGCGTGGACCTTTTCGATGCCGATCAGCTTCCGGGCATAAAAAATTGTGTTTATGATCCCTGCATGACTGCACCCGGCAATGACCACCAGTCCCTTTCCTTTTAGATGTATCACTAAGGCCTGGTCGTCTGAAATCGGATCATTTTCGATCTTTCCGTCCCGTTCCAAAACGGCATTGGGAAGCCCTTTCTCAAAAGATGTGATCCGTTCCACCTCACCGGTGACCATGATCCTCTCACCGGCAAGGAGTGTGGGCGTTTTGGTTTCTATAAGCTCAATATTTCGTTTTTCCAGGTCCTCCTTCACCAAGGTCTGGGGAAAGAGGAGTTTCCTGCCATCGGCCAGGCCAAAAAAACGGGGGGCTGCAAAGGCCCCCGGATGAAGGACAAGGGGAATCTTGTTCGGAATCCTGTCAAGAACAGCATACAGAG
>Ga0222639_1000900_pt1 | contig 13082 bp, 18 predicted proteins | sample AntAcemetagen185_FD_179863 | JGI IMG/M metagenome (GOLD analysis project Ga0222639, IMG submission 179863) | Saline water microbial communities from Ace Lake, Antarctica - #185 | ecosystem: Environmental > Aquatic > Non-marine Saline and Alkaline > Saline | place: Antarctica: Ace Lake...
CTTAGAATCGGGCAGAGAGCCCCCACTTACCACCCGAATAGAATGACCTCTTTTCCTTCCTGCTTTTATCATTACACTATTAGTCTGTTGTGCACCCCCCTTATTATCTTTTAATAAAAAGTCTGCGATCCAAAGTACCTTCATTTCATTACCTCTAATATTTTATGTTCCACACTATCCACTATTGCCTTAGGGCTTCTTTCTTGAGCTATTATATTTCTAGCACTTAAATCGTAATTATGAGGTAACGTCTTTACTAATTCTCTTATGGCTTCAACATCGTTTGGCTTAACAAAATGTACTCTATCCCCAAACTTTTCTAAATCCCTTTGTCCACCTACCTTAGTAGTTATTACTTGTAGTCCCATACACAACGCTTCTAATACTAATGTTGATATGCCCTCTGTATCCCCGTCTCCTGCCACTCTTGAGGGTGCTACTAATAACCACGACTTCTGAAACAAATCAAACACACCCTCTCTATCCACCCAACCTAGAAACTTCGCCCTGTTAGATATGGCTTTTAATTTAGGAGCTAATTCCCCGTCCCCAAATACCATTATGTCGGGTACTGCTTTAATTGCTGTGTCTAAACCTTTCTTTTCTACAAACCTACCTCCACATATAACTTGACCACCCATAGTTCTTGTCCTTTTCAATCTATCAACGTCCACACTAGCACCCCAGAATACCAACTTATCTTCAGGAACTCCCCATTCCATGAACTTCTCTTTATGATAGCTCGTTATATATCCTACAAACTTACAATTAGGGTCTTTTGTTACTTCTCTGAACTTCTTACCCTTATCAGTCCAAATATCCCAAGCGTGTGCAACGAATCCAAACGGCTTGTTAAACTTCGCAGCTTTAAGTGCTATATGAGCAAAATGAGATAGAATGAAATCACAATCACTTATATCTACATAAGGATATTGAAGTCGGTGTACTTTAACATCGTAACCTCTAATAATAAACTCTTCTATTTCAAGTGGTATCCACGTTTCACTAGGTAGTGGATAATCGTACAAAACATATCCTATTTTCATTTGAGCAGGTTTCTTAAATTATCTACTAAATTATCAAACTTAAACTCTTTCTTTCTAGCAATAAACTTGTTTACCTTCATTGCTTTCTCCAATTTCTTTGCTAGATCCAAATCATCGTCCCTATTGGCTATATGTATATGCTTATCAGTACCTGCGACTTCCCTCAATGCCCCTGAATCAATAATGACACACTCAAGCCCCATATACCTTCCTTCTGCTAACCACATACCGTACCCTTCGTAAGGACTAGGACAAAACATTACTTTTGCTTTAGAATACATTTCATACTTCTCTGAATCTGGTCTGTCATAATGAGCTACGACTCTATCCCCTAATCCATACCTAGATACCCATTCATTCAATTGAGAACTCATTGAACTTGTGAAAATATGAAACTTCCAATCGTCTGGTGCTAATGAAAACACCTTTAACGCTTGTTCAAATCCTTTGTCTCTCTCTCCTGTAGTAGCTGAAGCAATAACTATGTTTTCTCTTTTACTTTTATACTTATCCGCTATTTTATCGTTCACACAAGGTTGCAAAACACTACCCTCTTTTTCGTAATAGTCCCGACACAAATCCTGAGCAAACTTAGTTAAAAATACTGGCTTTATACTCTCTCCCATAGCTATTAAATTATCCACTTCAAAATACCCTTGCTTTTCGCCCTCTAATCTATCAGCATCGTACTTCTCCACCATAGGAATAGGGTCAAACATAAAACAATACGCTGGCTTGCCTGTTCTTATACCGTTTCTAGCACACGCTACATTGCCTTCTACTACAGCCCCCATATAAATATCTGCGTCAACTTCCAATTCTAACAACTCTTCTACGGACACAATTTCTGTTTTGTAATCTCTATTCCATTTCAAATCGTCTTCCCAAGGTGGTCGCATATTAGTATACATAGTAACATCATAATTTAGTTCACATAACGCCTGAATTATCTGATACACAAATATCCTCCCCCCTGAATACATATCTCTGTTCTTTAAGAAGAAAGCTACCGATTTTCTATTCTTTTTAGGATTCATAACAACACTCCTCGCTTCTGGTCTTCTAACTCCTAATTTCCTTAATTCATTAGCTAGTTTTATACCCGTCTTTTGTATAGTGTAATTATCCTTGACCCATTTAGAACCCTCGTATCCCATTTGCCACACCTTGTTTCTATTCTCATACGCCCATCGCATTTTCTTTTTTAGATCTTCTTTACTTGGCTCAATCATTTCGCCGACTACTTTAATATCAAAGTTTTCATAAATAGCGGGTCTTAGTCCTTCTATTTCTAATTCTATGAAATATTCGTCATTAAAATACTCACTCATACCACTACCGTTTGGAATAATAGAAGCAGTACCACACGCCAACGCTTCCAAAGGAGGCAGTCCGAACCCCTCCCCCCTACTAGGGAATACAAAACAGTCGGTCTCCCACAACAATTCTCTTAACTCCCTTTGGTCTACTTTTTCTAAAATTACTTCTACGTTTGGATACTGGCTTCTTAAAATAGGAAACGGTAATTTCCTTTGGACACTTTTAAGAATTAGTTTTACATCTTCCTGCTTACCAAACTCCTCAACAAACGCACCAAACACAATGTCCCAACCTTTTCTCTGGTCAAACGCATTGTACATAGTGAAAGTAAACACCCCGTCATTCTTTTTCTCTTGATAATAAAAATTGTCAGGATTATATCCCAACGCAATAACCTCACTAGAAACTCCTCTACTAGCAAACGCATCTTGACAAAACTTACTGGGTACAAATATCTTGTCCGCCATTTCTAAATAAGGTTTCCAAGCAGGATCTATTTTTGTAGATTCAAACATAGAATATAAAACTTTCTTTTCTGTCTGTAAGCTCTCTAACGGGTGTGGGTACGAATACACCACTCCAACCTCTTGTCCTGAATAATCACTTGTTACACTAAGCCCAGTATCCTCTAAAGCCCTAATTAAAGGTGCAGTAGACTGCCCGTAACCGTGTGGATTGTCATTATTCTTTCTAAAAAAAATCCCACATCCTTCTTGTGTGGGTTCTACTCTTCTTCTTTCTCTGTAGTACGTTCTTTTTTCAGTTTTATTGGCGAACCGAAATCCTTCCTTAATTCTCTTTTCTATATGTCGTTGGTCATCTATTTCAACGACCCTCCCTCTGGGGTTCACTAATAATGCCATAATTTATACTACACATATTATCTATAAAACACAACAGGGGCGATTAAGCCCCCGTTATGCCTCTTAACATCTATAAACTATTAGGCATTTACATCAAATAAGAATCCATCTCTTACTGTCTGTATACCATATAGCATATCTAGTGTTACCTGTCTGCCTAGTGCATTAGCATCATAACTAGAAGTTAATCTCATTGAGATTCCACTTATAGGGTCTGTTACTACTGACTGGGTTACTCCTTCACCATTTCCATCTGTTGGTAAACTTCTCATTACCAAAGCGATAGCATCTTTTGTATAGGCAAGGCAATGCTCTACTGCTGGAGAACCTGCGGAAGGAACTAATTGAGATTCAAATACATTAATCCCAAATATATCTCCGATTGCTCCCTCAACGAGAGGTGCTCTTGAACCATACTCATTTGCTTTAGTGAACTTGTCAACTCCTAGCAAGTCATTTACAACTGAAGGACTAGCATAAAAGTATTTAGGGTCCAACATAGGTGCTTTCGCATCAACGAATGCTTTCCTTATGAGTAACATTGAAGCTTCTATTGTCGCATCAGATGTATCATCAAAAGTAATATCATCTCCTGCGTTAGCATATTCTGCTACTATATCACCTTCTAGCTCTTCGGCTAATCCGATGACTGCATCCTTTATGTAAAGACCTCTAAGGTCCTGATTTGCTTGTGCTCTTGCTGGGTCCTCTACCATGAAAGTTACTTCCTTATGACTGTCAAGAACTACACTCACCTCATCATCAGCAGGTGCTTGTCTTGTAACATTCTCATTTGTAGTTTTATCATTTACTGATAAAGCTCCTGTCATAGGAATATGGATTGTATCTCCATACTTTGCTACGGCTGAATCTAAATCTCTACGAACTGTTTTTGCGAGATTAAGATTGCTTCTTAAAGCAGTAATTGCTTCATTTAGCCATATTTCAGGGATAAAAGAGTCGGCTTGAGTCGTGTTTATTGAACTATAATCTGTCATTTTCTTTTAACATTAAAATTATCTACTGTTATCTATTCTACCTTCTTTCCTCCAAGTTTCGATTTCATCTTTGTGTTCTGTATACCATTTATGGTCTTGCAGTTTAGCTCTAAGTTCTGACTTAGTCATTATGATATCTCCACTCTGAGAGTCGGTAGACGCATTTGCACTTCCCCCAATGTCTGAGCGGACATTAGATTGAGCATTTGCCAAATAAGGTTTATCAGAAATAAGATCCTGAACAACACTCTCTACATTAAGATAGTTTCCATCCTTACCAGTTTCAAGTTTGCTCTTATCAAGAAGTTTGACCACAGCGTCAGTGTCCACTACTTTGAGTTTTGACGCCACAGACATGACCTCGTTGTTAAGTTGCTTTTCCTGAAGGTTGGATGTAAGTCGTTCTATTTCCTTTTCCTTCTCCTCAAGAAGTTCTTCTAGCTTACCTTCCTCTTTCAACTTCTTCTGAAGCTCTTGGTCTTTATCTTTTTCTATCCTAGCCAATTCACTCTCTGCTTTCTTGGCTTTCTCGTTTAATTCTGTAAAACGAGGGTGCTTAAACACCTCAGACCATTGCTCCTCAGATAAATTAAATCCTTCCTCTTTAGAACTCTCGGTAGTTTTCTTCTCCGCAGAAGTGTCCTTAGATTTGGACTCTGTTTCCTGAGTTTCCCCAGAAGTCGCATTCTTGGATTGTTTCGCCATTTTAACTCCTTCCCATTGTGATTCGTTTTTACCGAGTTCGTACTCGCTCACAATAGATAATTAAATTAACTATTTAATATAACATAATTATAACATATTAAGCAAACTAGCATTTCTTACATTTAATTACTCATACTTTATTGCTTCACTACTAGGTAATGGTCTTGTACGGTGTCTACATCGAGGATGAAAAAGTCCATCGTCTTTTGCGTCCTGTACACTAGGAACGTTAGGATTGTCCCCACTAATACTTAGCACCTTCCCTTCCCATGCTAGACATATATCACACTTACAGCTTGAATAACTGGTAACATAAACTAGGTCTTGCCCTCTTTCTAAAACCTGATTAACCACCCCTTCGTTATATGCTTTCATAGAGTTCGTATCAATAAACATTTCTGCATACTTCTCAATATCCCATCTCCTTCCTGAAGAATCTAATATAAAGACTCTCTGTTCTTTTAATGCTTCTGTAACCCTATAAGCCATTTCCTTTCTAGTTGCAGAGCTAATCTTTCCCTCAGAAATAATGCTTTTTAATCTTTGCTCTGTTGCTTCTCCAAGAATTCTACTAGATGATTTGAATATTCCCGAAATCGCTTCATTGACCGATACCTTTGCTGTGTTTGCTATATTGTATATTACTTCCCTATGAGTATTGTTAAAAATCATAGAAGCCACACCTACAGCTGCTAAGCCCATTGCTGCTTCCATAGCACCCATTTTGTACATCTTATCTACAGTCTTATCTATGAACTGATCTGACTGTCTCTCTAACTTGTCTAACTCGTATGCTATCGCTTGTAAAATCTCCTCTCTTTCCGTTAAAGAATACGTGTCTCCTGAGAGTAATAACCTTACAATTTCATCCTGATGTACACCAAAAATCTTGGCATACTTTTTTGCCAATTTCTTTACATCACTATTCTTCATTATTTATACCCTTATCTTTTTTATTTACCTCCGCCTGATACTGATGAAAAAGGTTGTCAGAATTAAAATCGGCTCTATCGGCTTTATCTTCTTTAATCTCTTTAATACGTGCCATTGCTTGTTCATCATTAAAATCTTCTACAACTTTAATAGAACTCTTTTGTGAGGATAGTCCCGACTCAAGTTTAAGCATTTCGTTTTGTATTTCTTCTACCTTATCATCTACAACACCGTCAGCAAACATTACATTAGGAATAATAGGGTCGCCCTTGTACGTAATATCTCCTACTACGTTTCCTGCTTTAGCAAACATACTCGCTATTTCAATGGCTTTTTGTATACCCAATTCATAATACAACCCTTTTCTGTTCTTCTTGGCTAACGTTCTAAGCATTCTTAGTTTCAAAGCCCTACCACTCTCGGCTGATGTTTTACCTGAATCAAGTCCTACAACATCAGGAGACACTTCTCCTATAAGAAATATTGTTTTAATAATCTCGTCTATCTGTTGAAACGCCATATCTAAATTAGCATTCCATACAATATACTCTGGCTTATCTTCTCCCTCTCTAAACTCAAACATTTGTAATGCTTCCTTCCTTACATTCCCTTTCTCGTCTAACACTCCCTCTGGTACTGCTAGTATAGGGTCTGAGTGCTTGTCTAAAATATTGTCTATGCTAGTCATTCGGTTGTTAATAGCAAAAAACAAGGACTCTAAATCGTGATAGTCCGACATACCAAAATAATTATTATTCACTCTAAAGTTTGGAATATGAACTATTGGTATCTCCTCTATTCCTGTGTCTACCTTTTCTTCATACGTTGTACCCGCTAAAGCATTGTAATCTTTAACTGTTATTCTTTTAACTACTTCTTGTTCGTCCTTACCTTTCATTTCATAAATATTAGTTTCTATCACACCTTTAGTGTATGTTTCTTCTATCAAGTAAGTCGTTTGCTTTCCCTTGTCATTATTAAGATACTCCTTCCACACCAATTTCTTCTCGCTAGGATCGTCTCTAAAGTTTTTACCAATCGTAGGGAAGTACATAGCAGGATTGATATCTTCTATTTTAATCTGCTTGTCCTCAACTCTAATTCTAAGTACTGCGTCTCCTCTAGCAGAATTCATTAAAGAGGATTCGTATAACTGAGTATTCAAATTGTTCTCATAAACAAGTGCATCTATGAAGTCCTGCTCCTTAGTGTTGTTTTCACTAGACTCTATGATTGCCTTCTCACCAAATAAAACATCCGCCATGACCTTAGAAATTAAACCTGCAAAATTGCAAGTCATGTATCGCAGAGCTTTATACTTATCAGAAAATTTGTCTCCTATCTCACCCATGTACGCAGAATAATGATTACCTTCTAGTAGTCGCTCATAAGTACCGTATTGTCTTAATCGTCCTACAGAATCTTCGCTCGGAAATTTCTTTTTTAGCATAATTCTAAATTCTAAATTATCTTATATATTTTACCATATTACCGAAACGCTTGAGGTTTGCTTGTAAACACTCTTGGCTTTCCTCTACTTAAAGTCATCGTAGCTACATACCTCATTGAATCACAGAGATGATTATTAGCGTCTATAGGAACGTTAAGAGTCTTACCTGCTCTATCTTCAGCCCACTTATATTTTCGCAATTCGTTCTCTAAGTGTATGCTCCTTTTTGTAATATGCATTTTGTACTGTCTTAGAAAATCAATCCCGAACCTAATACTGTCTGTACCCTTTTGTGCGGGCTTTATGTTAAATCCTTTTCTTTTAATTACTTCTATGCTCTTTGGCTCACTACTGTCTGCGTATATAAACAAGTTCTTATCAGGAACTAGAAACTCCATCTTATTGGCTATGTCCTCATTTAAGAGTCCCGTTTCATATAATAACTCGTCCCAATACAGCTCATTATTCATAGTATAAAGTGAAACTAAAGCACTTGGATCGTTGGTGTAACCAAAATCAAGCCCGTATCCAATAAACTTTGCGTTTGACGGTATCTCTTCTACAACATCCCAGTTTTCAAATATAGCACCCTGTAATCTTGCCTTCTTACCTAACCCGTACACTTCCCACATATAATTATCGGCTGTTCCCTGCTCTATGTTCTCTAATGTCGGCTCATAACTCTTTATCTTGTTAATAATACTCAAAGGCAAAAAGGGATTATCCAACATAGTAGAATGAATCATACAAACATCGTCTCTTTTTTGTAGGTCAAACACCCAGTGAGAATCGTCGTAAGGATTGTAGTCTAATATCGCACCCTGCTTAGTTCTCATTTCCAACTGGTCAAAATGCTTCTTAGCAACTTCCATTGTTTCGTTAATCCAAAACCAGTCCTGAGTCCTACCGTGTAATTTCTCTGCGTAGTCCAACCCAAAGAAAGCTATCTCAGTCCCATTGATGTTATACACCTGTTCAGCTCTGTTTACATTTATCTCTGGCGATATTTCTATCCCATACCTTTCAACCAAATCTCTAAAATCTAAAAGTAAAGTAGACTTGATCCAAGTCATCTTATCTCTAACAATCGTAATAGTAAGTTTCTCTCCTGCCTGAGCTTTAAGAATAAGGAATTGAAAGATACTCCAAGTTTTTGAGCTACGACTGCCGCCCTCATGACATATTACTTTATATCCTTGTTTCTCCCTCAGAAGTGTCTTTTTGAGAACTTGTGTCCCCACTATTTGCAGGGCTTTCTTCTGTTGTATCATCTTCTAATCCCCCTACAAACTTAACTTCTATAGTGTTTATCTTCTCCCCCTTACTGGTCATGTCTATTTCCTGAGGTGCTTTGCTTATATGTCTATCTAACCAATCCAAAGTGTACTTAGTACTCATTAAGTAGTTGGCTATCTTAACCTCCCTTAGAGTGTGCTTCTCTGGGTGTACCTTAACATCAGCTAATAGGTCTTTAATTTCTTTATAAGACATCTCCCCCTTAGACATAAACTCATCAAGTATCTTCTGTGCTTCTCTACGCCTCTCCCAACCCTTACTCTTTGCTTCTGGACTAGGTTGATTTTCCGAAGTAAACTGCTTATCTACAGGAGGATTACCCTTCCCGATTTTATTCCCGTTATTACTCATAACTTCTTTGCCTCCATATTAGTTAATTTCTCCCACCTATCAATGATTACTTGGCAATAGTGAGGGTCAAGTTCCATCATATAACACTTCCTGTTAGTTTGTTCACAAGCAATTAGTGTTGAACCCGAGCCACCGAATAAATCTACAACTAGATTACTTTCTTCACTATATTTTTCTATAAACCAAGAGGATAATTTTATTGGTTTCTGTGTCGGATGGTGTCTTTTATGGTCAAACTCTTGTTCTGTTCCCAGCAACCCACTCCAAGTTATTCTAACTATTTCTCTTAGATGTTTCTCTCTACTCCAGCAAAGTTCAAATTCACTGAATGTCAATTTCGTATCTTCAACACCCTTCCTTTTGTCCCATACAATAACACTCCCTTCTTTTCTATTGGGTATAAACTCTGCAAAGTAATCAAAACCCCATAGAAACAGCTCTTTTGTATCAGGAAACATTTCAAACAGGTGAGTAGGGTCATAGTCCTCATCGTCTCCTATCACTGGAGTATAATGCTTTGCTTTATTCTTCCACTTACCCTTTCCAACTAAATTATCGCTACTAGAGACATCAAGATTCATTCCATAAGGAGGGTCAGTAAACACCATATCTGCTTTCTCTCCATTCATTAGTTTTTCTACATCTTCTATCTTGGTGCTATCTCCACATACTAATCTATGCTCTCCTAGTTGATATACATCTCCTAATACAACAGTAGTTTCTAAGTCCTCTGGTTCTTCATAGTCGTCTTCTTCAACTTCTTCTATTATCTCTGGCATTAAATCTCCTGCCCCTATTTCTTCTAATATATCTTCAAACCCCTCTGCTAGTTTGTCCATATCCCATTCTCCACCCTGTATGTTACTCTCTAGTGCTACTGCATCTTTTTCTTCCTGAGTTAGTATCTTGTCAGCCACCTTACATTCAACTTCTTTGTATCCTAATTCCTTCAATGCGTCTAATCTTTGATTGCCCGATAACACTACATTCTTTTCGTCTATCTTGAGTATGTCATGAAAACCCCTCTTAGTAATAGATTTCTTTAACTTAACATACTCCACCTCCGATATTGACCTAGGATTTTCTTCCCATTTCTTTAGTTCTGAAACCTTTCTAATCTCTGTATGCCACTCCATACTTCATTTTATCATAAATTACTTAATAACTAAGTGTAGCTGACAGTAAGGTATTTTAACTCTCCTCTAAGAAAGTTCTATCAGCTACAGTCAATTATCATCGTCAATTATCATCACTACCTATTGTCCAGAACACTTGTGATGTCCAGACAAAGGGTACTAATGAGAATCTTCTAGTTCTTTTAACTTCTCTTTATACTCTTCAATTAGCTCCTTCTTTTCACTAGGAGTCCATTTCTTAATATCATTTTTAATACTTTTAATGTACTCATAATCTTTACTTTTATGTTCTTCTAACCATTTATTAAACCACACTGGATCTTCATGAGCCGATTGCCTTCCAAACTTATGGTGCTGTACACATAAACAGACACCATTTCTCAAGTCCCACCTTGTTCTTCTATTGACCCTTCCAATTATATGATGGGAGTTTAATCTAACATTCTCTTTAGTAGCACCACATACCTCACACTTCTCTTTGGCTCTTAACTTTACAAGTCTACTCCACTGCTTATCTAATGTTTTTGTTAAACTAGCCATCCAAATTATCAATAGAACTTAAATACTCACTACCTAAACAGTAACACTCTGCGGATATCCTAGTTCTTTCATATATTTAGGGTCTTCATATATGTTCCCAACTATTCGGTACTCGTTTTCCTCTGAAAAGGATACAAAATTATCATCATCTCCTAGATAGTCCTTCCCTCTAAATTCAAAACCTAACCTATCTTCACTCCATACGACTTCAGCTAATCGTGGCTCTCTTAATTCTCCCGTGTCAAAATCCCACTGTTCAACCATTACTAAGTCCCCTTCATATATTCCAAACCCTTCTTTATCTTGAATCCCTAGACATTGCATACCCTGTGAATGCTCCTCACCCTCCCCTCCCAGAAGCAAATCATAAGTATAATCACCAGTCAAAAGCCCGAATCCATCAGTAGAGGACTGTAAATAAATCATTTCCCTGTCCTCCTTACTCCACACCCTGTAGCAATACCTATCTATTATTTGCATTTTATACTTCGTTTTCAAACTTTGCTCCCTGATAATTTATGTTTTGATCCTTTACCATTTTCCATAAATATAACTTCTCCGCAGGTACTACTTTCTTAATAGTCCCATCAGGTAAAGTAGCGTCCTCTACTCCCCATCTTCTATCAGCAAACTTAGAGGTATATCGCTTGTAAACTTTAATGTATTCCTCCCCTATTTCTTTTGCCATTTCTGATACCGTGTATTCCATATATATATAATACTATAAATTAGTCTTCAAATCTAGCTATCTTCTCTAGTAAATAACTATCTATCTTGTCCATTTCCTTCATATAGAAATCTTCAAACTCTCCTTTAGTTGGCTCTTTACCTAACTCCTTGTTACAAAGTACCCATATTTTTCTTCTCTGTCGCTCACTAGGGCTTATATCTTTATCGTATACCTGATTTTCTACCATAGTGGACTTGAGTTTATCTACATCTAAATCTGGTACTTCTAGTCCAACAGCAGTTTCCGATATAGTTAAAAACGACTGCATTCCCCTATGCTCATCTAAATACTTAATGTCATCTCCTGATAACTCTACTAAAGAATGGATCGTCATACTACATTCGTTCTCTCCTATTCTCCTATAATTATATAAATCTACTGGTATTGTTTTCATATATATTACTTAGTTAATTTAGATAACTTATTTATTTTTCTACTTAAATCTTCATATGCAGTATTCCCATTGTTATATATATAATTCATTGCTAATTTCAACATCAAAAACTCCTCCTTTGTAAATATATCCCCCCTAGCCCTATCTATCTCTTGCTGTATGAAGTCTTCTAACATTTCATAGTTTATTTCTTTAGTCCACCCAAAACTATCTTTTACTTTAACCATAAAGTCTAAACCCTCAAACCTCTTCTTCCAATTTTTCTTGTTCATTATTTTTGTTTCTTAATTTAATCCACTCTTTTCTTAACATTGGCACAACATCTACTCCACACTCTTTACAAGGTTTATTATCAATCTCATACCAATTCCCGTTTATCCTTCTTTCTGGTTCACATAAACACTTAGGACAAACTACTACCCATATACTATCTTTCTCTTTCTTCTCCATATATATTACTTAGTTAATTTAGATGTATGTTCTTTTGTAAACTTTCCAACTGCCCTTAATGCATTGTCCCACCCTCTTTGATAGTTAGTCCAGTTTTTCCCCTCTTCTCTAGCCCTGTCTATCTCTTGCTCTATGAAAGCAATTACATCATCTACATCTTCTTTCCCACTTCCCATTTGTGGTGCATCATCTCCATATCCATAGAAATTATAAATATCATCTTCTGCATAATGTTGTACAAATCTGTTGTGGAAATCCTCTTTCCAATCTTTCTTCTCCATATATATTACTTAGTTAATTTAATTACCTATCCTTAAGATATTCTATGGTTTCAATAGTAAACTTTTCTCTGAATATGTCAAACATATCTGTAACTAAATAAAACATTTCCTCTTGTTCCTCTCTAGACCCTTTCAATAGTGCCTCTACAGTTTTACCTTCCCCTCCCCAATCTAAATGTAAGTGCATACCACCCTTATTTTCAGTTACATAAAATTTAACCTTGTATTCTAATGGTTGTATTTTCTCTTTCTTCTCCATATATATTACTTAGTTAATTTAGTTATTCTTAAATATATGCCACCAACTTTTATAACATCGCCAACGTTTAGTTCTATGCTGTCATTAAACTCAAGTTTTCTGTCATTTAGATACACCCCACCACCATCTAACAAATGCCTTAACTTTGAGTTGCTGTCTTCCCAACCATTTTCTACTAACCACTTTAATAAATCCCATATTGAAGTAAACCTCTCCACTCTAATAGGAACATCCAATCTGTTGTTTTTAGCAATATCTTTAGCCACACTAGGTTCATAGCCGAAAACTTTGTCCTGTAGCTTATCCATTCCTTATATATTACTTAGTTAA
>Ga0222639_1000901_pt1 | contig 13070 bp, 11 predicted proteins | sample AntAcemetagen185_FD_179863 | JGI IMG/M metagenome (GOLD analysis project Ga0222639, IMG submission 179863) | Saline water microbial communities from Ace Lake, Antarctica - #185 | ecosystem: Environmental > Aquatic > Non-marine Saline and Alkaline > Saline | place: Antarctica: Ace Lake...
ATTAGCCATGGATGCTGGAGAACATGGCTTTTGGGACTGGAATCTCGATACGGATGATGTTTATTTCAGTACGTGTTATTATACCATGCTGGGTTACAAGCCGGGTGAATTGCCTATGAGAAAAGAAACCTGGGCCAATCTTATGCATTCGGAAGATAGAAAAATAATTTTACCAATAGTGGAAAAATATGTAGCAAATGCCGAACCTTATGAAGTTGAATTCAGGTTAAAAACCAAAGACGGGGATTGGAAGTGGATATCCGGTAGAGGTAAATCTTATAATATAGATAAAAATGGAATTTCACATAGAGCAGTTGGAGTTCATGTGGATATCACCAAGCGTAAGCAGGCAGAAGAAAAACTCAAAAAAACCTTGAACGCAACCATTGAGACCATGTCCAAAATCATTGAAGTCAAAGACCCCTACACCGCCGGTCACCAGCAGCGGGTTTCACAATTGGCAGTTTCCATTTCCAAGGAGTTGAATCTTCCCCAAGAACAAGTGGAAGGAATAAGAACTGCCTCTCTGATTCATGATATCGGCAAGATTGCTATTCCTACTGAAATATTGAGTAAATCCACTGTCTTGACTGATATTGAATTCAATTTAATTAAAGAACATTCTCAAATAGGGCATGATATCTTAAAATCCATCGATTTTGCCTATCCGATAGCACAAATTGTGCTCCAGCACCATGAAAGAATTAACGGCTTGGGTTATCCAAATCAGTTAAAAGGAGATGAAATCCTTTTAGAAGCAAAAATATTAGGCGTTGCCGATGTGGTAGAAGCTATGTCTTCTCATCGTCCTTATCGTCCGGCTCTCGGAATAGATGCCGCCCTGGAAGAAATCACCCAAAACAAAGGCATCCTCTATGATTCGAAAGCAGCGGATGCCTGTTTAAAACTCTTTAAAGAAAAAGGATTCAAATTTGAATAAGGAAAAGTGGTTAAAATAGGTGTAGGGAAGGTTGTTTTTATCATTAACTCGCTTAATCTGCTACAACAGGAAGAAATAAGAAAAGAATCAGAAAAAAGGTTACCCGATTTCTGGAAAGAAAAACTTAATAGGAGTAAATTAAAAGGAGAAACTTCAAAATTACTTGAGGTGGTCCTGGAAGAAAAGAGAAGAGAAATTGTAAAGGAATGGATTAAAGCCGGAAAGATTAAGGTAATAAATCACAAGAGATAAAAATATTTTAACAATAAAAAAATTAGTATTCAAATAAACCAGGAGGGTTCCTAGTGAACATTGACCTTCGTACGATTTTCATTGTTCTGGTCCTGACCAATTTTTTGCAAGCCATTGCTATCTTTATACAATATTTGATCAGCAAAACCTATAGGGGGATTGGCTGGTGGGCGCTTGGTTTTACCTCGATAGCCATAGGATTTGTGTTGCTGCTCCTACGGGATTTTATTTCAATTGCCCTGATCTCAATCATCTTGGCCAATACTCTAACCATTTTGGGATTGATTTTTATATATATCGGAAGTATACGATTTCTTAATAAAAAAGAAAATCGAGGAATTCTCATTCCTCTCTTTATTACTTTCCTTCTATTTTATTTCTACTTTACTTACACAAATGAAGATATTATTATAAGGAGTTTTATTGCGGCTGCTACCGTTGCAATTATTTCTTTTTTAAACGCATGGAGTATCTTTATTAACAAGCCTCGCTCTGTCACTGCTTCTGCAAACTTTGTCTCCGCGGTGCTTCTTTTTCATGGCTGTTTTTTTGCATTCCGAGCGGTGGACATGATTACTGCTTCAACTATTACCAGTATTTTCACACCAACGTTTATGCAGACAACCGTATTCCTGGCCCAGCTCATTGAAGGTATCCTATTAACTTTTGGTCTGATTATCATGGTCAATCAGCGCTTGAGTATGGAAATAAGAGAAGGGAAAGAACATTTCGAACAGATATTCAGTTTAAATCCCGATGCATCTCTTATTATCCGCCTGAACAATGGGTTAATTGTCGATGTTAATGAAGGGTTTACAGTTTTAACCGGATTTACCCGTGGGGATGCGATTGGAAAGACCAGCATGTCTTTAATGCTTTGGAAGAATCCCACTGACCGCCAAAAGGTCTACGATGAACTTGCTAAAAAAGAATTTATTGAAAACTTTGAAACAATACTTCGTCGTAAAGATGGCAGCCAGTTCGTTGGCAGTTTATCGTACAGATTAATAAATCTGCATGATGTTCCGCACATCATCTGCATGGTCCACGATATTACTGAACGCAAAAAACTCCAAAATAGTTTACAGGAAAGCGAAGAGAGACTTTCTTTTACACTCGATGCAACCAATGACGGAATATGGGACCATGATCTTGAATCAGGCAAGCTCTATTTAAGTGACCGCTATTATGAAATACTTGATTATCATCCAGGTGTGATCGCTGCCACTCAAAAATTCTTTGAAGGATTACTCCATCCGGAAGATAAAGAAAGGGTTTTGCGAAAAATTAAAGAATGCATCAAAGGAAAAACTGAAAGATATAGCGAAGAAGTTCGCTTAAAGACCAAGTCAGGTCAATGGAAATGGGTACTGGGCCGGGGTAGTGTGGTTTCCCGAGATTCTAACGGTAAATCGCTGCGTTTTGTAGGTACCCACACGGATATTTCCCGACGTAAAGAGGTGGAAAAAAAACTGGAAGAATTGGCCCGAATTGACTCTTTGACCGGCTGCTATAACCGGAGGTACGGGTTGGAACTGCTTGACCGACAGATGAAGCTATCCCACCGCAGCAAGTCTCCCCTGTTGCTGGCTTTTCTGGATATAGATAGTCTTAAGAAGATCAATGATGCCTTTGGACATGGTGAAGGGGATATTGCTTTAAAAGAAGCAGTCAACCTCTTTCAATCTACCCTAAGAGAAGTGGATATCATCTGCCGAATGGGAGGAGATGAATTCTTGCTCGTCTTTCCGGATAACTCTCTAAAAAATGCAGCTCAAATTAAAGAAAGATTAAATAAAAATTTAATTGAATTAAATCAGACCCTTAAGAAACCTTACCGGATAGATCTCAGTGTTGGTTTTTCGGAATATCATCCTGGCAATCCTTTAGCGATGGATGAATTGATCCGAATAGCTGACCAGAAGATGTATGAAGAGAAGGAAAGAAAAAACAAGAGAAGGTTGTAAATATGGTGGTAAGTTAGAAACTGTTGAAGATGAGGAAGAAGAGGAGAAAACAACAAGGGAGAAAACTGAAAAACTTATAGAATCAAAACAATACTAGCACTATTATATAATTATTAGTAGGGGGTAAAAAATGGATGGCAAGGGTAAGAAAAAAGCAGAATTAATAAAAGAATTAGAAACCTTGAAAAAAGATCGGGGGGGGGTATGTTAGAAAATAATATAACCAAGCGCAAGCAGGCAGAGAAAGCCCTTATAGAATCCGAAGAAAAATACCGTACCTTATTCGAAAACACCGGCACTACAACCATGGTTATTGAAGAAGATAAAACTATATCTATGATAAATACTCAACTTAAAAAAATATATGGATACTCTAAGGAAGAAATTGAAAACAAAATGAAATGGACAGATTTTATCCTTCCGGAAGATTTAGAAAGGATGAAAAAATATCATATTGCCAGGAGAAAATCTGGAGAAAAATTTCCCACAGAGTATGAATTTCGTATGATGGATAAAAAAGGCAATATAAGAAATATATTTATGAGAATAGGAATAATTTCCAATACCAAAAAGAGCATAGCTTCCTTAATGGACATCACCGAGCGCAAGAAGGCAGAACAAGCCCTCCAAGAAGCGCATGACCAATTAGAAGATAAGGTAGCCCAACGCACCGAAGAGCTGCAAAACGCCAACCTTAAACTCCAAGGACTCGACCAAATGAAATCACTATTTATCACCTCCATGAGTCATGAATTAATGACCCCGCTTAGCCTTATCATCGGTTTCACTGATATCATGTTACAGGGGATATCCGGGGAGATTAACCCGAAGCAGAGAAGACAGCTTACCCTGGTGAAAAATAACGCCAATCATCTTCATGGCCTCATCAATGATGCTATTGATGTCAACAAGATAGATGCAGGTAAAATAGAGATAGCCATCGAGGAATTTGATCTCTCAGCACTTTCCCGGGAGATCAAGGATTCTTTTATCCTTGCTGCAGATAAGAAAGGGCTTGCATTGTCCTTTGAGGCACCCCCCAACCTTATCATCGAAAGCGATAGGACGAAGGTCCAACAAGTTCTGGTCAATCTCCTAAGTAATGCCCTGAAATTTACCAACAGAGGAGAGATAAAGATAAAGGTTATCCAAAAAGATACAATAGTGGAAGTATCTGTCAGAGATACCGGTACAGGGATAAAAGAAGAGGATATGGATAAACTCTTTAAGTCCTTTAGCCAGATTCCTAATCCGGGTAGAATAGAGGAGGGAACCGGGCTGGGCCTCTACCTCTCTAAAAAGAATGCCAATTTACTGGGTGGTGATCTAATAGCTGAAAGCGAGAGGGGTAAAGGCAGCGTATTTACCCTGACCTTATCCTTAAAATACAAGGAGGGCAGAGTATAAAAATATCTTACAATAAAGGAGAATGAAATCAATATATATCCCAGAAATTATTTACCGGCGGAACTGATTACCAATTAACCTAATACCAAACCTCCCTTATAAGAAAAATGAAGAACTACCTTTAAGGTAATTTAACTTGAAAATTCCCTGTGGCTTGCCGCAAGGTCATTCATTAAAAATAAATTGGAGGAAAAATATGAAATGAAAATACTGATAGTTGATGACATGGAAGATGTTCTCTATATGATGGAAACGATCCTGAAAGGAAATGGTTATGAAGTGACAACCGCTCTAAATGGACTGGACGCCCTTGGCAAGTTAAAAGAAGAATCCATTGATATCATTATATCGGATATAATGATGCCCCATATGGATGGTTTCCAGTTCTGCCGGGAATGTAAAAAAGACGATGGCTTAAAGAAAATACCTTTTATCTTCTACGCCGCGACCTACACCAACCAAAAGGACGAGGAGTTTGCTCTAAACTTGGGTGCGGAAAAGTTCATTAGAAAACCGGTTGAACTAAACACATTCTTAAATATCCTAGAAGGGGTTATCGAAAAATATAAAAAGGGTGAGCCTATTACTCCTAAAGAACCCATAAAAGAAGAGGAAACATATCTCACTGAATACTGTAAACGACTGATCGAAAAACTTGAAAAAAAGGTAACCAACCTGGAGGAATCCAAAAAACAGGTCAAACATTTATTTGATGATATTATCATTAGTATTGGCAAGATTACCGAAATCAAAGATCCCTCTACCGCCGGTCACCAGCAAAGAATCTCCAAACTTTCTGTAGCTATAGCTCACGAGTTAGATCTTCCCAAAGATAAGATTGAAGGAATAAGGATGGCCTCCCTGCTCCATGATGTAGGAAAGATTTGCATACCGACAGATATCTTAAATCGGCCTGGCAAATTAAGCGAAATAGAATACGGCTTAATTAGAACCCATCCCCAGGCAGGGTATGATATCTTAAAATCCATTGATTTTTCTTATCCGGTAGCAAGAATTATCCTTCAACATCACGAAAGGTTAAATGGTTCAGGCTATCCCCAGGGACTTAAAAGTGAAGATATTCTTCTGGAAGCAAAAATAATAGGGGTGGCTGATGTGGTGGGGGCGATGTCTTCCGAGCGTCCTTATCGACCTGCTTTCGGTATCGATGAAACCCTGAAAAAAATCTCTAAAAACAAAGGTATCCTCTATGAACCTGAAGTGGTGGATACCTGCTTAAGGCTCTTCAAGGAAAAAGAATTTAAATTTGAATAGGAAAAAGACTCAAATAAAATATTTGAATATTTTAAAAATAAGATAAATTTTTATTGTTATTTTCTTCTAATTATTTCTTTTCAATGTTATAATTATAAATACAAAAGGGAGTGCGATTTGCCAAAATTACACTCCTTTTTATTATGTCTATACCGAAAGATTTACCCCATGTTTTCCTTTCGGTTTTATTATTTTTCTTCTCAAACGTTATGCTTCAAGTTAGAAACATACTACAGAGTTTAACAGATCATACTCAGTTCAAAAACTACACAGAGGCCTGGAGATGATTTATAGCGGTTGAGCCCTTTATTCATGCCGTGCCAAAAAGGGTTTGACCTATTATATTTAAACGTATAATCAATGAGTATTTAAAAAATAAATATAGTCTAATACCGGTTAACAGTGAAAAAAAGCCGTATGTACATTGGAAAAAATATCAATATCAGCGGGCAAGAACCGAGGATATTTTTACCTGGTTTAATAGTTTTTTCGAACCTAATATCGGTATAGTCACTGGCAAAATAAGCCAATTGGCGGTTATCGATGTTGACGATCTTAATCTTTTGCCTGAATTAAATGAAAGATTGCCGGAACTAAAAGAAACAACCAGGGTTAGAACCAGAAGGGGGTATCATTACTATTTCTCTCTAAATGGCGAACATGTCAAAAGCACCAACCGTTTATTTAATAAAAGGCTTGAATTAAAAAGCAATGGAAATTATATCGTAGCTCCCCCCTCAATAATAAAAGCCCATCAATATGTTTATGAAATTCCTCTTAGTGAAATGTTGCCCATTCCCAAGATATTAATCAATAAGAGTAATATTCCAGTTCCTCTTGCAGAAGACAGAAAGCATACGCCGTTTATAATGCCAAAATATCATGGCCATAAAACAGACTGCATACATCAGATATTGAATAGGGATTTACAGGAAGGGGAGAGAAACAACAGCTTATTTATTCTCTATAACCTATTACTCCAAAATAAGAATAAGGAAGAATATTCGAAAAAGTTAGTTGTTGAAAAAAACGGATCACTATCAAAACCTTTAACTGAACCGGAGTTAAAAAGGATTTACCGGAAAGAGTATAATTATGGATGCAGCAGCATTAGAGATAAGAGCGCTTATGTAAAATGTGATAATTGTGAATATAGATTTAAAGACGGCAGATTAAAAGATAGTAATATTTTGATTAAAAATATAAGAATACTGCCGGAACTTAGTAATGCAGAAGCTAAAATAGCTTTGATGCTGGGAATTGTTTTTAATGGAGAAAGTCCTACAATAAATAAAATAGCTTTAAAAGCAAAAATGGATTACCGCACAGTGGGAAAAGCAATTAATGATTTAAATAAAAAGGGGATCATAGATAAGTTTTTATATAACCAAGAAAGTACCAAAATACCCGTAAAATTACGGGTATGATTTCTATATTTTTCAACGGTTTCAGCGCGTAAATGTGGACTAATCTATTATGTTTTTAAGGAATCCCTCTTTATTCTTTGTTTTTTTATTCTTTATCTTGTATTTTATTTCTTATTTTCATGATATTAAATTAATATTGTAAAGAATAATATTAGGAAGTAATAAGACGTGTAAAATTTAAGGCCCCACTTTTTTTCTTCATTCTTTATTTATTGTAAGGACAAGATTTATATTTATAACTGTATAAAATAAAAAACCCGAGCGCATAGGCAACTCGGGGCCAGTAAAATTCCATAGTTATGAAATTATAATATTTATTTTAATTCTTCTTTACTAATACCTGCTTGTTTTAAGATTTCCATTAAAGTACCTTTTGGTAAATCTTTCTTATAATAAGGGATGACAACTCTTATTTTGTTTTCAGAATCATAATATATTCGGTGGCTTCCCTTGCTTCTATCCAATACAAAGCCTTTTTTTTCCAGTATTTTTACAACTTTCTGAGAGGTCAGAGATGGTAGTTTAGGCACTTATTTTCACCTTCAAAGTACATTCTAAAACCCCTTCCTCGTTAGGGATCTCTTCGTGATGAGCTTTTAAACTTTCTATGTATAATTCCATGGCTTCCTTTGCCATTTTTATAGCTTCTTCTATTGATTCACCATAGGTAACGCACCCAGGGAGAGAAGGAACAGTTACCGTATAACCGCCTTCCGGTTCTTTTTTAAGTAAAACTCTATAACTTATCATTTGTGAAGTAGGCATCTTAACCCTCCAAATCCCTTTATATTTTGTATTTTTAATCCCCACAGGCTTTTGCCTTGATTATAATTAAAGTTAAAGGCATTGTCAAAATTACGAATTGCCTAAATGTTGCCTCATCGAAAATCTAAATGAAAATTCTTGACAAAACAAAATTATGGCAGTATAATGCAACTAAGATATAGTTGCATAGTATTATTATAAAGAAAGAAAATATATGGGAAAAAACAAAAAACTACTAAAAAGACTTTATACTCTACCAAAAGATTTTACATACAATGAACTAAAAAAATTAATGAATTCTCTTGGTTTTATGGAAGACAATAAAGGAAAAACTTCGGGGTCGCGGGTGATTTTTTATCATAATCAAAATCAATTGATATTAAGATTGCATAAACCACATCCTAATAATGAGTTAAAACTATATCAGGTTAAAGAAATTGTGGATTTTTTGAAAAGGTCAGGTGAAATTGGATGAAAAACCTAATGGAACACAAAGGATATTTCGCAAAGGTTGGATATAGTAGTGATGATGATATTTTCTTTGGGAGTATTGAGGGAATTATTGATAGTGTCAGTTTTGAAGGTGAAAGTGTAGCGGAGCTAAAACAGGATTTTCATGAAGCTGTCAATGATTATTTAGATATGTGTAAGAGGATGGGAAAAGAGCCACAGAAATTTTATAAAGGTAGTTTTAATGTTAGAATTTCCCCGGAAGCACATAAAAAAGCTGTAACCCTCGCATCATCAAAAGGTATATCATTGAATCAATTTGTAGAAAAAGCAATTACTAATAGTCTTAAATAAGAAGAGAATAAGGGATCTTCACAAGTTCTTAATTAGTCGTTGGTGAATAGTTGTAGTATTGCGTAAAAAAATAAGATAGACTCCCATTCCCCGATCAGAGCCTGTCCTCGACCCGATCGGGTCGAGGACAGGCTCTGATTAATCTATTTTAACCAATCCGATTACTTTACTCCGGCTATCCCCAATCTTACAACTACAACAACGTCCGGGGCGGGTAGCTTTCCTTCCCCTTTTCTCCCCCCTAAAACCCCTCTCTCATCCCCCTTCTTTTTACTTTTTTGCTTTGGTTCCAATCCCTTGCCCCGCCCCTATTCTGATACTTTTCGTGATTCTGTTATCGTTTGTGGTTTAGTCTTCTCCCCGTAAAAAAAAGATAATCACAAACACCTGGCAAGTAGGAAAGAGGTATCTTGCCTGGTTTGTGTTTTTCTTCTTTTTCGGTGACTATTTTTGCTCGATTCTGTGCGGTTAGCGATAAGTAAAAACATTCATAAATAAAAAGTTAAAAGAAAAAGAAACATTTTTATTTATGTATTTTCCACCTATCGCCAGGAGAAGAGAAAGAGAGAAAAATTAAAGTAACAATATAATTCACTTCAGCTATTCAAATTTGGTGAATAAATAGAGACAGGCACCTATTTATTTGTTTATACTGATTTGTTAACAATTTTTCAAGTAGCTGAATACAATTTAAGTATGGAATTACCTAAATATTTAATTCTTTATGTTATTAATTTATGAGTAAAAAACTTGACATAAAAGATAAATGTGATTAAAATAAAAGAAAACAGTAAAAACTATTATAGTATTATTAGTTTTATGAGGTTAGATATGTCTGAAAATCAGCAAACTTTAATGAGGAAAAAAGTTCTTTTGAGTGCAAGAAACTTATTCTTTAGCTTTGGTTATTCCAAAGTAACTATGGATGAATTGGCTTCTGAACTTAATATGAGTAAACGGACTCTTTACCAATTATACAATAGTAAAAACAGATTATTAGAAGCAGTCATATACGACTTTTTTCAGGAATTTCAAGAAAATATAAACAAAATTATTAATAATCAAAATAAAAACGCGCTTGTTTCATTAAAGCAAATTATTTCTTTGATACAAAAGCAAACTACCAAGTTTAGCATCCATGGCTTTGAAGATATTCGCAAGAATAATCCACAAGCCTGGCAATTGATAAGCAGTCTTCGAGAAAAAATGTTTAATAGCCGGCTTAGGGAAATACTCAATCGAGCAAAGAAAGAAAATAATCTCCGGGAAGATATCGATGTAGAAATTATTATATTAATCATTCTTAATACAATTCAATCAGTTGTAAATCCTGAGATAATATCTCAACTCTCCTGCTCTACCGAAGATGTTATTGAAATGTTGTCTAAATTTATTATCTCTGGAATTATAAAATCAAATAATAATATTATTTAAACTTTATTCACATAATAATAATAGGAGAAGATATATGAAAAAGTTGGCCAATTTTATCAGAAAATATTCAAAATTAATAATTATCATTACAATTATATTAAGCGTATTCAGTATTACTCAAATTAGAAATTTAGTAGTAGACGATGATATCACCAAATATTTGGCTGAAGGGGATCCAGAGATAGAATTCTATGAGGAAATTTCAGAAAAATTCGGCAGTGATGACAAAAACATAACACTTATTGCCATTGAATATGATGATTTATTTGAATTAAATAATTTACAAAATTTCAAATATATTTCCGAACAACTGGAAGAATCTGATTATATAACTTCGGTAAATTCCTTTCTAAACATGCCAAAGATTATTGCTACTGATTTTGGTATTGAAGTCAGAGAATTTGTCGAAGTATTCCCGAAAACACAACAGGAAGCGCGACAACTGGAACAAGATACATTTGAAGATGAATTAATCCGAGGTTCATATTTATCACCAGATGGTCAGGCTGTCCTGTTAATGGCTGAATCTGTCCCAGATACAAATGGAACTTTACTTAAGAATGAAATTGAAAAAATTGTACATGAAAATATAGAAAATGCAATAAAAGTTGAATACCACGGTTATCCAATTATGGATGCACAAATAACTGAAATGGCTACTGATAATATGTCTTTGGTAATCATTGCAGCTATTATTATTCTTGCTCTGCTTTATTATAGTTTTCGAAGCATTCAAGGAGCAATATTCCCCGCACTTATTGCAATTCTTTCATCTCTCCTGCTATTAGGAGCAGTTGCTGCCTCTGGCAAGACAGTCACCATTATTATATCAGTTATTCCCGTCGTTATGCTTTCTCTATCAACAGCATATGGAATTCATTTTATTAGTCGATACTATGAAGAAAGACAATTCTTTACTCCTGAGAAAGCTATAGAAAAGGCAATAGAATATACATTTCTTCCCATTATGATGAGTGCATTGACAACCATGGCCGGTTTCGCTTCTCTTGTTACTGCTATCATCATACCCATGACTGAATTTGGTATTTTTGCCACAATTGGAATTTTTGTTGCATTTTTACTGGTCATTTTTTTTCTTGGTGCTATTCTTAATGTATTTGCCCCAAAAAAAGTACCAAAAAACTTTACCCATCAATCAGAAGACTTAATAACACGTTTTCTTAAATTCTTAGGAAATTCAATCATTAAAAAGAAAGCTATAATTATTGGTATTATCATAGTTATTATCATCATTTCGGGAATCTCTATAACTCAGGTAAAACCAGACTCATCTATTGAAGCTAGATTAGGGACAAATAATCCTATAACCAAAAGTATGGATTACTTTAAAGAAAAATTTGGTGGAGTAGATTTTCTGTATGTATACCTGGAAGCAGATAATGTAAAGCATCCCTATATATTAAGAAGCATTGATAAAATTCAAAATTATGCTAAGAGACTGCCCTCTCTTTCTCAGCCGACTTCTATTAGCATTTTTCTAACCCAGCTGAATGATGCCATGGAAAACAAAAAGATTATTCCTGCCAATCCAAAAAAGATAGATAATCTGTGGTTTTTTGCTGAGGGAAATGAATTTGTTGATTCTATGATAAAAGATAATGATCATAGCACTGTCCTGCAAATTCGTTCCAGAGAAATGACTTCTTTGGCCGTTGAACAATCCATCCAAAAAGTTGAAGAGTTTATCCAGCAAATACCAAAGAAAATAAAAGAAATTGACATGAGCCAGCTATCGCCTGCAGAAAAAGAGCAATATTATCCCTATATTGCCCAAGAGATTATCAGCTCCTGGCAATCAAATGGAACAGACTTTAATAACGAGCAGTTAGAAGAGTTGAAACAAGAGCTTATCCGTATTATTGCCCTTGATAAAATAGAATTTATTCAAGCAGACGAAGAATTCATAGAAGAAGTAATCAGCCTATCATCTTTAGAACTGGAGGACTTTGCTATAGCAGCTACCGAAGCCCAACCTATTATTGCCAGCTACCTGCAATCTAATCTTGATGATTTGTTATTTATGGAAAATGTAATGAAGCAGTTAGATATTTCTGAATACGATGCTGAATACCTAAAAGATGTCATTGATAGCTCTATTAGTATTGCAACTGAGCGCAGAAAGATTGTATACGCCCGAGAACAGTTAACCAACATATTTAATCTAGAGCTGAGTCAAGATAATTCTAATTATCTCTGGTATCTAACTGATGATTATGTTTATGTGCCTGATCCAGATGGTGAAATTACTTATTCTTTTAATCTGACAGGTATGCCGGTTATTACAAATCGAGTAAATGACAGTGTTTACCAGGGACAAATCAAAAGTATGTTTACTGCTTTTATTGCAGTATTTATACTATTAGCTTTACAGTTTGGTTCTATTTGGATTGGATTCGTTGCAATGATACCAATCATGCTCACTATACTCACTTCCTTTGGTGTAATGGGAATAGGAAATATCTCTTTGAATATCGGTACTATGATGGTAGCCAGTGTCGCCATTGGAGCTGGCATTGATTATACCATTCATTTTGTAAATCGATATAAAGATGAATTAACAAAACATAATAAGATTGATGCTCTAAAAAATACCATGACTGGAACAGGGCGCGCTATATTATTTAACTCTATTTCTGTAGCTGCAGGATTAATCGTTTTATCCCTTTCAAAAATTGAAATGATTTCAATTTTTGGAAAGCTTATTTCCAGTGTCATGATAATAAGCGTAATATATACTTTACTGTTATTACCAATACTATTAAATAGTATTAAATTCAA
>Ga0222639_1000902_pt1 | contig 13064 bp, 13 predicted proteins | sample AntAcemetagen185_FD_179863 | JGI IMG/M metagenome (GOLD analysis project Ga0222639, IMG submission 179863) | Saline water microbial communities from Ace Lake, Antarctica - #185 | ecosystem: Environmental > Aquatic > Non-marine Saline and Alkaline > Saline | place: Antarctica: Ace Lake...
TCCTTTGCCTCCGATAATAGATTTATATCTTGTGTAAAATCTTTTTATCAGAAGTTGGTTGCAGATGGGTCAATTTTCGGTTAGCATTTATGCTGTAAATGGGTCAATTTTAGGTTAGCAAAACTACAGAATCAACATTTCGTGCCAAACCTTTAATTGTTACCAGTATCCATATAACCTTTGATAACAATAAAAACTCTGACCTTTTCAGACACTGCATTTCAGCTACTTAGTCTTCTTTCAACGTTTATTCATACGTGACAGCTGTCAGTCCCCCTGAAAATCTTATTTACAAACCTTAATAGTCATCAAGAAAACCTGATTTTGTCCGATTTTATAAGTTAGCATATAACCAGTAGTTGTAACTTCAATAAATTACTCATACGATATATTGTGTTTTAATATCTATCATGATAATATTGAGCAGATATTTGCAAAAATAGACACGGGGGAAAATATGAAAAGTGTCTGGGCGCCCTGGAGAATAAGTTACATCCTTTCTAAAAAACAAAAAGGATGTATATTCTGTATCAAAAAGACAAGCGGATATAAAAAAAGGAACTATATCCTTGCGGAGAGTAAACACTCTTTTGTCATCCTAAACAAATATCCCTATACGGCCGGTCACCTGATGGTCGTGCCCAAAAAACATATCCCTGATCTTGAATCTTTAAAAGATGAGGAACTGACAGATTTTTTTACGCTGGTACGCTCAGCATCAATAGCACTTAAAAAAGCAATTAAACCGGAAGGCCTGAATATTGGCGCTAACTTGGGCAAGGCAGCCGGCGCAGGCATTGAAGCGCATTTGCATTTTCATATTGTTGCCCGCTGGGACGGAGACCATAACTTTATGCCGGTAATCGGAGATACCATGGTCATACCGGAACAGATTAAAAAAACATACGAAAAGCTGCTGCCCTATTTTGAATAAACACCGCAGAACAAAAAAGAAATGACAAAAAATATTCGCTTAACATCAGCACCCTATTTAAAAACAAGATATGCATCAATAGCTGTTTTAATATTACTGATGACTGCTGTTCTCACGACTCCGGAAATTGTCCAGTCTGCCAAAAAGACCCTGAACAGAGTTTCCCGTGTTTCACATACCCGCACGAATAAAAGCGAAAAAATAATTATCTCTCTAAAAAGAGAAGTCTCTTATCGCGCAAGGTTTCTAAGCCATAATCCAAAGCAGAACCTTCCATACAGGCTTTTTTTCGACCTTATAAATACTACTCTTGACCCAAAACTAAAAAATACGGCTGTACCTGCCGATTCAAATATAAACCGTATAAGAACAGCGCAGAGAAACAGTACAACGGCAAGAATAGTCCTGGACATTAAAAACAAGATATACAGAGAAGATTATAAAATAACCCAGTCAAACAACCCGCCTGCAATAACAATAGAGTTTTTTAATAAAAAGTTTGAAAGCACTGCCAAAAAAGATGCTGTTAAGACAGCAGGAGCTAAAACATCAGCAAAAAAGCATCAACCGGAAGAAACAATACCATTGCCTGATAAGTACACTAAAAAAACATCTGATAAAGACCCTAATATCTGTATTGTTGTAATTGATCCGGGACATGGCGGCAAGGACCCCGGAGCAATAGGATACCAGGGTATAAAAGAAAAAGACGTGTGCCTGCCGCTGGGAATAGCGCTGGAAAAACTGATCAATGCAAAAAAAGGATATAAAGCAATTCTCACCCGAAAATCAGATAATTTCCTATCCCTGGACAGCAGAGGCGCTATAGCAAATAAATATAATGCAGATATCTTTATTTCACTTCATGCCAACTCACATGAAGACACCCGACTCACCGGCATAGAAACATATTATCTCAGCTTTGCATCAGATGAAGATGCACGTAAAGTAGCCGCAAGAGAAAATTTTACCACTGCTACTGAGATCAGTGACCTTGAAATGATATTTTTTGACCTGCTACAAAATAATAAGATCAATCAGTCCAGCATTCTCGCGGGGTATATTCATAATGCCATGGTTGAAAATATTTCCAATAAATATAATAAAAAAATAAGGAACCTGGGTATAAAACATGCGCCAATGCGTGTCCTGATCAATACTGAGATGCCGTGCATTCTTATTGAGGCAGCATTTATCAGTAATCCCAAAGAAGCAAAACAGCTTAAAAGCAAATCCTATCAAAGCACCCTTGCTGCTTCCATATTTAACGGCATAAAAAATTTTAAAAGCGCCCAAAAAACAGCATTCAACACAACATCCCCTTAGAAACAAAGGCTGTTTATATGAATTTTCCAACTATCATCAACATCAAAAACCTTAAAATAAAACCGGTTAAAAAACGCGGGCAAAATTTTCTGATTGATAAAAATATCGCGGAAAAAACGGTGTCTCAGGGCTTGATCTGTTCAGATGACACGGTTATTGAAATAGGCCCCGGCCCGGGATCATTGACATATTACCTGGTGAATACAGGCGCTCAAATTTTTTCATTTGAGATAGACGATAATCTTTACAAACTATTAAACAATTCTCTGATCAATGATTTAAATTCACAGATCATAAACAAAGACATTCTTACTATTGATTTTAAGGATTACACCAGCCGAAGCGGGAACAACATCTTAATGGGAAGCATCCCCTATTCAATCACCACCCCCATTTTATTAAAATTTCTAGAGCAGTGTGGCCTGTTTAAAAAAGCGGTGTTCATCTTACAAAAGGAAGTCGCCGTGAGGCTTTGTGCTGAACCGGGAAATAAAGATTATGGTATATTTTCAGTCTACTGCAGAACATATCTAAACGCATCCATCATTCAGACCATCCCCGCGCAGTGTTTTTATCCAAAACCAAAAATTGATTCCGCCATCATTGAACTGATACCGGTAAAAGACAGGATCTGGAACAGTGACGATGAAAAACTGTTTAGAAACGTTGTAAGAACCTCTTTTTCTAAACGAAGAAAGACCCTGGGCAACTGTCTTAAAGATTTCCTGTATAAAAAACAGATCGACCATGGCATGTTTAAGATCAGAGCCGAAGAAACAGGAATTGACCTGTCAAGAAGAGCAGAAACGCTTTCAGTAGATGAATTTTACAGGCTGACAAATATCACAAAAAACATGTTAAACATTTAATCTGTTTAAATAAGATGAAATTTATTTGTGATGCTATGCTCTGAAAACTGGCAAAGAAGCTCAGGATGCTGGGCTTCGATACGGCATATCACCATACAACGGCTGAAACCTCTATTAAAGAAACCGCCCTCCCTGGTAACCGCATTATCTTAACCCGCAAAACAAATTTCAGCAGTACAGATAATAAACTTACTTTTATGTTCATTAAGGACAATGCCCCTGAAGAGCAGCTCAGGCAGGTAATTGCTCACTATAAAATAAAAAAAAACAGCTAAGCCCCTTTAGCAGATGTATCTGCTGCAACACAATACTGAAACCTTTAAATAAAAAATTGGCGGAAGGCAGGGTTGCAGATTATGTCTTTAACACTTCAGAACATTTTTCAGAATGCACTGCCTGTAAAAAAACATACTGGCAGGGGACGCACTATGCAAATATGAGGAGTTCAATTTATACTATAATTGACGATGAGAAATAGATGCTAGTTTACGGCACAGTCGGTCGGATCACCCTGAAGTTTTGATACAGTGTGAGGAATTGATTTGAGGACGATCTCAAGATTTTCTTTAGCCCCTTTTGGACTGCCCGGAAGATTTATGATAAGCGTATTACCCCGGACCCCTGCAACCGCTCTTGAAATAAGCGCATGAGGCGTCTTTTTGAAACTTTCCATACGCATAGCCTCGGCAAAACCGGGGATTTCCCGATCAAGTACAGCCAGCGTTGCATCCGGGGTCAAATCCCTCGGCGAAACACCGGTACCGCCGGTTGTAACAATAATATCCAGGTTGATCTTATCGGAATATTCAATAAGCTTCTGTTCGATCACATCCTTCTCATCAGGAATGATCTCATAGTTTGCAACCGCTGCACCGATGCTTAAAAGCAGCTCACTAACGATGGGGCCGCTCTCATCTTTACGTTCATTTTTAGAACCTTTATCACTGATGGTAAGAACACCTGCCTTCATTTTTTTAAGGTCTCCTTCTACTTCCCCTTATTAACCAGCATCTTACCCGCTGTCCTTGACAAAACAGTGGGAACATTCTTACTTTTTGCAATATTCCTTAGATCTTTATCCCTCATATGACTTAAGAATTTTATGGCAGACGGATGCGGTGTTTTTGGATTATTCACCAAAGCCACTTTTACCATATAACTTTTGGTAAATTCTTTTTTGTTTGCGATTAGAAGAGGAACTTCCTTTGTCAGATTCTTATTGCCTGCAAAAGATACGGCCTCATCATCCGTCAGTTTCGGACTGTTGATAACGGCCTGGATGATCAGCCGGTTGGGTTCCTTTATGAGAAGGTTTCGGGCTTCTTTACTCCCCAGGGATGCCAGCTTGACCTTCTCGCTGATAGACATGTTCTGGACTTGGGTATAGAGTGATTCAAACTTTTCTTCTTTGTCCTCTATCACATCTTCCTGCCCACCTGGTCTTTTATCGTCAACCATGAGCTAAAACCATTTAAGACAATACATCATTTAAAAGCATCAGGGCATAAGACTTGAACCCGTCCTATTCCCTGACCTGCAAGCTAAACTATTCTTCCTTGCTTTTTGAGGCAGCGATTACTTTTTCACTGATCTCTCTTGGAATTTCTTCATAATGATCAAATTCCATTTCAAACATTCCCCGGCCGCTGGTCATGGAAGTAAGCTCTGCAGAATACATAAGCATCTCAGCTAAAGGAACATGGGCTTTTACCATCTGCCCGCCGACGGCCTGCTCCATGCCAAGAACTCTTCCGCGCCGGCTGTTCAGATCCCCCATCACGTCACCGGTGGCATCATCCGGAACCGTTACTTCAACCGACATTATGGGCTCAAGCAGAATCGGTTTACACTCCGGAAATCCAAGTTTAAATCCCTTTGAACCGGCTATCTGGAAAGCCATATCAGATGAGTCTACATCATGATATCCGCCGTCATATAAAGTTACTCTTATATCAACAATTGGATAACCGGCTAAAATACCATCTTTCATCTGGTTACCAATACCCTTTTCAACTGCAGGGATATAGTTCTTTGGGATTGCTCCGCCAACAATTTTGTTTACAAATTCAAATCCACCGCCAGGCAGCGGCTCGATCTCTATCCAGGTATCAGCGAACTGACCGCGTCCACCGGACTGCTTCTTATGTTTTCCCTGTATCTTGGTCCTGCCTTTGATCGTCTCACGATATGAGATTTTGGGTGTCTTCATCTCAATATCAACCCCAAATTTTCGTTTCAGCTTTGCAACAGCAACATCAAGATGGACCTGGCCCACACCGCTAAGCAGAAACTCCTTGGTCTCATCGTTTCGACCGAAAGTCAGAGTGGGATCTTCTTCCATCAGACGTGAAAAAGCACCCGCCATTTTATCTTCATCCGACCGGTTCTTTGCAAATACCGCAAAGGATGCCACCGGTTTCTGGTGATCGATCTCTTTATAGCACACTGTCGTTTTATCCCCGGCAAAAGTATCACCGGTCGTGGTTTCTTTTAGTTTTGCGACAGCCACAATATCGCCGGCAACAGCTGCATCCACTGAATTCTGGGCTTTGCCCTCTATGCGTAAAATCTGACCGATCTTTTCCTTGGTCTGTTTGTTTACATTATATAAAGTTGAATCAGGTGAAATGCTACCGGCAAAAAGACGAAATAGCGTAAGTTTTCCGGCATATGGATCCGCAATTGTTTTAAATACATATGCAAATAAAGGCTCATTTTCACCTGTTTTTATCTTTACGATTTCATTTGATTTAGAATCAAGAGCCGCTACCTCGGTTCTGCCGACAGGTGAAGGAAAACAGTTTATTACAAAATCAAGGATCTGCTGGGTACCGTTATTTTTTGTACCCGCACTGCACATCACACAGTGAAGGTTATCCTCTGCAACGGCATCTTTTATAGCACCAGAGATCTCATCATTGGTGAGTTCCTGACCGTCAAGATACTTATCAAGCAGTTCTTCACTGGACTCGGCAATATCCTCAATAAATTTTTCCCGGAGCTCACTTGCCTTATCCTGCATATCAGCCAGAATATCACAGGTCGTTGAATCACCGGAGTCATTGGCTGCAAATTCTTCTGCCTTCATTTTAACAAGATCAACAACACCTTTAAAACCGGCCTCAGCACCGATCGGCAGCTGAAGCTGTGTGGGATTTATCCCGAGCTTTTCCTTTATATTATCAAGGGCGCGGTAAAAATCCGTATTTTCCCGGTCAAGCCTGCTGATCACTATCAGTGTTGGAATCTTTTTTTCACGCAGTCTATGCCAGAGTTTTTCAGTCACAACCTGAACACCGGCTGAAGCATCAACAACAAGGATAGCGGCATCAACGACCTGTAGGCTGTTAAAGGTATCAGCAACAAAATTTGCGTCACCGGGTGTATCAATTATATTTATAAAATGCTTTTTCCATGACAGATTATGAAGAGCACTCATGATCGTTATTTTGCGGTCCTTTTCCTCCTGCTCAAAATCTAGTACAGATTCTCCGTTGTCCACTTTACATAAACGGTCAGTAGATTTACCGCAATAAAGCATTGCTTCTGCAAGAGAGGTTTTCCCAGATTTACCGTGTCCGATGATTGCAATATTTCTAATCTGGCTGGATTCATTTTTTTTCATTGTTGTTTCCTTCCTAAATCATATTTTTTAAGACTGTACAGGACTTGGAACCCGATTAATTAATGTATCTGAAAGTAATTTTTTATAATAAAATATTATACTATAATATGTCAACCTAATTGTATAACACCTTAAAACAACCGTTTTTTTACAGGGGGAACACTGTGTTTTTCTAACATTTTGATTTTCCATGATTTATTTCATTGACAAAATATTTTTAATTGCTAATTTGCGCAAACCTGACTAAAATAGACAATTATCTAAACAGTCCTTCTGATTTCAAAATACAAACCGGAATCAACGGCTAATAATAAAAACCATTCCTATTACAAACACTTAAAATGCCCAAACAAAAAACCATCTATACCTGTTCACTCTGCGGGTACCAATCACCCAAGTGGCTGGGTAAATGCCCGGACTGCGATCAGTGGAACAGTTTTTATGAAGAACTTAAAACAAAGCCCTCCAGATATTCATCCCTTAACACGGAAACTTCAAACAACAGTCCAACCCCCTTAAATGAAATAATCTTAAATGCAGAAAACAGGGTCTTAACAGACATTAAGGAACTTGACCGGGTGTTGGGTGAAGGACTGGTACAGGGAGCGGTTGTGCTTATCGGCGGTGACCCCGGAATCGGAAAATCAACCCTTGCACTCCAGGCCATTACAAAACTGGCTTTAAAAAAGAAGGCTGTGCTTTATGTCTCCGGCGAAGAATCTTTAAAACAACTGCGAATGCGGGCTGAAAGACTGGGACGCCTTCCGGAAAACCTTTTCATTCTGGCTGAGACCTCTTTTGAAAATATCACTCGGGAAATAAACAACATTAAACCGGAAATAATTATTATCGACTCTGTCCAGACCATATACACATCAGAGCTTGAATCCGCCCCGGGAAGCGTAAGCCAGATAAGAGAGACCTGCGCCAGACTGATTAATCTTTCAAAAAAGACAGATACCTCAGCTTTTTTAATAGGCCATGTAACAAAAGAAGGCGCAATCGCCGGCCCGAGAGTACTGGAACACATGGTGGACACCGTTCTCTATTTTGAAGGAGACCGGGGACACTCATACAGAATACTTCGTGCGGTGAAGAACCGTTTTGGATCAACCGATGAGATCGGCGTATTTGAAATGGGCCAGTCCGGTCTATCTGAAGTTGCAAATCCGTCCGAACTGTTCATATCAGAACGTCCTGAAAATTCATCAGGCTCAGCAGTTGTCCCGAGCATTGAAGGCACCCGGCCGATCCTGGTCGAGATCCAGGCGCTGGTCACCCCCACCTCCCTTTCCATGCCGAGAAGAGCAGCAATCGGCCTTGACAGTAATAGAGCATCGATCCTAATTGCGGTTATTGAAAAAAAGCTGGGTATTCCCCTGTACAACCAGGATGTGTTTTTAAATGTTGCCGGCGGAGTACGCTTAAACGAGCCCGGGATCGATCTGGGAATAATCTCGGCGATTGTATCCAGCAAGCTGGATCAGCCCATTCCTGCGGATACGGTTATCTGCGGTGAGGTCGGACTTACCGGAGAAGTAAGAAGTATCAGCCAGACAGCAGTAAGGATTAATGAAGCCGCAAGGCTCGGCTTCACAAAATGCATACTTCCTAAAAACAGCTTGAAAAATATTCAAAATAGTCAGAAGATAAATATAACAGGCGTCGAAACCATCAAAGAAGCTATGGATGCAATATTTAATAAAAAATGACCTTCTCTTAAACACACTTAAAGACGTGATTTTTGAAAGATCGTTAAAAAGGACTCTATAAAATTTCGCTTCCATTTTAACCTTACGGGAATAGACTGTAACTGCAAAGCGCATAGAATGTTAAAACCTGAAAACGAAAATGCGTCTCTATGCAATAACCTCGAAGCTTTTCAAACTGATATCATACGGTTGGAAAATGTGATTTAAAAATATATTTATGAAAGGAATACTATTGTGTCCTCTTTAATCGCCCGCGGAGGGTATCCGGTTTTACTGGCAATATTTATAATTGCTTTAATATTTCTTGCAGCATCTCTTTTAGTCAAAGGTCAGACCGGATATCTCTTAAAAATATGCTCTTTCGTCTCATTACTGCTTTTACTGTTTTCGTTCTATTTTTTCAGGGATCCTGAAAGACAACCCCCAAAAGACCCTGACTTATTGATCTGTCCTGCTGATGGTCTGATCATAGATATACGGGAAACACTTGAACCCTTATATTTAAACGCCACGGTAAAAAGGGTGAGTATTTTTATGTCTGTTTTCAATGTCCATGTCAACCGGTCGCCGGTAGACGGAACGATAAAATACATGAAGTACAATAAAGGGAAATTTATATCTGCTTTTAAAGAAAAAGCCTCTGAAGACAATGAAAATCTTTTTATTGGAATAGAGTGCAGCCGAAAAAAAGAAAAGATCGGGGTTAAGTTTATTGCCGGCCTGATTGCCAGAAGAATCATGTTTTATAAAAAGAGGGGTGACCAGATTATGAAGGGTGAGCGGATAAACCTGATCAGGTTCGGCTCAAGGGTGGACATCTTCTGTCCGCTGGATACTGAAATACGGGTTAAAAACGGGGACAAGGTAAAAGCAGGAGAAACCGTACTCGGCAGGTTTAAACCGGAGTAAACTGAATATTTTTATTTCTTCCTTTGCTTTCGATCTCACCGATGAGAAATGCTTTTTCATCAAGCCCTTTTAAACGAAGCATTATCTCATCCGCATCCTCTGCCGGAACAATCAGAACCATACCGATACCGTTATTAAATGTCCGCAACATATCTTCCTCATCCACATTCCCCTTACCCCTTAAGAAGTCAAATATCGGCAGGCTATCCCAGGAACCCAGGTTGATCTTTGCTCTGCAGCCCTTTGGAAGAACACGGACAATATTATCGGCCAGTCCGCCTCCGGTGATATGGGAAATTCCATTGATCTGAAAATCTCTCATAATGTTAAGAACTGTTTTTACGTAAATCTTGGTGGGTTTGATCAGCTCTTCACCAACAGTACAGCCCAGCTCTTCAACATAATCATCGTGCTTCATCTTTAAACTGTCAAAAAAGACCTTTCTTACCAGAGAAAATCCATTGCTGTGAACACCGCTTGAAGCAATTCCTACAATCTTATCACCCACAGTGATGGATGAACCATCAATTATTTTTGCCTTGTCCACAACCCCCACCACAAAACCGGCCACATCATATTCACCATCTTCATAAAATGATGGCATTTCAGCGGTTTCACCACCAATGAGAGAACATCCGGCCTGCTTACAGCCGTCGGCTATTCCTTTTAAAACATTTTCTAGGATTTCATGGTTGATCTTTCCGATTGAAATATAATCCAGCAAAAAAACAGGTTCCGCACCCTGGACAATAATATCATTAGCACACATGGCAACCAGATCTATTCCAATGGTATCATGCTTGTTCATCATACCCGCAATACGAAGCTTCGTCCCGACCCCGTCAGTTGAAGACACCAGAACAGGGTTGTCGTATTTCTGTTTGTTTAATGCAAACATTCCCCCAAAGCCGCCAATACTTGACATCACCTCGGGTCTAAAAGTGGGTTTTACTATCTTTTTAACTGAATCAATAAATTTGTCAGCAGCATCTATGTCAACACCGGCATCTTTATATGTAAGCTTTTTATCCATAACCGTAACTGCACCCTAAAAGTGATTTGTATTTTATATAAATAATATATCTAATATTTTATAAAAATGCCAGACAAGAAAAAAGTATTTTTCATCTGTTGACGGCTGCCCGGACTGATCAAAAGTACTATTTTAAAATAAAGTATGAATTTATAAGCCAAACTACTATCCATGTCAATAATTTTGTTTGTAAGGCCTATTTAGAAACAACTGACTGTAAGAATATTTATGATGAATCCGGACTGAAACTGATCCTACTGCATCTATTCATTAAGCACAAACATGTCCTCACCCAGGCAGTCACCCACATAAACATCGAAGTTGTAACTGTAACAGCCCCCCCTTACAAGCAGTATGGCCATTACCGTATCATCGCCTATCGGATTCTGCCACAATACAGTGGTACCAGTGTGTTCAATAAAGACATCTTCCGTATTGTCAAAATGCTCATCAGAGCTCTCTATATATACAGGAACAATAGCGGGTAAAAAATCGTTAAAACAGAAAGTACCAAAAAACCAGAACACGGTATTGAGTGTTGCCGGCCACATGCTGTCAAGTTCACAGACCAGACATTTGCCGTCCAGACAGCCCTCATCACAGGTCCTGACTATTTCAGCAGCTTCATCATTTTCATAACACGAGGCAGCGGTCACCTCCTCACAGCCCCTGACTATCTTATCCTTACACACATCATCTCCGCAGCAGTAATAATCCGTGGTGTATTCAGTTACCCCGCAGTCTTCTGTCTTTTGACTTCCCGCGCTGCTGTAGCATTGCCCGCTGCTGCAGACGTAATCGCAGCTGTCTTCGTAAATATTCCCGCTTTGACAATAAGGCACGGCTTCAACCGTCGACGTACATCCGCAGGTCTCCTTTTTTTCTGCTCTGACACCGCAGGAATCATACCAGTAAACATGGCCTGCATAGCACCCGACAGAATCATGGGAAATACAGGCTGTTGGACCGGGATATAAATAGATTATTCCATCCATATCATCCTGATGCAGCGTTCTTTTCTTAGTCTCGCCTGAGGAGCCTAAACCGTACATTGTTATTTCTGAATCCGCACCATCATAAAGATCATCAAGACTTAATGAATGACCCAGCTCATGCGTTCCGATATTCTGTACATCATAGGCACCCGAAGAACCGTCCGTTCCCCAGGTATAGTTGGTATTAAATATAATATCGCTGTCAGCCAACTCGCCGTTTAAAGGATTAAACCAGAAAGTATTCAGCCCCAGGGTGTATTCGTACCGGGATTCATTCAACGGGCCGAAAAGAATAAGGTTTGTTCCGTCATCATCACCATAAGCCGTACTTGCGGTTGTTCCCCCGTACACAAAAGAGAAATTTGAAGTAGAAACATCTGTCCAGACCTGAAGTGCACTCTGAATAACAGACAGACTGCCTGCGGGCCCGCCAGAGGTATTTATCAAATAAGAGATACTGCTTGTGGCCCACCTGATCTCCACACCGCCACCTGTTTTACTGATCTTATAGGCAGAAAGATCTGCAGAGGTTAAACAAATAAAAGATATCAGCACTGCTGCAAACAAATATTTACTATTCATTTTTATACGCTCTAATCTTATTTATCAGTTCATCTGCAGACAGATCATTGTCGATCGCTTCCGAGTTATCCGCAATGCTGAACCCTCTCTTTCTGGCAACATTATTCTGATCGATCAGGTATTTGCCCTGGGCCCGTCCGTACACTGTGTATGCCTGCGCCTTTCTTAATTTCAAATCAGGGGTCAGAAACAAAATAACGGTTTCTCCCTGGTTAAAAGAGGGCGTATCCGACACCTTCATGCCGATTCCGTCTACAATACCGCCGTCATAGGAAACTTCAATTGTGCTTTTGCTGTATTCACCGGTGACGACTTCTTCCACCTGTATGGTTGCAATTGAAAATATCGCTTTCCGGTCTTCTGTCCATTGCGAAACAATGTCAATCACTTCTCCCTTGATCACCAGCTCTGATTCCAGGGTAAGTTTTCGGGTACTCATTCCGATCATCATGGCAGAAGAATAGGATAAGAAACATACCAGTATAAAAAACAACCCAAGTGCGGTTATTTTTAAACTCTGTTTACGTCGGTTTCTCATAAGCTCTCCTTTAAGTATTCGCTGCACACCTCTATTCCTCCACCAAATCATAGGGATATTCACCCTCACAGCCCATGGAATATTCAATTTTCGGGTATCCTACTGAAAAATCGGATTTGACAAACAGTCCATACCAGGACACACAGTCTGCGGGCAAATAAACCGGGGGATTATTTAGCAACTCAACTTCATGATTTGCCCCTGTAGCAGAATCAAATAAATCAAAAACCACCTTAACGTTATAATTACGCCACCGGTCAAGCTCTTCCAAAGCAAAATATTCTCCATCTTTAAGCGCTTCAACCGGCAGAAGATTATCTCCATAAATCCCGCCCGAAGGCGCCATATAAACTTCTACAATATCAATATTGTTTGTACCGATATTAGCAAACCTGATATTAAAACATAAAGGATCGGGTAAAGCAACATTTATTCTGTAAATTCCCGGCAACCATCATTCAGTCTCCATGTTGAGATAGACTTTTCCGGTTTCCCAATCTTCACTGATCTCCGACAAAACTGCGCTGACCAAGCGTAGCAA
>Ga0222639_1000903_pt1 | contig 13048 bp, 10 predicted proteins | sample AntAcemetagen185_FD_179863 | JGI IMG/M metagenome (GOLD analysis project Ga0222639, IMG submission 179863) | Saline water microbial communities from Ace Lake, Antarctica - #185 | ecosystem: Environmental > Aquatic > Non-marine Saline and Alkaline > Saline | place: Antarctica: Ace Lake...
ACCATCTGTGTTATCAAGCAAAGATTGGTTAGTTCCCATATAATCGCCAGTACATTCGCCATAGGTATGCTCTGTCCAGTTACCTATAAATGGGTCAGGGCCTGCATTCCCATACTCTATCCAGTAATCATCGACATGCCCCTTGGTTGTTCGCTCATCAAGATCCAGACGTGTAGCACTGAGGGGGCATAACGCCATTGTCTCCCCATTGATTACCACAGTACCCCACACTTCATTTGTCATAGGAAATACGCCGCCGTTTGTTGGACCCGCATACATGTTGGAGTAATCGGTGTTGTCATAATGTCCGAACATCATGGCGGCAGTCGTCGCAGAGCATCCAAAACACCATGTCATAGCAGGTACATTGGAAATAGTATTTATTCCGGCATAGATGTCGGGTTCGGGAACCATTGACACCTCCCTTGCAAACCCTTCTGGAGGGTGGGGCATACTCGGAACAATAATCTCGTCAATTAATTTTCCGTCCTCAATAAATCTATCTACCACATACGGGTTCGACGAACGGATACCATATTGATTTAAAGGTATTTCCTCGTTTGCGGATTCATCTGAAATTGCCGGATGAATCAAGATGAAACATGTCAAAAAGCACACAATAAAACAGCCGAAAAGTCTGCTAATTGTCTTAGTCATTATTTCTCTCCTGTGTCTGAACACGATACTATTAATTTTTCGATAAAACATGTGAATTGCTCTTCACATCCCGCATATTTTCCAACATCGTCCGCGAATTTGAAATAAAACGTTTTAATGCCATTATCATCTATCAGGAATTCGCAGAGGTGCTTATCGTATGTACCGGACCCTAAGGGCCTGTATTCATCGGTTCCTTTAATTTTTTCAAGCAATACAACTATTCGCATGCCCTGTCTGTATTTTCCGTGGTAACAGCTTGGGCCGGCCCTTGAGCTAACAATCATCTTCTTGGATGTACCTTCGTCTTTTGCCCCAAGGTCAGTTAATTGGGGATCAAAAGTCTTGTAGGTTTCCCTGATAACGATAGCCTTGCCCGCAACCTTACCCTTTAGTAATTTTTCTAAGCTCAAGACTGCTTCTACTGTTTTTTTTGCCGCTCCTCTATGTACACCTTTGGTTTCCTTGACCCTGTCAATCTCTCCTACAGCAATCAGGTCTGCTTTTGAAATAAGCATCCTTAATTCGGCAAGATTTAAAGGTGGGGGTGGCGGCTGCATAGCATATCCTCCTTTAATGACAAGAAGAAATATAAGGCATATCCCAAAGACTAACTTTGCCTTTTTTATCTTTCCGTTACAAAACCAGTATGGGAAAATTTGCGCGGCAAACATCGGCTGAATACCTTTCTTAATTTAAAAACCTCGACCTTCTAACGCGGGCTATGCCCGCAACCCAAAATGTGAAAAAACTACCGGCAGCAAAAACATTGCGAAGCCGCATTTGATGGTGATTTACAAACCTGTCCAAAAATTTCCTTGTTTTTTGTGACAGGAAACCAGATGATAAGGTACTGAAGGCCTAAAAGACTTAGCGGCATTCGGGAATCACCAGATCTGGTCCGCTTTGAGGAATCGTTCATTGTAATCGTTCCCGGGTTCGGAGGTTCGGGCTTCATGCCGGACGCACCTTTACTTTGTCATGGCCAAGGAATGCGCAGTCTTTTTTCAGGTCTTTTTGCTCCACAGCACCCGGCCCGTTCCAATCGTTTTGATTGCCCAATGATCGGGCGTCATCGGATTTACACTTATTGAATCATCTGGAGAAATCTACACTCGCCAATGTCGAATTTCTTTCCAGTTTCAATTCTCTTTCCAGTTTATCCAATTTCTTGGAGAGCTCCGCGATGGTCTTCTGCTGCTCCTGAACCACCTTGGTCAGCACTGCCACCACATCCATCGAGCTCATTCCCTTCTTGTCCTTTGAGGCTACAAGTTCCGGAACATCTTCTGCAATAAAACCCACGTGGCGTTCATCTGAACTGGCCTTATAACTGAATTTCACAGGATTGAGCCCTTTCAGGGTGTCCATGGCCTCAACAGAAGTGAGATCCTTGATCTCTTTCTTATATTCCCTGCTGGATGCATTGGTCCACACACCACCTGTTGTAACATAGGCGCCGCTTGCCATGTGTAAGGGATAAGAGGGGGACCTTCTGCCTATACCGACATAGCCACTGCTATCAATAGCCATTTTATAGCCAAGGGTCCCTCCATTTGCCGTCAAAATCTCCAACTTACCGCTTTGGTCCCCACCATCTCTCACTGCTTCCAGTGTAACGATACCCTTGGTTGCTGTGTGCCCACTATCAGAGATCCAAAACTCAAATGACGGGCCAAACCCATCCACCATATTGCCGCTACTTATCAGTTCAAATGCAGCAACCCCCCGGCCAGCAGTTGTATGCGACACAGTTCTTTTAATCTTACTGACCGGAAATGATGTTCCATCAGAAGTTACTGCGCCGTTATCTTCTACTGTGAAAACATCGTTTCCACTGCCGTCTTTCACAAGCAATTTATCGGCTGCAAATACCGAAACTGGCACGATAAAAGATATTAATGCTACGATTACTAAAACTCCCCTCACCCTCGAAATAAAACGCCTTGTTACATCTCCATTTTCCATAGCACCTTCTCCTTTCTGTTATATTGTTATCGCAGATCAGGTAACGGCTCTCAGCCATTGCCCGGAAAAACCATCCTTATTTGGAGTCTTCGTGAAATTTCGCTCCTCTGTCGAAGAGAATTATAACAAACAATCAGCCAATACACACCTTTTTTCGCTGATCTCTTGATGTAGCGGGAGATTGTCATTCAAATCGAACACCTAACCCTAACAATTATCGGGAGATTGTTTAAAGGTTTCACCCACTTGTACCCGCCAATCAAACTTTCCAGCCGGGGTTAATAGGGAAAAAGAACATAACACGGCGTTGCAAAGAAGCATCGATAAAATCAAGGTTGAAAAGGCCACCGCCCCGGTTTCTGAGACGCCGTATTTACCAAGCATCAAAATTACAGCCGCATCACGGGTCCCCAACCCCATAATGGAGATAGGTATCATTGTTACCAGAGCGCAGATCGCGGCAATGCCTGCCATCACAAGGAAAGTGATATCAAATCCCAGGGCAACCCCGAACAGATAAACCGCCCCATAATTTGCGCCCCAAGCCAAACAGGTAAGCACAAACGCCCACCCGAATGTTCCAAGCTTTGTCTTCCCGAAACCCTCTGAGAAATCCAAATACCCTGAAGTGATACGAGCTTTTAGCGATAACGGAGATACCGCTCGCAATATCCTTATCACGGTCACATGCCCCTTGCCCCGTACCATAAACCATAGGATTACCACACCAAAGGCTACCACGACAAAAATCCATGTTATAACGGTAGCAGTCTCCTCCCCAAACAAAACAAAAGACGAAAGTGCCCCACACCCGAAAATAAGTAGAAATACAATATCATAAATGCGATCCAGGAACACACTGAAAAATGAAGCGCCCAAGGAATTTCCCTTTTGCTTTAGATAGACTGCCTTGATAAATTCACCGACCCGCCCTGGAGTCACTACACCAACAAAAATTGAGAGTGCATAAACGCTGAAAGACTCGCAAAACCTAAGATGAATCCTTTGAGGGGCCATTAAGCTTCGCCATCTGATAGTTCGAAACAATAGGGATGGAATAAACATAAGATAAGCAAATACTATTGGCTTGAGAGAAGCCTGACCAAGTATCTCTATCGTTGCCCTGATATCAAGTTGAAGCAAAAGAATCAAGAGTACGATAGGCCCAATCACACGCGGTGCCCATTTTTTCATTACAGGAGAAATATACCCTCCTTCAACGCCACCATGTCTTAAACACGGTTCGGAAAAAAGAAAGCCCATAGCGCCAGTTCTTGCCCTTCTTACTTTCTCCGCTAAGGCGTCGTTTAACAGTTACCGGTACCTCACCAATGCGAATTCGCTTTTTAGCCGCATCAATGATAAGTTCAGAGGTATGAAATTGGTCTTGGCGTAGAAGAACGCGTGCCAGTTCACTCGTGCGAAAGGCCCGAAAACCATTGGAGCAATCGGTAACCTTTACGTGTGTCAGAAGACGAATTAACATATTAAAGACGTGAATACCAATATACCGGATAATACTGTCCTTTTCACGTTTACCGAGTACCCGCGATCCAATTACAAAATCAACCTCGTCATTCAAAACCGGGGTAACAAGGTCCGGGATCTCGGAAGGCAGGTGCTGACCGTCAGCATCCATGGTTACAACAATGTCAGCTCCATACTGACGGGCAATGTCAAACCCCATACGGAGGGCAGCGCCACCTCCTCGATTGATCGGGCTCCTAACAGCAAGTGCGCCTTCACTGCGCGCCACCTCTAATGTATTGTCATGACTCCCATCGTCTACAACAAGCGTGGTCAGCTCCCTGCCAAGAACCTCCTTGGGCATGGATTTTAACACAAGCCCAAGGTTTTTAGCCTCATTATATGCGGGAATAACCACAAGCACTGGTGCCAATGACTTTATCTCCCGATATTGGCGTGCAAATTCCGCTACCCCTAATTGGCGAATCAACTGATCAAACTGATCAACGTATTTTGTCCATCTAAACTGCGCGTAAAAGAAAAAAACCCAGAGCACGATGTTGGACACGATGATTATGGCGATAAGCCGGCTGAACTGAGCCTCTTCCAACAACAACATGTCACGAAGCAAACCTACTGAGTGGGGATACACTGAGACAGTGATCAGCCCAAAAGATATTACCATTGACCAGAAGAAGTCAATCCGCCGCGCCCGGCCGTGCCGAAAACGGTTGAAAATATAGAGAAAACCTAAAACGCCAACCAAAATGCCTAACCATCGTATAGTAGTCATAATACCCTATCCATCAAACTCGCTTCCCTTTTTTCTCTCACAGAGGTCACAGAAGCACAGAGTTTTTAATTTGTCCCGACCTGTCATGATCATTTCAGTTCTTACTCCTACAACAATGAAAATACCTTTTTTCTCAAAACTTTGCGCCTTTGCGTCTTTGCGCGAGACATCTTTGGTTCTCTCCGGAGGCCAGTTTCAAATTTCAAACCCATTCACTCTGTGAGCTCTGCGGGCTCTGCGAGAGATATCTCTTCGTTTACAGATATTTCGACTTTCGCCTCGTCCCGTCCCATCGAATATCGGGGAACTGCGCCTCTTTGCGCGACTCAATCCGTTCCCGATGGGGGATCAGGTCTTTGAACATGATTTCCAACTCATTTTCCATCTCGTGGGTCGGCTTGTAACCGAGATCGAGGAGGTGCTGGTGGTCAGGATTGTAATAATGTTCTTCCTGTTCTATTCTTGGGTTTTCAATTGGCAGGATTTCAACATCCAGTCCAAATTTGTTCCCCGCAGCCTGCACCTTTCGGGTCAGTTCGGTTATGTTGTACACCTCTTCAAACTGATTGAATGTCCGGTATTCTCCGGGTTCGGGTGGTTTCTCAATGGCAAGGGTCAGGCACTGCATGCTGTCCCGAAGGGGGAGAAATCCCCGCCTTTGCTGCCCCTTTCCGTAAGGGGTCAGTGGCAGGCCGATGACGGCCTGGGCGCAGAATCGATTGATAGCCGTTCCAAAACATTGATCAAAGTCGAACCGTGTTTTCAGGTCGCTCTCTTCGCCCATCTCGTCGATTTGTGTTCCGTAGACAACACCCTGCATGATATCGGTCGAAGAGAGCCCCCACAACCGGCAGGCCATCTCCACATTATTTGTATCATGAACTTTAGACTGATGGTACCAGCTCCCTGCCTTGCGGGGAAACATCATTCGATCCTTTCTTCCCCGATACTCGATCTCGAAAAAACCTTCCGGAATATCTACGTTGGGAGTGCCATACTCACCCATAGTCCCGAGTTTGACCAACTGGCACTCGGGAACAGCTTCCCGCATCGCGTAAAGAGTCACCAGTGTGCCCATCAGGTTATTGGTTTGTGTAAAAATAGCATGCTGAACATCGATCATACTATACGGTGCCGAAGGCATCTCACCAAGATAAACAATGGCCTCTGGCCGGAAAGACTTATATGCATTCAAAACAAAATTATAGTCAGCAAGATCGCCCTTGTAAAAACGAAGATTTTGTCCTAAGTTCTTCCTGTAGGCCAAAAGCCGCTCTGCCATTTTCGCTATCGGGATCGCCGACTGTGATCCCATCTCACCAACCCATGCCCGACGCATATAATTGTCAATTCCGGCAACTTCATGCCCCCGTTTCGCAAGATAAATTGCCAACGACCACCCCAAATATCCATCAACTCCAGTTATTAAAACACGCATAAAATCCCTCCTAAAAAAATTGTTTGGAGCACTCCATTCGGAGCACTTGGATCAAGTCTAATTACCTTTCTGCCCCTGTGGCATCTTCAAGCCTCAGCCAGTCAAACGCCATAGCGAGTTTCCGGCTGTCTTTGCCTCCGCTCTCGGAGGGCGCCTTGGCATGTTTGAACTTAAAGGTAATACGATTTTTACCCGGCCGCAATTGCTCAGAATCAATCAACAGTCTATACACCTGCCAACCCGGCTTTGCTTCTATGTTACCTACATTTTTTCCATTTAGAACAACACTTACAGATTGTCCTGGAGGATAAGGCCTTGCCCTGAAGATTAAAGTTTTGTCTTCTAATCCTCCCGCTTTAGCATCAAAATCCATTTCTGATTCCGTACCAACTGCCCATACAAAAGATCCCTCATTCCCCGCCCAACCTTTCTTTAAGTATTTCCTTGCCCAACTCGTCCCAAAATCGTAGTAGCCCTCTTTGATAAAAACAAGGAGTCTCTTGACTGCAGGGTCACTCTCTGGTTTTATAGCGAGTGCTTTATCAAAAAACCTCAATGATAGCCCATAGTTGCCCGCATCGTATGCCAGCATGCCGGCCTTTCTAAAGTCATTGTAAATTTTAATAGGTGGCTTCTCTGGATATGTTAGCCCCAGCATTGATAGGCAACTAAAAAACATAATAATTGCTCCCACCCCTATTCGTAAGATAGTTCTTCTGCTGTAACTCTTTTCTTCACAATAGATGAATATTCTAAGTAAAAAAAGACAGAGCACCAAAATACATAAAGGTAATATCACAAGAAAAGACCAGTCCATGGCATTAAATCTTTCTAAATTAAGTCCATATGTTGTCAAAACCTTCAAGTATGAACATTCTGTGCCAGTTAAAACATTTGGCAAATCATTTGTCACGAGATCAGGGATTTTTGAGGCAGCTTCTCTTAAAAACCCCTCTTTTAATATTGGGGTAATTCTTGGTGTCTGGATAATTTTCAAATATTCCCAAAGTACTATCACAAAGGAAAAAGCGCTGAAGAGAGCTGCCTTCCATCTTATATTAACTGATTTCATGATTGCAGCATATCCAAAGGCAAGAGGCAACGACAGTTTGATTAGATGTCTAATTCCAAAATCCATTCCCCACCAGTAGACATGAGGCCTCCAGAAAAGCCATGATATGCCTAAAACGATTATTAGGGAAAAGCCGATGCCTAATAATCGATTTTGTCTTATAAACATGAATGAACCGATTGCACCTATTGTCACAATTGGTTTGCCCCATAGTATGTTTCTAGTTTCACTAAAGAACAGTTCCTTTACACCAATCAGCTTATCAAATGCTTCCGAGAGGTTACCGCCAAGAGTATTAGGAATAATAGCACCGGATTGGATATAATAATGCAAGAACTGAGGCAATACGACTACAAACGAAACGAACGCAGCCATAAAATAGTTTCTTAGCGTTACACTCAAGAAATGCCATCGCCCCGATTTCATAGAGGACCAAAATACAAAAAGAATGTGTAGCAGCGGCAGGATCAAAAACATGGCATTATCGTATCGAACAATAACCAAAAGACCACTGGAAATCCCAAGCAACAGATAATTGAGGATTTCTCTCCTCTCAACAACGTTCAGAAAAAAAAGGACGAAGAGGGCAATTGTAAATACTTCAGGGGAATGGCTCATTAACATCCTAACGTACGCATTGTAGATAAGAGAATTACCCAGAAAAACCGTCAGGACAGACAATAGAGATATTTTAGGCGAAAAAAACTTCGTTAGTATTTTATAAGAGATAAGAAGGCTCAGAAAAGTATAGATTGAAGAGCCCACGCATGTAACAAGCAGATAAAGAGGCGAATATCCATTTTCAGCCAACCCGCCGCTAGAAAAAACATTGAATAGGAGTGTCAGGATATGTGCAAGAAGGATGAACGGCATCCACAAAATGCTCGGACCGATGGGCACCCTGGTTCCTTGGTTTGTATTTCCCAATGAGTTTAAATCGCAATATGCCCCCTTGAGCAATTGTTCGTTAGAATAATCAACATCGCCATCAACGATAATAGATTTGGCGATCATATAATAAGCAGTATCGTCAAATGTATCTATTTTGACCAGACTATACGAGTGTGCATGTGGGACTCCTGGATTAAATCTGCCTAAAGGAGTGATAAGCAGAAAACCAATGAAATAAACTGCTAAGATGATAAAATAGTAGCGGTATTTGCCCATAAAATGCCACAACCTGTGAAAAAGATAGCTCATATTGCGCTCATTCGAGTTAAAAGCTTATAGAACACTCCTCATAATGGGGGCGCTGTTGCACTGTGATTTTGTTTCATCTTGAATATGGAACGGCTTCTCGGTAGAAAACCAATAAACAGAACTATTCCCCCAGCTTGTTCTCAATGAGAAATTCAACAAACATCTGCGCAAATCTGTTGACGTCGCACAGCTTTTCATGAATAAGCCTGAACATCGACTCTTTTTCCATTTCCCACTATTTTACAAGGCAAAAATCATATCGTTCGTCAGCCTATGGCAGAATATAGATAATTGCGTTATCGCCTCATCCTCCTCAGCTTATGGGGACAGAATTTCCTGTTTTAGACGGATGCAAGCTTATGTGCCAGATCAAGTGGAATGGACTTGATCTCTGACCGATCGCGAAAGACGGTTGTAGAAGCTGTTTTCCTGGCAGCTATTGAGACGTTACCCGTATTCACCAATTTTTCGATAAGAGGTTTTTCACGCTGTGGGTTTGGGCCATGGTAAAAACGGACGGTACCGTCAGATTCATCAGTCCAGGCTATTTCTGGCGGCCATATTAATTGAAAATCGTTGGTGTGCTGGCTTAATGCAAGAATACATTGCAGTAGAGAAAAAGAGTAATATTTGTCAGCCAAATAAGTCTCGGGGTCCTCGGTGTCTGGTTTGACATAAAACCCTTCTGTCTCTAATTCTGTAAAGTTATCTGATTTCAACGGTGACCCCGAAACGTTAAAAAACTTGTCCTTTATGCGAAACCATCCTCTTTTTCTATAGCGGCTAAAACATTTCCGAATGGCCGAATACGATTTTCGAATGCCATAGGATTTGGTGTGGGCATGTTTAATTCCGAATCTCTCGCGAATATGCCCCAGGTCTATTCCATTATAAACATGGAACTCATCCGGAAGTGACGGAAGGGGTGAGTTATGCAAATCTGTTTGCACAAAAGGTTCATCAATTATTAAAACATGACCGCCTTTCTTGCAAACACGAAAACACTCACTGATGGCCGAGTAGTACTTCAACATATGATGCAGACTTTGCCGGACTATCACAGTGTCATAGCTCTCATCCTCAAACGGAAGGCATTCCCCATCTCCGCAAACCCACGCCGCTGGTATATTTCGCTCTTCCGTTGCCACCAAACATCCTTTTGCCAATGAAGGCACTATATCGAGCGAAACGATGTTTTTGCACTTATCATGAAAAAACTCAAGCTCCATCAGAGCGCATCCGACAATCAGAACTTCATCTTTTGAGAGGTCAATTCCTGCCTCTTTTAAAAATATCTCCGTATTATTATTAATATATACGTTCCTTTCAAGATGTACCTCAGGAGGGATTTTCTTTACATTATAATCAACCTCTCCTTTGATTTCATCAGCCTTTTTCTGCCAATTCTCGTCATTGATAAGAAGAAGTGGCAAACTGTCTAATATAAGAAAAGCGCTCTTGCAGGAAATGCAAACAAGGCACTCTTTTCTTTCGCCAACATCAGAGTATAGAAAATCAGACAAGCAGACAGGACACGCAAGTTTATTCAAGAGATAAGGATGAAGACGATGAAGACTTTGATTAGATCCGTCCGTAGCAATCATTTTCTCGGTCCAAAAAGTTGGTAACGTTCAAAAGTGTTTACATAGTCTAAAAATTGATTGAATCACGATCTCTCTCTATGGTTAGAGTTTACCAACAAAAACCAGGAGAAAGAGACCGTAATGGAACAAGAAATACATATAACACTTCGATTCAATATGGCAACCGGGAAAGTAGGATTGAATGAAAAAAGTTATATAATCAGAAACCGCTTTTTTTGTGGGTTGAGTATAGAAAAACGTTCAAAATATGTGGCAACGATAAGGTCATAGTTTCGTTTAATGTTGCAGGTAACGTGTAATGGGGGACATCCTACTTTGCGAAGTTATGGACCCCAGTACCATCTGCCAGACAACGGGATCCCTGTACGTTTTCACTCTGTCCCCCCTTTGCTGAAATTCTGCTCTTGACAAAAGTACCATTGAGTAGTACCATCCCGCCATGAATACCAAACAGCGTAGGATACTGGCCGCCATATTTAGAAAACCGGCACCAACCGGACTCGAATGGCGCGCAGTCACCTCTCTTATCAAGGGCCTTGGTGGCGAAATCCAGTACGGGGAGGGGTACAAGGGTACGCATTGATCTGAAAGGTGAATCGGTCAATATACACAGCCCCCCTCCTGCCATCAACTTCATGGCTACCAGGTAAGGTTTTGGGGGGGGTCAATCTCCGTTTAAAGTTTATGGAGCATCGGTTTCATTTTCTCAACACGTTTTGTAAATCCGCAATCGTTCACGGGTTCAACAAAAACCTGCCTGCAGTGACTACGGCACATTCATCACAAGTTTAAGGCCCTTGTACACTTCGGCCATCTTTTCGTTTGAAAGGGACCCGATCTTTTCCTCCAACCACCTTTTATCTACCGACTTGATCTGGGTCACATTCACAACACATCGTTTCGGCACGTTTGCCTCACCCTTTTGCAAAACAACGTTTCCTGGCAGTTCCCCAAATTTAAGCGTGGAGGTGATGGCAACATAATAATTGTACTGAGTTTACTGTCGTTTAGCGCATCAGTCTGAACTACAAGACCCGGTCGTCTGCCCAATGGTTCTGAACCCTTTCCCGGGGAAAAGTCAACCCAGTAAATTGAACCGTTTCGGAGGGAGCATTACCAGTTTGTTAAAGCTTATCCTCGTGGAAACGGGGATTTGTACGCGCGTAATGGGGGACGTTGTTACCTTCTGACTTTATTTTTTCGCACGGATTTCACTGATTACACTGTTTTTATTGAACCCCGGTTAAATGGTCTAACGAATTGAACTGGGTAAACCGACGCAAAGGGCGCAAAGGGTTTTTTGTTGGTTTTGTTTTGATCCTGCAAGAGGGATTCAGGATCACAACACACCAAGCCCTGACGGGCGATTGCAAATCTTTCTCATTTAGTTTTCTTCTTTATCGTGTGCTTAAACTTCAAGACCGCAAAATTCAATTCTATTGACGTTTCCGTTTCAGATGTTTCCAAATCGTCATCCAAAAGCTCAGCGATGATTTCGCCGCTTTTCCGCATGAGGGCTTGCTGCTCACCTTTGTCTTTGATATTTGAAAGGGCCTTGATATTGCTCGACAGTTTTCTCATTTTTGAGAAGGTTTCAATGATTGCCAAGGTCGCCTGAACTGCCTGCCGGCTTTTGAGAATGGTGGCCAGCATATATAGACCTTTTTCAGGGAAAGCGGTAGGCAGCTTAACTTTCCCACCTCTTATTGAAGTCGAAAATTTCGACTTCAATCCATCCCATTCCGTTTTATCCAGTTCGATGACGTATCCGGTTGGAAACTTGTCAGGATTATTCTTTACGGCCTCGTTGATTCGTTTTGTTTCAACGCCGTAAATTTCAGCAACATCAACATCCAGCAAGACCTTTTGATCTCTGATTTCAAGGATGCGATCCTGCAAGTTTTCAAATTTTATAATGTCGCTCATATCAGTTCATCCTTTTCATGTGGAATGGGGGACATCCTATATTCCCCCTGTAAAGAAGAAAAATGGTAAGCGTTCACACGTTCAGGGTTCAAAGGTTCAGGGTTACTTTTTCAGGAATCTGGTGTCACATCTTGCATAGTGAATAAAATGGTAGCGTGGCATTCGTGGCTAATTAGTGTTTCAGGATTATCACATACCTGGATGTTACTCCAAGTATTCTTTTTTTCTGCATTGCGGAGACGACTACGGCGCTGAAGCGTTGCGCGGACATGGGGGCCTGGATGATGTGGGTGTGTTGCCAGCCGGTTCTATTTAATATCCGGAGGTAGTTATCTATCAGGATTGATCCTTTGCCGGATTCCTCTGCCGCGGGTTTGCCCTGAAAATCCCGCCAATCCGCGTTGATGAAGGCAAGTCTTGTCGTCTTTTTTGCATTTTGTTTCAGGAGGGCAAAGAAGGCCTCAAGGAATTCAAGATATTCTTTCTTCGGCAGTCCGGATATGCTTTTCTTGTCATAATCGGCGGCCTTTTTGTCAAAGTATGGCGGATCGAAGATAATGAGGTCTGGCTTTTCTTTTGAGCTTACAGGCCAGGCTAACGGGTTAGCTGTTGAGCTTTTAAGCTGTTTAGCTGTTGGTAAAGTCCAGGTGTGGGGTTCGATTTCGGGGCGTGTCTCCGGCCTGTCTGTCATGTCAAAGGCCCAGCATCTGCGGTTCAGCGCAAGGCAGGTGTCGGGGGTCACGCCTCCGCCGGCCATGGGGTCAAGGATCAGGTGATTCTGTTTTGAGAAATAGTAGAGGATGTGTGCGATCAATTGAGCGGGGATGCGTCCGGGCCAGTCGTCTCCGAATCTTTTGTCGCAATCGTTCGATTCCCACTGGTCCCATGTCCTCAATCCCCAGCCAAGTTCTTTGAATCGTTTG
>Ga0222639_1000906_pt1 | contig 13023 bp, 8 predicted proteins | sample AntAcemetagen185_FD_179863 | JGI IMG/M metagenome (GOLD analysis project Ga0222639, IMG submission 179863) | Saline water microbial communities from Ace Lake, Antarctica - #185 | ecosystem: Environmental > Aquatic > Non-marine Saline and Alkaline > Saline | place: Antarctica: Ace Lake | collected...
AAGGCCCGGAACTACATCATAGGTTTTCATTTTTGCTCCTCCTTCTCGATTGTGGTTTTTGGTGGCGGAAGGGCTCCCATTGAGACACAGCCCGACCTTTGGCCCTTACCCTTGACAAAGCTAATTGGTTAAGTGGTTTATCCAACCGTGACCGTTCACGCAACGTTGAAATTAGAAAATAGTCCCGCAGGGGCGGATTGGAAATTTGGCCTTACAAACCAAAAGTAGTTTATTCCGCGATGCGCGGGATTGATTTTGTCTCTTGGCAGTAAAGTTTGAAACTTGAAATTGGGGAAACAGAAGAATGTAGATCCCTTATCTAATTTCAAATTTCCAGTTTCGGCATCTAGTTTTTAAGTCGATAATACACCCCATTTCAGAAAATTGTGTAAACTTGTGAATGAAAGATGCCAAATTCTCAAACTTTCAATCGCAAATCGTCAGCGCGTCAGCATCACACCAGGCAACGCATTGGGGGTCAGGAGGTTCACCGCAGAAATCGCATTTCAAGGGAATGGCCGTGTCAGGCTCCTTAAATATGGACTTAGCCGGGCATGAAGCCCTGCACACAACACACCCATCAATCTCCTTTCCCTCCACCAAAACTACATCCTTTGAGTTGCACATGGCCTCCGTATATGGCCCTGCTATCACAGGAAGACAGTAGTCTTCGCCTATGAATACTCTTATTCTCGATCTCCAGGGATTGACCGATTCCGTATGCTGCAAAGAGCATACTACTTCGCAGAGCTTGCATCCAGTACATTTTAAATGATCTATCTTTATCCTCAAATCCCTGCCCCTTCCTTTTCCAGTCCCAACTGTTGTAGTTTTTCAGGTGTGGGAATGCCATTCTCATCCCAACCCCGCAATCTGTAGTATTCGGGCAACATTCGATCGAGGTGGACTACCTGATTCTTGACCCTCGGTTCGTCAGTTATTCTTTTGGGAAGCCTGTCATCTTTTTTGCTGAGCCCTGCTTTGAGATTGAATATTCGTTCCAAGTTCCATATCCTTTCACCTATTAGAGACAGCTCATCATCTGTGTAATCGATGCCCGTGGTAATCTGGAGCCAGGAAAGGAGTTTTTCACCCCATAGGGGGCCATGATAGATAATCCAGCATAGAACGCTGGAATCGACCACAGCAATGTAGTCCTGATCCTGTTTTGTCAACTCCACGTGATGATCCGGATCTTTTCGTCCCTCATAAAAGGGCAAGGTTGCCTTGGTATGGCAAGCCCCAACATTATTTGTCGCGTACTGCAGACCGATAATTTCAACCCCCTGGGGGTGCCAGGCAGGCATACCCATCCCCTTTATCCCCATGAAAAGCTCGGGATGACCGTACTTTTGTGCCAGCGCATCCCCCCCTTCAGCAAGCAAATCGCCAAAACCTTCGCGGAGGGCTATCTTTCTCATTAACTGAAACATGGCCTCGTTGCTGCCAAAACCCAAAGGGTATCCGATATCTTTCTCGGGCAGGTATCCTTTTTCAAACAGCTCCATGGCACAAGATATGATTGCCCCGGCAGAAATAGTGTCCATCCCTAATTCGTTACAGAGATAATTGGCCCTATATATGTCATCAAGATCGCCGATGCCGCAGTTAGATCCCAACAGAGCCATTGACTCATGTTCCGGTCCTTTGGTGGTGCCCGGGTATGCCAGGTCTTCTATCCGACTCCTCTTACTGCAGGCAAAAGGACACCCAAAGCACGCCTCATCTCTCACACGGAGCCTGTCGCGAATAAAATCGGGGTCTTCGAATTTGGTGAATGGTTCAAAATAGCCTGACTGAAAGTTAAGGGCGGCCTGGGTCCCGGTCTTATTGGCACGGCCTGGAAGGCTCCATGTCCCCCACCTGCGCCTCTTCTCCAAGGTCTTGTTCGCCCTCCCCTCTTCGAAGAAATCCATGACCGCCTTCTTGAACCCATCCACATCCGCTATGCTCACGTCCCCTGTACCACTGACGACCAATCCCTTTAGGTTTTTCGAGCCCATAACAGCGCCAAGACCGGACCGCCCGGCGGCCCTGCCCCCGTCAGACATAATACAGGCGAACTTGACCAGATTCTCTCCTGCAGGACCGATGGTTACGATACTCATATTATTGAGTTCCCACTCATCAAAATCCTCGCTCATCTCCGATCTGAGCAATCTCTCAGTTTCAGTGGACCACTTTCCCCACAACTGTCCGGCAGGCCTGATCTCAACAACATCATTCCGGATAAACAGGTAAACGGGTTCTGGCGATCTCCCCTCAATGATGAGGAAATCATACCCGGCAAACTTCAGATTCGGCCCGAAGTATCCACCGCAACAGGGGTTGGCGATTGCGCCGCTCAGGGGTGATTTGGATGCGACGATGTATCTCCCCCCTGCCGGAACTCCTGTCCCCACCAAAGGACCGGTAGCAAAAATCAATTTATTTTCAGGGCCGAGTGGGTCGATCCTCGGGTCTATTTCGTCAAAGAGGATCTTCACGCCCGCGCCACGCCCGCCGATATAATCCCTGATCACATCAGACGGGGTATCCTCCACAGAACAGTTTTTCCGTGAAAGATCGACCCTCAACATTTTTCCTTTCCAGCCAAACATGATTTTCCTTTCAAATAATATATCGGACGCAGATTTACGCAGATAGCCGCAGATCTATACAATTTAATCGCTGGACAAAACCCTGCCGCGGATAAACCGGAAAAGTGACCAAAATGACTAAGGTTGATGGTTTGTTTTTCATTCGATGTCGGAGTCTTTGCTTACCTGAATGTTCGATGTTCGACGTTCATCTTTTTCAGCACTGGCTCACGCGACAGACAGACCCTTACCTCCCTCAATACGGACCCTCTGCAACAGCCCCAATCAAACACATGGTCTGCTCTTCACTGAACCCCATAATATCTAAGGCCCCGCTCCTGCATGAGGAGGAGCATAGCCCGCACCCTTTGCAGAGGGCGTTATTGATTACAGCGACATTTTCCTTCAGGTCGACCTCTATGGCATTAAAGGAACAAACATCCTGACAAACCCCGCAGCCGGTGCACTTTTGCCTGTTTACCGCACAGATCATCCCACCGGCCATCATCTCGTCCCTTGACAGTATAGTCATGGCCCGTGAGGCCGCCGCCTCAGCCTGTGCAACGCTTTCATCAATAAACTTGGGACTGTGTGCAAGACCCGCCATGAAGATCCCATCTGTGGCAAAATCCACAGGGCGGAGCTTCATATGGGCCTCCATAAAGAAACCGTCCTCATTTAAAGGCACCTTCAGCATTTGGGACAATTCCCTGCTGCCCGCCGGGGGGACCGTGGCCACGCCAAGGGCCAACATATCGGCATCTAACATCAGGCGTTGTCCTAACACAGGTTCTGTTATAAGAACCCTTAGAACAGATCTGCCGTTTTCCTCAACCGCCTCCACCTCGGGTCTGTCATCAGGATCATAACGGATAAAGATCACCCCCTGGTCCGCCGCTTCCCGGTAGTAATCCTCCCTGAACCCATAGGTCCTCATGTCTCGATAAAGGATATAGATTTCCATATCCGGGTTTATCTTTTTGAGCGCCAGGGCATCCTTGATGCCCTGAGAACAGCATACCCTGCTGCAGTATGGCCGATCCTTATCCCTTGAGCCCACACACTGTATCATGACAAATGTATTACAGTCTCTTATCCTTTTACTTCCTCTTTTTATTTCATCTTCTAATTCAAGCAGGGTCAAGACACGCGAATCTTCCCGGTAAAGATACTCCGCAGGTCTGAATTCCTCGGCCCCGGTGGCAACAATGGTGACACCATGGTTGAGCTCTTTCAGTATATTACCCTTTCTTAGACGTATTTTGGTAGAAAAATTTCCCACGTACCCGGAAAACTCGATTAGCTCGGCCTCAGTATAAATCTGGATTAAGAGGTTGGAATAAACCTCTCTGATGAGGTCCTGAACATAGGCCTGAACATCATCGCCTTCTATGGAATAACGGATACGTCTGCCTAAGCCCCCAAGCGCTTTTCCCCTTTCAATCAGATATACGTTGACCCCCTGGTGGGCCAGGGCCAGGGCGCTCACCATGCCGGAGATGCCCCCCCCTATCACTAAAGCCGTTCCGGTGACCGCATATGACAACTGAGGCAGGGGTTTCAGCAGTCCTGCCTTGGAAACAGCCATTCTCACGAGATCTTCTGCCTTCCGGGTTGCCCTCTTTTTCTCCCCCATATGAACCCAGGAACAGTGTTCCCTGATATTGGTCATCTCAAACAGATACGGGTTCAAACCCGCCTGTTTGAGTACGTCCTGGAAGACCGGCTCATGGGTCCTCGGCGTGCACGCGGCAACCACTAACCTGTTGAGCCCTTTTTCCTTGATAATTTCAACCATGTGAGAAATGGAATCAATGGAACAGCTAAATGTATCCTCCTCAGCATGGGCGACCCCGGGCAACTTTTTCGCATATTCAACAACCCCTGCTACATCCACCACCTTGACGATGTTGGTACCGCAGTCGCAGACAAAAACGCCAACTCTCGGTGGTTCTCCACTAACATCGCGCTCGGGCGGGTATGACTTCTCCTTAATCAGGGTCCCTCTCTCTTCAGAGAGGAGCTGTGAAGCGAGTGATGCAGCCCCGCTTGCCATGGTGACCGAATCCGGGATATCCATGGGGGCCCGAAACGCCCCGCAGGCATAGATGCCAGACCGGGAGGTCTCAATCGGGGAAAAACCGGTTCTCTCACAGAATCCGTACTGATTTGTGCTGACAGAGAGTTTATCCGCTAACTCTCTGTTGCTGTCAGGCGAGGAAAGGCCAACTGAAAGTACGACAAGATCGAATTCCTCATCCTTTACTTCAGTGCCGTTGACACGATACCTGAGCACCACATTTCCTGTTTCGGGCTGCTCCCCTAAAACCGAGGCCTTGCTCCAGATAAACCGTACCCCCGGGGTATTCTGCGCCCTTTCATAATATCGCTCGAAGCCCTTTCCATAGGCCCGGATATCATTATGCAGGATTAAGGCATTGAGCGCAGGGATATGTTCCTTGGACAGGATTACCTGCTTCATGGCATACATACAGCAGACCGCTGAACAGTAGGTATTGCCTGTATTCGTATCTCGTGATCCGACGCATTGAATCCAAGCTATCTTCTCAGGTGTTTTCCCATCCGATGGCCTGCGCAATGCCCCCCGATTGGGCCCCGAGGCGCTCAACAGACGTTCCAATTCAAGGCTGGTAACCACATTGCTCAGCCTTGGATAACCGTACTGGCTCTGTAGACGGGGCTCAAATGGTTCGTAACCAGGGGAGAGAATTACGCTGCCGACCTCAATTTTCAGTCTCTCTTCGTGGTGATGAAAATCTATCGCGTTATTTTTGCATGCAGGAACACAGATCTGACACTCTGTCCTCAGGAGATAAAGGCAGTGTGAGAGATCTATTGCAGATACCGCAGGCACTGCCTGCGGGAAGGCGAGATGAATAGCCTTTAATGTTGACAGGTTCTCATTATAGGGATCGAGGACGTTTATCGGGCAATACTCGGCACATGTCCCGCATCCGGTACATTTTATCGGATCTACAATTTTCGGCTTTTGAAGCAGGGTTACCTCAAAATTCCCGGCCTCACCCGCAATGCCGTCAACCTGCGCGTCGGTTATAATCGATATATTGGGATTTGTGGCGCATTCAATAAACTTGGGAGAGAGGATACACATGGAGCAATCATTAGTGGGAAAGGTCTTATCCAATTGGGACATCCTGCCGCCAATGGCCGGCCCCTTTTCAACGAGATAGACCTTGAAGCCGGAGTTGGCCGTATCCAACGCGGCCTGTATCCCGCTCACCCCGCCGCCCACCACCATAACCGCACCCACTTTGCTCGGGGTCGGGATTGGGGCCTGAATTGAGTTATCGCTATTAGGCATCGCTTTCAAACACAGAAGCTAAAGAGCTCGTTAAGTAGTTGAGTAGGGCTGCAAATCAGGAGTATTGGAGTGTTGGGTCCAAAAACGGAAAAAGATCTAATTTTTATTCTTCGATTCTTATTACTCCAAGATCCAAATACGTTGCATATTTGTCCATTTGGTTTTTCCATTACTCCACCACTCCACTGCTCCCGATACGATCAACCTCATCGCTTGATGAAAAGTGGATGAATATCGTTTACCATTTGACTATCTCTGAATTACAGCGCCTTTTGAACAATTTCGGAAATGTCCCTGACTTCAAGGACATCCTCCTTATCAGCGTTCAATACACTGTCCCTGAAATTAAGCAGGCAGTATGGGCAGGCAGTCGCCAAAACCTCTGCCCCCAATGAAATAGCCTGATCAACCAAGATATCTGAAAACCGCTCACCCTTCTTAGTTTCCATCCATATCCTTCCCCCGCCGCCTCCGCAGCAGAGGCTGTTCTCACGAGAATCAACCTCGTCCATTAGTTGCAGACCGGGAATGTTTCTCAGGACCTCTCGTGGTTCATCATATATCCCATTATGACGCCCGAGGTAACAGGGATCATGATAAACCACCCTTTTTTTGAATTCCTTATTAAAATTAAGTTTACCCTCGTCAATGAGTTTCGCCAGATACTGTGTAAAATGAAGGACCTTGTAGTTTCCCCCAAGAGCGGGATACTCGTCCTTAAACGTGGTATAGCAGTGCGGCGAACTGACAATGATTTCCTTTACGCCACTCTCGTTGAAGGCATTAATATTACCCTTTGCCAGGGTTTCGAACAGGTCGTTGTTACCTGCCTTGCGAATGCTCTCGCCGCAGCAGTTTTCTTTGGCCCCGAGGATGCCGAAATTGGCCCCTGTGTTTTGCAGTATGTTAGAGGTGGCCCGGGCAATGCTTCTGAGCTTGGGGTCATAGGCAGGGACACAACAGGGAAAGTAGAGCAGATCCATATCCTGGTTGAAGGCCCTGATATCCATATCCCGCGCCCAGTCAGCACGCTTCTTTTGTTCCTCTCCCCATGGATTTCCGTTTCCACTCAAACTGCCCATGGCATTTCTGAGGCTTGATTGCGCCATGCTGTACTGGTATTCCAACACGATGGCCCGAACTGCCTGCATAATATCTGTGATGGAAACACCCCGTGGACAGCGGCTGACACACATGTTGCAGGTCGAGCACAACCACCATTCCTCATCATCTATGTCTGCCAGCCCAAACTTCGTCTGACAAATCATCTTGTGGGGGCCAAACGACCTGACATTATTCCAGGGACAACTGACAGTACAAAGCCCGCACTGAAAACAGAGCTTGAATGCTTCACCGCCGGCATCCCTTATCATGTCTGATGCTTCTTTTAATGGTGCTACTGCTTCCACGAAAAACCTCTTGATTGATGATTGAAAACCAGTCCAAGGTCCAAGGTCAAATGTCCGGTCGTCATGGCTCAGTAATGAGAAACCCGTAACCTGCAACCCGCAACGCGCAGCCCTCAATGCATATACCTTCCCCCATCCACCACCACGGTCTGTCCGGTGATAAAATCACTTTCCGGAGAAGCCAGGAAAAGGGCGGCGCCGGTAATGTCTTCCGGCGTTCCCACCCGCTTGAGCGGGGTTTTGGATGTGTCATACTTCTCCACATCCGTCAGGGAACGGCTGGCCTCCGTATCCGTAAATCCAGGGGCAATAGCATTGATACAGATATTATAGGGACCCAGTTCAACAGCTAATGCCCGGGTCAGGGCCAGAACACCACCTTTGGAGGATACATAATGGACAAACCCATGGGAACCCGTAAAGGCCGTTTCGGAACAGAGGTTCACGATTTTTCCGTACTCCTGCTGTTTCATGAGGGGAAACACGGCACGCGTAGATAGGAAGGCTCCTTTGACGTTTACCCCCATGACCCGATCCCATTCGTCTAAGGAAATTTCATTAAATGGTTTTCTCACAAGCCCGTCATAGATAGCGGCATTATTGATAAGGATGTGGATTTCACCAAAGGCCGACGCTGTTGCTTCTACCATGGCGCGGGTGTCCGACTCGCTGGTCACATCCCCTTCAAAAAATTCTGCCTCACCGCCCATCCCCCTTATCCGCTTGACCGTTTCTTTCATGTCCTCCAGGTCTTTGTCGCTGAATACGATATTCATGACCATGACCCGAGCGCCTTCCTGCGCCAACCGAAGCGCAAAGGCCCTGCCCAATCCCCGGGCGCCACCGGTTACAATAGCTACCCTGTCCTTCAAACGCATGTTCAGACTCCTTGCCTTAAAAGATGAACGTCCAATCACGCCAAGGCGTGAAAAAAACCAATGTCGAACTTTGAATGACTATTTCCTTTTCTTTTCAGCCACTCTGATATTCGTAACGAAAATCCTAATTAATTCTTCTATTCCTGTAAACTATCATCTAATAGTTCAGGTTTTTCGATCAGTGGTACACTATGAATAAGGATTAACCATCTCCGGGTTTCCCCAAGTTCCTTTTTTTCATTCATAATTCGATGTCGGAGTCTTCGCTTACCTGGACGTTCGATGTTCGATGTTCATCTCTTGTCGTTCATCCTTTTCAGTATTCCGGCATCCGAAGCCCGTAGTCCTTGGCGATCACCTGGTAACAGTTATAACTGGATCCCCGTCCGATAGCTGGGCCGCCTGCTACCCCCGAGGAACACATATACAGACCATTGATAAATGTCTTGATGCCTCCTGGCAGTCCTCTGAAACGTCCGCTCTGAGAGCCGCCGCAGTTGCCCTCGGACCAACCCCCTTCTCTCATATCTAAGTGGGTATCCTGTATATCGATGGGTGTTGCAATACGCTCTCCGATGAAGTTGTCTTTGGTCATGTTGGGCGCATATTTCTGCCATTGTGCAATCATGGAGTCGTAAAATTCGTCATGTAACTGCCGCCATTCCTTCCTGGAGAAAATTCGAGCAGGAGCCGTGAATTCCTCTATATGCAGGCTATGTTTTCCTTCCGGTACGCGCGTTGGATCCCAGATACTGTCAGGGGCCGTCAAGCAGAAAAACTTGGAGGGCATACCGAGCAGGAAGATTTCATGTACATATTTGTCTTCCATAAACGCCAGGTCGTTGGGTGCCCAATAGGTCCGCGGCGTGTTATTTACATCAGGGTTATCCTTTGCCGCCTTATATTGAGGCAGCTCATGCACGCCCACGGTTCCCCAGAAAAGCTGCGCGCGATCAAAGAAATACGTATCCACCTTGCGCTTCATCTGGGTACTTAGATAATCTTCTCCAATCATGCGAAGGAAAAGCTGAGGAGTAGCATTATCAGATACCACCATTTGCTTAGCCTCGATCTCGCTCCCGTCCAACAACTTGATGCCTTTAGCCTTACCATTTTCAATAAGCACTTTATCCACTTCAGAATTGATGAAGTATTCAACTCCCAGTTTTTTTCCTGCGGAAACCAGTGAGTCCGTAATTGACTGTGTTCCACCTTTAGCAATAGCTGCTGTCTCCCATCCCAGCACCAGGTGGAGAGTCGCAAAGGTATACATAATACCCGGTACATCATCCGCATAAATGCCGGAGGAGGTGAGAAACCCTCTCAGAGTCAAAATCCTCAGTTCCGGGCTCTCGAAGAAATAGTGTGCGACTTCTTTGGCGGTCATGAATTGCATGGATGGATCAATCCCGCTTTCAGGGTTGCTCATCAGCTCTTCGATGGCATCAGGAACCCCATAAGGGGTTGCCACGGAGTACCTGTGCTTAGCAAATGCCGGTCGGATTATTTCTTTATATTTTTCCGTCCAATAAAGATATGCCTCTGCGTCGGGTTTGGAAAACCTGGAGATCTGTTCATAGGTTTTTTTCACATTTTCTTCACTATACTGTGTTTCCCCTGTTTGTGGGTCCACGACCGGAAACCCGGCATAAGCCACATAAGAAGTTCCATCATCAAAGATTGCTGCTTCATTTGTATCTGGAAAAACATACTCTAATCCCTCATCGCGAAGATTGAATTCCTTATACGCGGGATGACCATAGTAGCGCGTAAAATGGGCGCAGAAATTGCCCCGAAACCCGGGTGCCGGCGTGTCATCATAGGATACTGCACCGCCCCCGAGATGATCTAATCGTTCAAAAACCCCTACTGACAAACCGGCTTTGGCCAGATAAGGGGCAATAGTCGTCCCATGATGTCCACCGCCGATCACTATTGCATCGTAAGATTTGTCCGCCATTTAAATGTACCTCCTCATGGATTTATGATTGTTGATTGATGATTGTCGATTGAAAAAATCTGAAACCCGTCACTCCAGGTTTTCAGTTTAGACTTGGGATTTCCCCCTTCTCAAATCCGAAATCGAAAGGTTATCTTAGCCCCATAAAAACCTCTGCCAGTTTTCCCGCCTGTTCATCTGGCGAACCTTCCAAGAGCTCGCAATCCCTTCCCATATCAGGGGGTGAAGAGAGTGCCGCGATCCCCATTTTCTGAAGCATCTCCTGGGTTATACCAAGATCCTCGGTGCTCCATGAGGGAATAGAACGTGCACCTCTCATCATTTTTAACATTTTGGTCCTGGAAATATACCTCAGCTCCCCAACCTCGTTGCTCACCGTTATTAGTGCAGGCATTTGGGCTTTCACCCGTTCATACCCTTCGGGAATGCTTTTCTTGACCACCACGCTCCCATTCTCTACAGTGATGTCCCGGGCCAAATTGATGCACGGAACCGCTAACATTTCACCGAGAATCAGGCCCACCTGTCCGGAATCCCAGTCCCCGGCCTGCCTTCCGGTCAAAATTAAATCATATTCGCCGATCTTCCGGATGGCGCCGGCTAAGGCAGCGGCAGTGGAATGGCTGTCAAGTTTTTCAAAAGCGTCGTCTTCCACAAGGATCAATTCATCGGCACCGGCTGCTAAGGTTTTTCGCAGTACCGTATCCGATACCTTCTTTCCCAGGCTCAAGACCGTGATTTTCGCGTCCATCTCTTCCGTTATCCGAATGGCAGCCTCCAAGGCATTTTCGTCAAATGGGCTGATGACTTGGGGCGCATCAACGATCACCTCCATTTTTTCTGCATCCACGCTGACATCCGAGAGTGGAGCTTCCGGATCGGGAATTTCTTTGGCGCAGACTATTATTCTAAGCTCTTTCATGACAACTCCTCCAATTTTTCTATAAGAGCAGGTATGATCTCTTCATAATCTTCAACAACGCCATAATCCGCCACCTTGAACATGTTGCAACCGGGATCCGTATTGATGGCGATGATCTTTTTAGCGTGAACCATGCCCACGAGGTGCTGAATGGCCCCCGATATCCCCACTGCCACATAGATGTCCGGAGAGATGATCGTTCCGGTTAGCCCCACCTGATGGTCTGAAGAGATCCAGCCTTTGTCCACTGCCACCCGGCTGCATCCGATCATCACCCTTCCAAATGATTTGCTTAAGGCCTCCGCCAGTTCCTCAAGCAGCTCAAACCCATCTTCTTCGCCGAGGCCTGCGCCGCCGGATACCACAACATCCGCCTTATCCAGAGCAACGATCTCCTCCTTGACAATTTCGAGGGATTCCACCTTGATCATGGATTCATCAATTTGGGGAACCATCTCCACAATTTCCCCTTTCCCATCAGCTCCCTCGGGAAGTTCAAAAATTTTGCCCCTCACCGTTGCTAATTGAAGCTCGTCCGGACACTTGAACACCGAAATGGCATTTCCCCCTGAAACCGGTTTGGTCCTCAGCAGAAGACCGTCTTCAGGATCGATGGATAGGTCAATACAATCGGTGGTGAGCCGGCTGTTCAATCGACAGGCCAGTCTCGGACCCAACTCCATACCGATGAAAGAGTGGCTCATGAGAAGAATTTTAGGATTAATCTCTCGACATGCCTGTTCTAAAGACGCCAACCACAGATCGGCCTTAAATCCCTGCAACAGGGGATGTTCCAATTTATAGACCCTGGCCGGGCCATAGGGAATAGCCTCATCCGCTGCCCCGGAAACCGTAACCCCCATTAAAACGACGGAAAACTCGCCGCCCAAATCGCTTGCCAGATTCTTTCCTGCACCTAACAATTCGAGGGTCTTCAGATTTAATGATCCCTCTTTCACTTCTCCTAATATCAAAACATCATTCATTCTGATCCTCCCCCTTTTGAAATTGACTATTGATGGTCTCGCAAAAAGTCTCCAAGGCCGTCACTCCCGCGAACGCGGGAGTCCAGAAGTGATTGATTTCCCTGGATTCCCGCGTTCGCGGGAATGACAAAAACAGGTAATTTCTGACTTTTTACGAGTTTGTCACTATTGACTATTGAAAAATGAAAATTGAATTCCAACTCTTGGTTTCTGAGGCGCATAAGTAATTGATATTACGACATGTAGTTTCTAACTTTTGTGCATTTTGCGCCTTTTTGCGGCTATATCTTTTTCTAATTTCTAATCTACCCTTTCCAATCTCTCCAAAACCACTTCATTCAGATCCATGACCCTGAAAGGTTCTTTCAGCCCCACGACCTTTCGCGCATCCTCTAACATGATGAGACACAAGGGGCATGCGGTGATGAGAATCTCTGCTCCGGTTGCTTCGGCCTCCCGGAGCCGTACCTCGCTCATCTTGACCTCGCCGTTTAGGTCCTGCCACATCCTTCCGCCCCCGCCGCCGCAGCATAGGCTGTCGGCCCGGTGATGGGCCATCTCCACCATCCTGAGCCCGGGGATCGAGTGAATAATCTCCCTCGGCTCATCAAAGATCTGATTGTGCCGACCGAGGTAGCAGGGGTCATGGTAAGTGACCGTCGCTTCTACACCTTTTTTGAATCGAAGCCTTCCATTGGCTAACAAGTCCCGCAGGACCAGGGTGTAGTGGCGAGCCCTGAAAGGGGCTTCCGGGTATTCATTTTTGAATGTATGGAAGCAGTGGGGCGAAGAGGTCGCCAAATCGGTAATGTCATATTTATCAAAAAGATCGAGACAACCCTCCGTCTGCTCCTCAAACAGTCCCAATTCGCCAACCCGCCGGGCAATGTCTCCACAGCAGGGCTCTTTCTTGCCAAGGATGCCGAAACTAACACCGGCAGTCTGG
>Ga0222639_1000907_pt1 | contig 13022 bp, 13 predicted proteins | sample AntAcemetagen185_FD_179863 | JGI IMG/M metagenome (GOLD analysis project Ga0222639, IMG submission 179863) | Saline water microbial communities from Ace Lake, Antarctica - #185 | ecosystem: Environmental > Aquatic > Non-marine Saline and Alkaline > Saline | place: Antarctica: Ace Lake...
ATCAGGTAGCCCGTGCCGTGGACGGGGTAAGCTTTGATATACGGCCGGGAGAAACAGTCTGTCTCGTAGGAGAATCCGGCTGTGGAAAGACGGTTTCAGCCCTGACTATCCTCCGCCTTATTCCAAGTCCGCCCGGTGAGATTATGGGCGGCAAGGTGCTTTTCAATGGCGTTGATCTCTTAGATTTGGACGAGACCGATATGCAGAAGATTCGTGGAAACCATATAGCCATGGTTTTCCAGGAACCGCTGACATCATTGAACCCTGTTTTTACCATCGGCGATCAGATCGGGGAAGCCATAACAATCCACGAGCAGATCGAGCCCGAGGAACTGCGTGAGAGATGTGTGCAGCTCTTAAGAGATATCGGGATTCCATCGCCTGAACAGCGAATGAAAGACTACCCCCACCAGTTGAGCGGGGGGCAACGTCAGAGGGTGATGATTGCCATGGCATTAGCCTGTAACCCCGACTTGATTATTGCTGATGAGCCGACTACAGCCCTTGACGTGACAGTTCAGGCCCAGATCCTGAATTTGATGAAGTCGATTCAGCAAAAAGCATCCATGTCGATCCTCTATATCACCCACGACCTGGGTGTAGTGGCCAATATTGCCGATCGCGTAAATGTCATGTATGCAGGGGTTATTGTGGAAACTGGAGACACTTACCAGATTTTTCAGAATCCTCGTCACCCCTATACGCAGGGCCTGTTGGCCTCCCTGCCAGGACGGTCCAGGCGTGGCAGAAGGCTTCACAGCATCCCCGGTGCAGTGCCCAACCCCGCTTTTAAACCGCCCGGCTGCCCTTTTCATCCCAGGTGCTCTTTTGCCATTGAAACCTGCAAGACCAGGTTTCCTGAGATGTGTGAGCATGGGGAAGGGCATCTCAGCCGCTGTCCGGTCCTTGGGATTGATGATTGATGATTGAATATGGAAGATTGAGGCATTTAGACAGTTAACAAATGAATCTTGTGTAAAAAACATAAGAAATTTTTCATTGTTTTTCTTTGCGAGCTTTGCGCCTTTGCGAGAGATTTTTTTTGGTTCCGGTTTATCCGGGTTAGCCCCAGGGTTGGAGAGGCACCTATTTGAAAACGAAGCAGTAGGTCGTATTTGAAATGACGAATGACGAATCACGAATCACGAACCAGAACATCACCCTGCGTGTTGAGGGACTGAAGAAGTACTTTCCTGTCCGCAGGGGGTTTTTCCAGAGGGCTGCGGGGTGGATCAAGGCAGTTGATGGGATCGACCTTGAGATAGAACCGGGAAAAACCTTAGCTCTCGTGGGAGAAAGCGGGTGTGGCAAATCTACTGTGGCCAAGGTTATCCTCAGGCTGATTGAGCCCGATGAAGGCAAGCTTATCTATAAGGGTAGTGACATCACTAATATCTCTCACAGGGAGATGAAACATCTGCGAAAGGAGATGCAGATCGTTTTTCAGGACCCCTTCGGCTCTCTTAATCCCAGGATGACTGTAGGCCAAACCATAGAGGAAGGTCTTAGGGGTATGGACCTGTCAAAACGGGAACGGAGGGATCGCAGGGACGAACTCCTTGAAATGGTGGGGATTTCAGCTATCAGCTCTGACCGCTATCCCCACGAATTCAGCGGGGGGCAGCGACAGCGGGTAGGTGTGGCGCGGGCATTGAGCGTATCGCCGTCCCTGATTATTTGTGATGAGCCTGTTTCGGCCTTGGATGTATCAATCCAGGCCCAGATCATAAACCTCCTTAAGGACCTGCAGGATCGGCTCGGACTCAGCTATCTCTTTATCTCTCATGACCTAAATGTGGTCGGTTACCTGAGCGATAAGGTGGCAGTAATGTATTTAGGTCATATTATGGAATATGCAAGCACGGAAGAACTCTTTGAGAGTCCCCTTCACCCCTACACCTTAGCCCTTCTTTCAGCAGTGCCGGTGGCCGAGCCGGACAAGAGATTGGAGCTTAAATCCTTGAGTGGAGATGTCCCAAGCCCCTTAGACCCGCCACCAGGATGCAAGTTCCAGGGAAGGTGTCCGCAGGTTGAAGAACGGTGCAGGGAAGAGGAGATAGGTTTCGCGCGTGTTAGCGAGGATCATCTCGTAAGATGCTGGAAGGTGGGGGAAAGGTAATTCGGGGTCTCAAAATTTTCCCTTGACTTTTCAGCAAGAATACGCAAGATTAAAAGGTTCCTGGGGGATCGTATAGGGGCAATACGGCGGGTTCTGGTCCCGTTGACCGAGGTTCGAATCCTCGTCCCCCAGCCATACAGTGAGACCTTTGAAAAATGCTCAATTTCGTTCAAGATCAAGGCGCGTGAGGATTTTAACCACAGGAATATATTAAATATTTTGAGGATTAAAATCTGAACGCAACGAAGAGATTGTGCGAAAGGGGGCGTTTTGCAAAGGTCTCAGGGTCCCATCGTCTAGCGGTCTAGGATATCGGCCTCTCACGCCGGAGACACGGGTTCGATCCCCGTTGGGACTACCAAATATTAGCAAAGGGTTAACCCCGCCTCTGTGGCGAGATTAACCCTTTTTATGTATACGGCAATCGATTTTTCAGCGATAGCCCTTATAATTTTTTAAAGAATCTCAAACTGTTTACACGATTACATTCTCATACGGATTCTTACGTGGAAATGAAAAAGGGTTATGGGCATCAACCCATAACCCTTTGATTTTATTGGTAGGCCTGAGAGGGCTCGAACCTCCGACCAATTGATTAAGAGTCAACTGCTCTCCCAACTGAGCTACAGGCCCGTGTTCATACGACAGTGCATGGCGCGCCCGGCAGGACTCGAACCTGCGACCTACGGGTTCGAAGCCCGGCGCTCTATCCAACTGAGCTACGGGCGCCATTTGAAAAACTGAATTTAGCAGGGGACCTACCTCTTGTCAATAGATTTTTTGAGAAATCGCTTGACATGCAGGAAAAATTCACCTAAAAGAAGTATTTCTATTTTTTCAAAGACAGGATAAAGTGATGAAGACATTTGTTGCCAAAGAAAAGGAAGTCAAGAAAAACTGGTATCTTGTTAACGCCGAAAACAAGATCTTAGGAAGACTCGCAACCCAGATAGCCATGCGATTGAGGGGGAAGCATAAACCTATTTTCACCCCACACGCTGACACGGGAGACTTTATTGTAGTCATAAATGCTGAGAAGGTATCCCTCACAGGTAAGAAATGGGATAAGAAGATTTATTACCGGCACAGCGGCTACATAGGTGGTTTGAAAGAGATCACGGCTAAGAAGTTGCTTGAAAAAAAACCGGAGGATGTCTTGCGTTTTGCGGTCAAAGGCATGCTCCCCAAGAACAGCCTGGGACGACGTCAGTTAAAGAAATTAAAGATATATGTTGGTTCAGATCACCCGCATCAGGCGCAACAATTAGAGGCATTGGAGATTTAAATGGCAGAGGAACTATTTTACGCCACTGGCAAGAGAAAAACAGCCGTGGCCAGGGTCTGGATGAGGCCGGGTACTGGCGAGATGACAATTAACAAAAAGCCTTCAGGCCAGTATTTACACAAGGAAACGGACAGGATGCTTGTCATGGAACCACTTGTCCTCACCGAACTTCGAGATAAATTCGACATTTATGTTAACGTAAAAGGCGGTGGTATTTCCGGACAGGCTGGGGCTATAAGGCACGGCATAACCCGGGCCTTAGTGAATTTGGACCCGGGGCTGCGGGATGCACTCAAGAAGGCAGGATTCCTGACGAGAGACTCGAGAATGAAGGAACGGAAAAAATATGGCCAGCCCGGTGCGCGGGCCAGATTTCAGTATTCGAAGCGGTAAATTCAGATCAGGTCATACAACATACAAAAGGGGAATCCAGTCTGGGTTCCCCTTTCTTTTGAGATCATGGATGAAAAGAATATCAAATTCATCTTGGCTTATGACGGCACTCATTACCACGGGTGGCAGAGGCAAAGAAATGGAATTACAATCCAGGAAGTTGTTGAAGAACGGCTTCAGATTATGACAGGGGAGCCTGTCAATCTCATCGCATCGGGGAGAACCGATGCGGGGGTCCATGCGTTAAACCAGGTCTGTAATTTTATAACCCGATCAACCATTTCGCTCAAGTCGATCCAGAAAGGGCTTAACTCCCTCCTTCCTGACGATATTTTTGTAAAAGAAGCGGAATATGTTCCGGCCGAATTTCACTCCAGGTATAGCGCTAAGAATAAGACCTATGAATACAGGATATTAAACAGCGAGACGCCCGACATTTTTCAGCGGGATTTCTTGTGGCATATCCGGCCGGTCTTGGACACAAAGGAAATGGCGGCCTGTCTCTCTCTCCTGAAGGGCACGCACGATTTCTCCTGCTTCAGGTCTTCAGGAAGCGGAAACACCGACCCTGTCAGATCTGTCCTGACGGCGGAAATCAATGAGCCGAAACATGGGGTTGTGCGTATTGTTATTGAGGCGGACGGCTTTCTCAGGCATATGGTGCGAAACATTGTGGGAACGGTGGTAGAGGCAGGTCTCGGTAAAATCAGTCCGGAACGGTTCAAAGAGATTATAGATTTGCAGGACCGGCAGTTAGCCGGTGTAAAAGCCCCTCCCCAGGGCTTGTTTTTAGTGAAAGTAAAGTATTAGTCTTTTGCGTCATCTTCTTTTAAGGAACCTCTGACCGTCTTGTGGATATTGTTCCATACTTCCTCAAAGGAATTGACGGTTAGCCTTCCTACTTCAATAAATTTAACTACAATCTCTTTTGTGACCTTGATTGATAGCTCATCTTCTTTCTTCATACCGGGTCTCCTGTTATAGAAAAATTAAACCCCCGCTGAACAGAAGAAGGCCAATTAATCGATTCAACGGGGGAGTTTAAGAAGAACCTCTTAAGCCCTCCTCAGACCTTAAAACTTAGCACCGCAAAACCCAAAAAGTCAAGAGTTCCAGACGCCGGGGATTTCGGTGCCACACTGAGGACATCGGTTTTTCGTTATTTTGCTCTCGGTGACATGAAAACCGATACGGTCTATTAATGGCTCCCTGCAACTGTGACAGAAGGTATTTTCGCCCTCATCCCCAGGAATATTTCCGGTGTAAACGTACTGCAATCCGGTTTCGTAACCGAGATCCCTGGCCCGTCGGATAGTTTCAACTGGTGTGGAGGGTGTGTCGGTCAGACGGTAGGTGGGATGAAACCGGCTGATGTGCCAGGGGATGCCCGGGTCTATATCTGCTAAGAACCGGGCGAGGTCCCTGAGCTCTTCTAAGGAATCGTTGAGCCCGGGAATCAGGAGCGTGGTTACTTCTAACCATATCCCCATCTCTTTCATGGCTTCTATGGTTTTAAGGACAGGCTTCAGTTTTGCGCCGCATTGATCCTTGTAAAACCTATCGCTGAATGCCTTTAGATCCACATTGGCAGCATGCAGGTCAGGGTATATCTCCTGAAGACACTCCCTGGTCATGTAACCATTGGACACAAACACGTTTTTTATCCCTTCAGAAACTGCGACCCGTGCAGTTTCAAGCGCTGTCTCAAAATAGATAGTCGGTTCGGTGTAGGTATAGGATATGGATGCCGCTCGACTATCCAAGGCAAGCTTAACGATCCTTTCAGGGGTCATATCCTCCCCCATGATCCTGTTTTGGTCATGAGGCATCTGTGAGATGTCCGCGTTTTGGCAGAAGAGGCATTTGAAATTGCACCCCACGGTCGCGATGGAGTAGGAGCTGGTCCCTGGAAGGAAGTGAAACAGGGGTTTTTTTTCGATGGGGTCGCAATGACCGGCAATTATCTTACCATAAACAAGACTGATTAGGGTCCCTGCACGATTTTCCCTGACACCACAGATCCCTCTGCCTCCCTCCTTTATCAGACACCGGTGATTGCACAGGTTGCAACGCACCTTTTCATCTTCTAACTTTTGATATAAATAGGCTTCTTTCATTTCTCTGTACTCATTCCTTGATGGTATGGTAAAAAGTCAAAGCGTTCACGATTTGGAGTAATATCCTTAATAAGATCTCAATAAGTTCGGATAAATCACATTTTGCGACTATTGACTGGATTCCCGCTTTCGCGGGAATGACTAAATGGACTGAATGCACGTCATTCCCGCGAATCTATAACGTCATTCCCGCGAAAGCGGGAATCCAGGAGCCATTATCAGGACTTATTGAGAAGCTGCTATCCTTAAGGATAACTGCTTATAATAATACGTAATTCCTAAATTCCTAAATTCCTGAATCCATGTAAAAAGGACTTTTCACATGGCCATCATTCCTTATTCCGGTTCAGCTCTTTCAATGTCCTTGCTGCGATCAGTGACTGGCTTGCTGTCTTGAGCTTTACTTTAAGGGGGAGGTTATTCGTTTTGACCCTGTAGACCATAGTGGCCGCAAGTCCTAAGAAAAAACCAAAGGGAGAGTGCTTACGGCCTAAGAATTCCTTTCCCAAAGGGATTGATTCTTCAACAAATGAAGGGACTATCTTTATGCATTGCCAGGAAATGGGTACATTGCCATAGGCCAATTGTAGGAGGGATTTGATTTGCCAGAGGTTGTAGAACGTGGTCTGTCCAAAAAGGGGATCGCCGAAATAGCCCTGGATCCTTTTCAAAATGCCGTTCCAGGAAAGACTGTTTAAGACGCCTATGAACACCTTTCTGTTGGCCACTCGTCCTGCCTCTCGCAAGGCTAACAGGGGCTTGTCCAAAAATTCTAAAGTATTGACAAGGACGGCCAAATCAAATTCATTATCATCAAAGGGAAGGTCTTCTGCCATTCCCTCCTTGATAGTAGAGCGGTGTCCTAACCTGGACTTTGCCTCTTGTACCATGTGTGGTGAAGCGTCTACCCCGCTGACGTTAAGGCCTAACTTGTTGAACATGAGAAGGTGATTTCCGGTGCCGCAGCCGATATCGAGGACTCTTTCTCCCGGCTCGGGATCGATAAGAGAGAGGACTAACTGTTCCATCGACCTCTCTATGGCCCGGCTCTGCGATGACCGGCGCCATGTTTCATAGAACCCGGCACTATTTTCGTCGAAGATGAGTCCCATTATTTGGCCCTACGATCTCTTCTTCCAGCGCTGAAGGAGATACGGCTTTGTCATTTCAAAGGTCTCGCAATCATTTTCGATGGCGTCTTCGGCCTGTTTGATGGACATTTTTTTTGTCCTTTTCACAAAAGAGAGGGTCCTTCCGAAATAGAGGGGAATCAGGGAATCCATGATCTCGTCCGGTTCAACGCTTACGTCTCCGTATGAAACAGCGGTATCAAACAGGAGCCGGGCCCAGAGATCGGTGGGAAAATTGAATTCTATCTCCTTCAATCCTTTGATCTCATGGAGTTTCCTGTAAACATCTGCAGTGAGGATCTCTTTCCATATATGGCTGAATTTATCAAATCCGGTGTGAAACTGGTGAAGTAAATTGTCTGTGTCCACGTCAACCTTGGGAGGCATTTCCACCTCACCGAGACCAAACCCGTATATGGCCGTGGGACGACTGTATTTGACCTTGGTCCAGAACGATTCAAACTCTTTCATCATTGCAAAGATGGTGCCGACTACCTGTCTGAACATGGGCCCCAAATCGCTCCCCGGATCCTTGGTGCGATGAATTTTGGGCCGTCCCATAAACGCCTGGCATACCTGAACCTTCTGGTTGATAGCGAGGGTGGTCATCCAGATATCAATCCCGAAATTGGCCACCGCCTGGCTCCATGTCTTGCTCTTCAGATAAACATCGGCCAAGTCACCGCTGAAGCCGAAATCTCCGCCAATCGGCTGTCGAACCCTTCGTCCATACAAGGCCCTTGTCATGGGATAGGCGATTCCGTTTGTAATGGTCCCGTCATATTTGTGCCTTACGTAAAGTGGCGCCACATAGGAAAATCCCTCAAACAGGGGCTCGCCTAAGTGCTTAATCCATTCGGGTGTGATACTCTTCAGGTCCGCATCTACTACCACCACCGCCTTTGCCTCCAGATCAACTATCTTTTGGAAGAGGTTCCTGAAATTGTTCCCTTTTCCTTTTACACCGGGGTCGGTAGAAAGATAGATCTTTGGTGTCTTAGTCGGGGTATCAAGAAAGACCTGCTTTGTGTCATCAGGAGAGTTATTATCACAATTAATAATAACGGAGTCGTTCTCCTGGAAATATTTATCCAAGCCGTTGTCGGCCTGTATAACCGGGTAGCTGATAGAGTCGGCCTCCTTATAAGAGGGTATGCATACCACCATCTCAGCCTTCTTGATCTTTTCCGGGTTAACCTCGTTTTCAAAACTCTCAGGCATTGATATTCTCCTAATTCTTGTTCAAAATGCTCAACACGGCTGAATTCCAGCCTTTTGGACCGATATCATCAGTGATTCTAAGCCCCGGTATCCTTTTTTTCAGATCCGGAAAACTGCGTTGTGAACGGATCAACACTGGAAAATCCGCTCGCTCAAGCATACCAAAATCGTTTGGGCTATCTCCAAGTGCGACCGTTAAGACCTCTTTATGATACTCTTGATACCACTCAGTAATCAGCGCCATTCCCTTTCCCTTGTCATTTTTTCCCTGGAGATGGTAAAACCGTCCTCCTGAAGTGATCGAGAGACCCCTTTGCTCTGCGGCACGCTTAAGTGGGGCAAGGTCCGTGGGTTCTTCACCTTCGATAATGAATGGTTCGTCATATTCTCGCATTGTGGCCAACCGCACCCCATCTTTATCGAGACCTGTCAGGCGCGATATCTCTTCAACTCCCATACCTGAAAAGCCTTTCATGTTCCACCCTAATTCATTACGGATTTCTTGAAACGCCTTTATCACACGAGGGTAAGAAACTCCAAGAGATAATTTCCATAGGCCTTTTTCTCCCCAGGCTGAAAATCCTGTAGAATCCTCCGGAGAAAAGCCTGGCATGTCAGCAGGAGATGATCCGGAGGGAGGGTCGTTAAAGGTCTCTTTAAGGAAGAATACTCCGCCCCCGTTCTCAGAAATAAAGGGTGCGGAAATCGACAACCTGCGGCGAAGGAGAGCCATTTCGGTCCTGGTCTTGCTGGAGACAAGGATTACGGGCACACCTCTTGTTCTGCATAGTTCGAGTGCTGGGATGGCCTCTTTCCATCCATAGGTATTATGATCCAGCAGAGTACCGTCTAAATCGGTAAAAACAAGAAAAAATGGGGAGTTCATCATCAGATAGTATCTTCTCAATAAATCGGTGTAAATCCTCAACTGTTCCATTTTTCTGGATTCCCGCTTTCGCGGGAATGACATTATTGAATCGTGGAAATGACGGGTACTTGGCTCATTTAGTCATTCCCGCGAAGCTTGTCCTCGACCTGATCGAGGAGCGGGAATCTCCCGCCGCGGCGGAATTACCGCTACTTATTGAGATGTTACATCAGATACTGTTGTTCAAGGTTTAGGAAAAACGTCTTTTTTCCATTTCAACTACTTCAATCAAATCATAGAAAATCCGGGGCAACTTGTTGGATACCCTCTCCCATGAGACGGTCTGGGGTGTTTCGAATAACTTCTGTTCTAAGTTCCGCTCAACTTCAAGGATGGTTTCAGCAAGCCCGTTCTCCATGAAGGGTTTGAATTCAGGATGAGAGTTGACAAACCTCAAGAACTTTTCTGTCATCCTGTATGGAGAGGTAAGCATTTCACCGGCCTGGAGGATGGAATCCCTGAAGACCTCTTTGACTAAGTATTCCTCCCAGTCCCTATCGTAGTCGAGATTGCTGAAACCTGACTCATCCGAGTATTTCTTGACCTGCTCCTCAGCTACGGCTTGGTAGATAACGGTCAGGTCTCTAAAAAACGTGTCAGAGATCTCAAGGCCCTCTTCGATGATAAGGGCGTTCATCAGCGTTGTAACAATATCGATAGCCATCCGGTTGAGGCCTTTAGTGCGATCTTCCGGTGAGGCATCCTGATGCTTGTGGTCAAACGGTTCTTTAGAAAACATGACCTGTGCAGAAGACGAGGCCTTGCGGTAAACTTCAATCAGGGTGAATATCTCGACGCCCCAGTTGGTCGCAAAGCGCATCCTTTTCAAAAGGTCCACATGAAACACCACTTCTCCAGAGAGCTGATAGTTAAAGCCTAAAAGAAACTGAATCAGGTTCAACATCTTTTGATCTTTGTTTTCAGTAAATTTTCTCTTTAGCGCAAGGAGAAGTGGATCAAGGAGGAGTCGTTTTACCCGGCCATATAGTCTATTATCCTTGATACGGGAGTAGTACGCCTTTGAGAAATCGTAGTTCAGGACGACAACAGGATAAAAGAGCCGGTCTAATTGAATTCGTCTAAAAGTCCGGATATCTGCGTCGATCAGACCTATGGAACCGGCGCCCAATGCAATGGCAATCCCAAAGCTCAGGAACATATTCTTTCCCTTGCCAGGCTCACTCATATTAAATCCCGCCTCATTGAGTGTATTATATATACCACTGAAACCTGGGCCGTCGTTCCACTGAATAAGGTGGTTTTTTATATTCGATGCCCCTATCAGATCCCTCAGCGCGAAGGCTTCTTGCTCACTGGCTTTATCCAGGCCAAAGATAATTGTTGAAACATAGGTCACATCCTTTAACTGCTTGAGTATGTTCCTGAATACTGGAAGATTTGCAGGGTCGGTATACTCACTGGCCAGCAACGGGATAACCAAAACCGTTTTTCTCCACTTGGAATGGAGTCTAAGCTGGGACTTCAGGTGCTTCCGGTCTTTGCGGAGGATGTGAAACGAGGTTATCTGGCTGCTATTTTGTGAAAAATCAGAAATGGCCTTACTCCTTTCGTCAGGGGTAATCGTTTACGCTTTGAGACCTTTGAAAAACGCCCCCTTTCGAAGTCTGCGCTTATCTGCCCAATCTCTGCGTTGCGTTCAGATTTTAATCCTCGAAATATTTAATATATTCCTGTGGTTAAAATCCTCACGCGCCTTGATCTTGAACGAAATTGAGCATTTTTCAAAGGTCTCACTTTAGAATGAGCAGTTACAAAATATGAAAAACAGCTCACTTTGTCAACATTACTTAAGAACTTCCTCCCTCTATCCATTTTTATCCTGTGCAGCAATTCCAATTATGGTCGATTATTCACCACAAAGTACACGAAGAGCACGAAGTAGGGCTTGGTTTTTTCTGTTTCTTCCTGTTCTTTGTGGTATTCTTCAGCCATTGATTTGCACAGGTCTTTCTAATGTTTAGGGTTGCTGTATCCCGTGCTTTTAAGTTGAACGGCGATCAAATTGCTGGTATAGGTTTGGAGCCTTGGGCAGAGGAGATAAAAATGATTCCATCCATTCAAGAATGCTTTGATCTTATGGATAAATACCATATGCTTGAAAATATCAAGGCCCATTCAGTAGTAGTAGCAAGGGTGACCTGTCTGATAGCTCAGGGCCTCCGGGAAGCGGAAGTCGATATATCGGTTGAAATGGCCATTGTTGCGGCCCTCATGCACGACATCGGCAAAACAGCTTCTCTGAAATCGGGCCAGGACCATTCTGAAATAGGGAGGCAGATCTGTTTAGAAAATCATCTCGACGAAATCGCTCCCATTGTTGCGGAGCATGTCAGGTTGCGAAGCTATACCCTGAACGGCGACTACTCGGAAAAGGAGATCGTATATTATTCCGACAAGAGGGTAAATCATGATAAAATTGTGAATTTAGATGAACGTCTCGCCTATATCCTCGGGCGATATGGCAGAAACCAGGAGCAGCTATCCCAGGCCATTAAGAGGAATTTTTCTCTTTGCGAAGAGGTCCAGAAGAAGCTGTTCAAGAAGTTGAAATTCAGCCCAAAATCGCTATCTGTAACCGTTGATGGGTTCACGGGTTTCCCGCTTACAGCGGGATTCGAAGGTTGATGGCCTCGTAAAAAGTCTGCAAGGTCGTCACTCCCGCGAAGCTTGTCCTCGACTCCGATCGGGGAGCGGGAGTCCACAAGTGGTTGAGTTTCCTGGATTCCCGCTCCCCGATCAGGTCGAGGACAAGCTTCGCGGGAATGACAAAAACGGATCAATTCCGACTTTTTACGGGCGTATCAAGGTTAGATTTTAAAAAATCTTAGTCTTTATCCTTACTCTCCTTACTCTCCTTACTATCCTTACTCTCCTTTTTCTTCTTTTTCTTCTGCTGTCGCTTGCTCTTGTCAGGCTTTTCTTCCAATATTTTCCCTTTTTTCTCTTTTTTAGGGGCTGCCAATTTTTCAGCCTTGACCTTAGCCATCTCTTCTAATTTTTTTTCTTTTTCTTCGATTGCCTTCAACCTTTTGTCTGTTTCTCTCACTTTGGCGCGCAACTTCCTCACAGTGGTATCTTTAGCAATCTTCTTAGACTCAGCTCCCTTGTCAGCCATCAAGGACAGCCGCTGGTTTAACTTTTCCTCCCAATGGGCCTTCTGCTCTAATCTTGCCGCTTTTTCTTTTGATGCCATTATGTTATCCTCTCTTTCTTTGTGGTTATAATCGGTCCCCGGGCTATTCAATTTCCGGGCAGGGATATTTGAAAAATGAATTATAATGTTAAATCTTGATGGTTTCGTAAAAAGTCTCTAAAGCCGTCACTCCCGCGAAGCTTGTCCTCGACTCCGATCGGGGAGCGGGAGTCCATAAGTGGTTGATTCCCCTGGATTCCCGCGTTCGCGGGAATGACGAAAACGGGTTATTTCTGACTTTTTACGAGTTTGTCAATCTTTATTTATCAAGAAATAGAATAATAGTAAAGGGGCAGTTTCTCTTATTTCTCACGCAATCGTAACGGGCTGGAATTAATTCTTGCGGTGTGTTAAATAGACCCACAACCGTAACCCTGAGGTTAAAACAAGGAGGAAATCATGGGCAAAATCAATAAAATCTTGGCAGCTATTGATCTTTCTGACTATTCGGCAGCGACCATGGAGTATGCAGCTGATCTGGCCACCCAATTGGGAGCGGAATTGATCGCGGTTAACGTCATCAATCAGAGGGATGTTGATGCTATTGCGAAAGTTGAGAACATTACGACAGGCATATCTGTCGAGAAGTATGTGGAGAAGCAAAAGGAGGAGCGG
>Ga0222639_1000911_pt1 | contig 12999 bp, 8 predicted proteins | sample AntAcemetagen185_FD_179863 | JGI IMG/M metagenome (GOLD analysis project Ga0222639, IMG submission 179863) | Saline water microbial communities from Ace Lake, Antarctica - #185 | ecosystem: Environmental > Aquatic > Non-marine Saline and Alkaline > Saline | place: Antarctica: Ace Lake | collected...
ATGTGAAAGGCTGATGGATGTTTAATTCAGATTCCCAGAGGATATCATTCAGGCGGATTATCTGGTCTGTTTCCCTTGTCATTTTTGTGGCACTTCTTCTTCCGTGGTCCCGCTTCTATTTTATGGATATTGGTGTAAGATGGCTCTATATCCTTCTGTTTTCTTTTTCTCTTTCAGCAGTATTGACTCCGATAATGCGACTTGTCGCCCTGAAATTCAAGATTGTTGATGTGCCTGGTGGAAGAAAGACTCACGATAAAAACACGCCCCTTCTGGGGGGAGTCGCAATCTTTGTGGCCTTCAGCGTTGCTCTTCTGGCGAATATGGTTCTGGAAAGAGAGCTTGTCTTTCTGCTTTGCGCAGGCGTTGTTGTCGCATTGATGGGACTGGTGGACGATTGGCGTGGTGTATCGGCAAGATTGAAGCTGTTGGTCCAGATTCTAATTGTCCTTTTTTTGATTCGCTCCGGAATTGTATTGAACCTGTTCCCTCAGACCATTTGGGGGTACTGGTTGAATGTTTTATTCACGATCATATGGGTCATAGGGATTACAAACGCCATGAATTTCATTGACGGCATGGATGGGCTGGCGTCAGGAATTGGCGCGATTATGTCGCTGTTTATGGGGAAGGTTGCATTTCAGACAGGTCAGCCCTTTATGGGGTGGCTTGCCATAGCCATGATGGGAAGCTGCCTCGGTTTTCTCCCATATAATTTCGGGTTTAAGAAGCCTGCCTCCATATACCTCGGCGATGCCGGGAGTACCTTTATCGGTTTTATGCTGGCTGTCCTCGCTATCAAGGGCGACTGGTCTGATAGTAGCCGGATCGTATCGTTTTCCGCCCCGGTGCTTATCTTCTGGGTTCTGATATACGACATGGCCTACATTACCATAGAGAGGATTATGACCGGCAAGGTGAAAAGTATGAAGGAATGGATCGATTATGTCGGTACCGATCACATTCATCATCGATTATATTCGCTGCTTGGCGATAAGAGAAAGGCAGTTTTATTTATCTATCTTCTGTGTGCTACACTGGGTATCAGCGCCATAACCCTTCGATACGCAAGGCCTATCGATGGTGTCCTGCTTGTTATTCAGGCCTTTCTGGTTACCATCCTTGTCTCAATAGTGGAGTATTCTGGGCGGAAACGCTGAAATATACCTTTGACCCTGCCAGATCAGGCTATACGATCTACTGAGATTCTTTCCGCTATTTCTCTTACCTCTTCCATAATGTTCCGGATATCCATGGCAAGGAGACGGCGATCCTGCATGACGATCTTCCCGTTGATAATTGACGTTGAAACATCCGCCCCTGACGCTGAATAGATGATAGGGGAATAAGGGTTGTAAAGAGGCGTAAGGTGGGGTTTTTTCATGTCCATAATGATAATGTCGGCGCGTTTTCCCGCCTCAATAGAGCCGGTCTTATCATCAATTCCGAGGACCTTCGCGCCCTCGATGGTTGCCATTTTCAGCGTTGTTTTTGCATCCATCGCGGCAGGGTCCATGGATGAAACCTTGTGGATTCTGGCTGCCGTTCCCATTTCCAATATGAGGTCGAGATCATTATTGCTCGCGCATCCGTCTGTTCCGAGCCCAACTGTAATTCCTTTCCTCAGCATCTCAGGGACGGGCGCTGTCCCAGCCGCCAGCTTCATGTTGCTCTCCGGTGTGTGCGAGACCTTCACGCCACACCCGGCAAGGATATTCATTTCTTCATCATCCAGCCAGACGCAGTGGATGGCGATCGTCCTCTCGTCAAGGACATCCAGCTTGTGAAGGTGCCTTGCCGGAGTTTCTCCGTATCTGTTTTTGATATCGTCTGTCTCGTCTTTTGTCTCAGCAAGATGTATAAGAAATGGAACATCGTGACTTCGCGCGATCGCTTTAATCATGCGAAGCGTTTCCGGCGAGCATGTGTATGGCGCGTGGCAGAAAAGGGCGGGGTCTATCAGAGGCGATGCGTCGGACCATTTTCTGATAAATGCCTCTGCAACAGCAGCTCTTTGTGAGGGATCGGGAATATCCGAAGTAGGGAAGTCAACAAATCCCTGGCTTGGGACCGCCCTCATCCCGGCGTCGATTGCCGCTTCGACCACTGCGTCCTCAAAAAAATATCCATCGCAGAAGGTGGTCGTACCCGAGAGGATCATCTCGGCAATGGAAAGCATGGAGCTATGGTACACCATCTCCCGGTTTACGTATTTTGCCTCGGCGGGGAAGATATGATTATTGAGCCAGTCCATAAGCGCCAGATCGTCGGCCATTCCCCGGAAGGCAGACATGGGGAGATGGGTGTGTGTGTTGATGAGGCCCGGCATTATAATCGAATCCGAGGCGTCAATCGTCTCTTTTGCATTACGGCGGGCGGATTCGTCTTCCCCCTCGTTTACGAAGAGGATGTTTCCGTCCTTCACGCCAATTACCGGTTCCTCAATGACCTTCATGTCCTGCGACATGGTAAGGAGTGTCCCTCCACTTATCAGCAGGTCGAGACTCTCTCTTTCCCCCATTTATCGTTCCCCCATTCCGTAGCCCGACGAATCAGCCAGTTATATTATTTCAACCCCATGCTCTTTTTTATTCGCCGTGAAATTTCGTTTACTTTATCCATAATCTCAATTTCATTGATGGTGAGGAGTTCGCGGTTTTCCATGACTATCCTGCCGTTGATTATTGATGTCCTGACATCGGAGCCGTTCGCCGCGTAAACGAGAGTTGAATATTCATTGTACATGGGGGTAAGGTGCGGTTTGTCCAGATCAACAATGATAATGTCAGCCTTCATACCAGGCTTCAATACTCCTGCAATGTTATCCATACCCAGAACCCGTGCCCCTTCGCAGGTAGCCATACGCGTCACTGTCTGTGCCGACATAACCGTAGGATCATACAGGGCGACTTTCTCGAGTTTTGCCGCCGTATCCATTTCCTGGAACATGTCGAGATTGTTGTTGCTGGCACATCCGTCCGTTCCGAGTCCAACGGGAACGCCGTGATTGAGCATTGCTGTTATGGGTGCAACGCCGGAGGCAAGTTTCATGTTACTCTCCGGGTTGTGAACCACCTTGCAGCCATGATCGGCGAAGACCTTTATGTCTTCTTCATCCATGCAGACACAGTGAAAGGCAAAAAAACGTTCATCCAGATATCCGATATCTCTTAAAAATGCGGTTGCCCTTTTACCGAATTTTTCCTTTAACTGTTTTGCCTCCATCTTATTTTCAAGAAGATGAGTTGCGAAGGGGACGTTGTACTGGTCGGCCAGGGTCTTGGCGTCTTTGAGAAGGGAAGGGGAGCATGTGTACAGGGAGTGTGGTTCGACCATAATATTGACAAGCGGGTCATCCATCCATTTTTCAATAAGCATTCTTGAATACTTCAGACCTTCTTCCGGTGTTTTGCAATTTGGTGATGGAAAATCGAAGAGGACCTCACCGATGAGGCAGCGCATCCCGGCCTCCTTCGCCGCACGGGCGGTCTCATCTTCGAAGATGTACATATCGCTGAAGGTTGTCGTTCCCGATTTGATCATCTCCGCACAGGCGAGCAGGCTGCCCCAGTAGGCGAGTTCGGGATCAACATTTTTTGCTTCTGCGGGAAAGATGAAGTTGTTCAGCCAGTCCATCAGCTCCATATCGTCCGCTATCCCCCTGAAGCATGTCATGGCCGCGTGGGTGTGACTGTTAATCAGGCCCGGCATGACGAGGCAATTATTCGCATCTATGCTCCTGCGACCTGAAAATTGCTTTTCTATATCTTCCGAAATGCCGATACCGGCAATCGTGTCTCCATCTATGGCAATCGAACCGTTGTGAATAATTGAATCGTTTTCGTCTGATGTGAGTATTCTTCCTCCTGATATGATAGTATCAACTTCCTTCATTTCCTGGTACACCTCCCATAGTCTTAAAATCTCAGTTTGATATTTGTGACTTCATATCACAGCTCCTGTTTGGCCTTCAAGGAAGAATCCCCCCTGTGGTTTAAATTATTACTCCGGCAATTAAACATATCAACTGTCATGCCGGACTTGATCCGGCATCCAGTCTTATTCTGGATTCCCGCGTTCGCGGAAATGACGCTTTGTCATGTATTGTTGCCGATGTAATAATTATTGCGAAGATTTGCCGAATATAATCTTGACATGATTTTTTAAAAATAATAGTAACTACTCTGATATCAGAAGTTATCTGTTGAGTGCCTGGGTGGCGGAATTGGTAGACGCAAGGGACTTAAAATCCCTCGATACTTGGTATCGTGAGAGTTCGATTCTCTCCCCAGGCACCATACAATCCTGCCGAGTCTCATATTGCCTGTGCCTTATCGTAGTATTGCAGGTTGTCAATGGTCTAATCAGAGTGATTTCTAAGAATATATCGGGAGTTATCAAATGTATATTATTAAAAAGGTAACATTCAACAGCATACTGGGATTTGCCGGTATCCTTTTAATGCTGATGTCCAGTTGTTCCATACATGACGGGAAAATCTTCGGAAGATATGGCAAGATAGCCCCTGACGGAGTGGCTACACAATCATTTGAATCCTGCAGTGTGGACGGTAATCTTGATTACTATGCGAGCGGACCTGATTTGTATCCCAATGCCATTATCGGCATTGACAGGAGATATGAGCTTGTCTCTGATTTGTGGAAGAAAAGAGAATTTACACCTGATGATTTGAAGATCCTTGTACAAAACATGCAGTCAAAGGCATGGGAACATGGTTCCATGATGCGCGGATTCAATATTCTCGATGACATGGGGAATGATATCGGTGATGCGTATTCAATCCTGTCGGTGATTATGCCGGTTAAGATGATAGATGGAAACAAGGTAATTGTTTATACGCCACCCCTTGATCCCTACGAGAAATTCAAGTTAAGAAGATTAGACACGGATTAAACAGTATTCATCCGGGCGGGTCGGTATATCGCAAAACGCCCGGATAATAAACGACCGGCAATGAAGGCGCAAACAGAAGGGGAGGGAAGCGATGCGAACTATGATAAGAAAAATTCTTTCAGTATCCCCTCTGAAGATAACTATCCTTGTCATTTTTTTATTACTTGTACTGTATCTTGTAAAATTTCCATTCTTCCATTTTATGGAACTGAAGGCTCTGGACCTGCGCTTTAAGGCCCGGGGAGTAAGACCACCTGGTGTGGAAACGGTCATTGCCGCCATTGATGAGAAAAGCTTGACTGAGCTTGGCCGATGGCCGTGGACGCGAACGAGAATTGCGCAAATGATAGACACATTGAAGGAATATGGCGCCAGGAGTATCGGTTTTGACGTCGTTTTTGCCGAACCTGATGACAATGCATCCCTAAGGGAGCTGGATGCATTGTCAAAAAAGATAGACGAAATGGGGTTGAAGGAACCCTGGTTATTGAAATATCTCGATGAACAGAAGGAACAGGCCGATGCCGATCGCATACTTGCCAGGGCAATTGAACGTGCTGGAAATGTGACTTTGGGCTATTTCTTCTACACATCAGAGAAAGAGGCGCGGCATCTTACCGGAGAGGAAATCATAAGGGGCGAGGAATATATCGACAAATCTAAATATGACATAGTGCGGATGAGTGGAAAAGCCGATGAGTATCCCATGATCAGGGCCTATGCCGCAGCGCCTAACATCAGATCGCTTACCGATGCAGCGAAGACAAGCGGTTTCTTTAATGCCTTTCCGGACATAGACGGCACTAACAGATGGTTTCCGCTTGTTATAAAATTCGGGGACAATTTTTACCCCCCCCTCTCGCTCTCTGTTGTGCAACAATATCTGGGCCGGCCCATGCTTTCCCTGAGATTGGAAGAGTATGGTGTTGAGGGAATAGCGATAGGGGATACTGAGATCCCCACCGATGAATCGGGACGGATACTTGTTAATTTCCTCGGACCATTTCATACCTTTCCTGTCTATTCGATTACCGATATTATTAACAATCGTCTGGACCCTGCTCTTTTCAAAGACAAAATCGTTCTTGTTGGAGCGACTGCGACAGGGATATATGATCTGAGGGTGACACCCTTCAGTCCAACCTACCCAGGGATAGGGATTCATGCCACAGTGATTGATAATATCCTTCACCGGAGCTTTATCAGAAGGCCAGGCTGGACGGCCCTGATCGATATCTTCATAATTATCATGCTTGGCCTGTCAATGGGGACTATTATGTCTCGGTCAAGGGCTGTCAGTGGTCTTCTCGCCGGCCTTGTTCTTACCACCGCGTGGGTTATGGCAAATCGATTTGTCTTTTCAAATTACAATCTCTGGCTCAATATTGTCTATCCGTCACTTACAATACTCGCGGTGTACATAGGGGTAACTATTTACAAATACATTACCGAGGAGCGGGAAAAAAAGAAGATCAGAGGCGCGTTCCAGTACTATCTTACGGCATCCGTCATCAACGAGATGCTTGAAGACCCGTCAAAGCTCAAGCTGGGGGGGCATAAAAAGGATCTGTCGGTTCTTTTTTCCGATATCAGGGATTTTACGACGATATCAGAGCAGTTGACTCCTGAAGAGCTGGTGCGATTATTGAATGAATACCTGACAGCGATGACCGATGTGGTCTTTAACAATGAAGGACTTCTCGATAAGTATATGGGCGACGCCATCATGGCAGTATTCGGGGCTCCGCTCGACCAGCCCGATCACTCGATGAGGGCCTGTATGACTGCCCTTGGGATGATGAATGAATTGAAAAGACTTCAGGAAAAATGGATGAACGAAGGGAAACCACCGCTCAATATAGGGATAGGGGTAAACAGTGGCGATATGGTTGTTGGCAACATGGGTTCTGAGATGAGATTCGATTACACCGTTATGGGTGACAGCGTGAACCTTGGCTCCCGGCTGGAGGGGATAAACAAAGAGTACGGCACAAATATAATTATCAGTGAATTCACCTATGAAAATGTGAAAGACCTGCTTTTATGCCGTGAACTCGATTCGGTCAGGGTCAAGGGCAAAATGCTGCCGGTAAAGATATACGAGCTGCTCGGAGAGAGGAAAGACGCGAAGATGTGGGACGCCTTAGTCCGGGCCTTTGATGAAGGACTTATACATTACAGACAGTGTCAATGGGATGAAGCAATAGCCGCATTTCAGAAGGCGACGGAGATTCGTTCCGGTGATCCGCCTTCTGAATTGTACATAAAGAGGTGCGAGGAACTCCGGATGAATCCCCCGGAAAAGGGCTGGGACGGCGTATACACGATGACTGAAAAGTAAGTTGTGGACGGACGCGCAATCACCCGCGGCTGCTGTTTATCTCTTATCGGCCGCGCATCCGTGTTTCGCGGATGTAGTTGATTAGCCGCCCCTATTTTGCCCAGCCTGCGGCTGTGCCGCTGAATGCAGTTGGGCTATCGATTTCTCCACCGGCTCCGCCTTTGAAGGTAATGCTTTTGCTGTTAACCGTTCCGGTGCCGTCCGTGATCGTCGCGGTCCATTTGTCTGGGTTTTCACTCGTGTCCCATGCCGTTACGTTGAATTTTGCAATGAGAGCGGATGCACCTGCTGAATAATTATTGCCGCTCAGGTTGACAGTCGTCGTGCCCGCCGTGGGAGCCGCCACATTGGTGCCTGTAACCGTCCCGGTTGCCCAGAGACGCGGAGCCTGATCGCTGGCATACGACAAGAAAGTAACCCCGGTTAAGGTAACATTTGTTATAATAGCACCACCAGGATTATTGTATGCAAGGTTTGCGGTGCCGACAGTGACGCTCGGGATATCGAGTTTAACCAGATCAGCCCTGCCACCAGCAGTACTTGCCTTTGTCAGCAACTGGCTTGTTTCCAGCCAGACGCCACCACCGCCGGCAAAAATTTCACTTTCGGATGGATTGTAGCCGCCATCGAGTTCACCTATCGCGATGCCTGTTACGGCATGCTTTATATCGACCCAGCCGCCTGCCACATCCGTACTCTCAACTCTTTTATAGTTCGGGATGGTGCCTTTAGCTGACATATAGAGGTACAGATTCTGAGTTTCAGCGGGATCAGTAGTCTCCCAACCTTTTTGCTCCCACTCCAAAAACCAGTCATCACAATCAACCAGGGTCTTGCCTGCAATAGTTAAATAGGTGCTGCCTGTATGTGTTTGCCAGAACCCCCAATATTGATCCTCCTGGATAGAATCAAAAATGCCGTCACTTTTGTATATGTTAAAATCGCCTATATCGGTATTGCTTTGATAGAAATTTCCACTTCCACTGCCTGTCACAATAAAAATATCGCGGGCATAGTCGGTAATTCCAGCGACACTGCCGGGAACAATTAAACTTCCTGGATCACTAAGTTGTACCCAATCGAGAGAGCTGCTTGCGTTCCAGTCGTGGAGGTCTGTGGAATAGGACCCTGAAACATCGCCCCCCATCATACCGCCGGACTCATCAGAGCCAATGTAAAAGAACGCCGCTGTTCCGTCGACCGTCTGCCCACTTGGATTCCAGCCACAAGCGGTGAATCCATAGAAGTATCCAGATTTTAAGCTGCCGGTCAGCGCCCCTCTAATATTTTCATACATGTACATAAAAGGCGGGGTCTGGTTATATTTGCCTGACATTGAAAGGCTGAAATGCGAATCACCTGAGTTCCCGGAAATACCGATACTATCAACACTGAATGGTTTTATTAAATAATCACTAATATCAAAGCCAATATCGGGATGAAAGAAATCGCCGGGTCCAAAGTCACCCATGTAGAAATCGCCGGGTCCAAAGTCACCCATGTTGAAATCGCCGGGCCCGAAGCCACCTGGACCAAAATCACCCGGTCCCCCGTAGAACCCGCCCGGCGGAGGCGGGCCGTAGAATCCAAAATCGCCACCTGGAGGGGGAGGTCCATAGGGACCGTAATCGCCACCCTGAGATGGTGGGCCATACGGGCCGAAATCACCGCGCATATCACCACTCGGTCCATAGTCCCCCGGTCCGGGGTTACCACTCATATCACCACTCGGTCCATATTCACTGGGACCGTATTCGCCTCCCGGAGGAGGAGGTCCATAAGGGCCGTAGTCTCCACCTGTGGGTGGTGGTCCTTCCCCCTGGTAGTCATCGGGTCCGTAATCACCCGGAGGTGGTGGTCCGTAGTCTCCACGCCCGTCATCCCCCGGGCCATAGTCTCCGCGTCTGTCGTCTCCCGGTCCATTGTCACCGGGACCGTAATCTTCACGTCTGTCGTTGCCCGGTCCATCGTCACCGGGACCGTTGTCTCCAGGTTTATAGTCTCCGGATTCCCTGTCGTCCGATCTGCGATCAGATGGTTTGTCATCCCCGGGCTTCCCATCTTTCCGCTCTCCATCTACACGCTTCTGATCTTTACCCTCGTTGTCTCCTGACTTCTCTTCTTTTGCTTTGTCGTCACCCTTTTCCCTGTCTCTTGATTTATCATCTGCGGGCTTTTCCACCCTTGTATCATCCTTCTTCCCCTCGTCATCTTCATCCCTGTCACCTGGATCGGTGTCTGCTGAATGCCTGGAGATTTCTTCTGGTTTGGCTCTCCTGACAATTGGAGGAAGATCAGGATTAATCACCATCATGGCTTGATTCGCGCGGATAATCACTATATCTTTTGGACGATTTCTGGTGTAACCATACCCCGTGCCTTCTTTGAATATAAAGTTGCTCAAACTGCCCTGGTGAATGCTGAAGAAGTCGGTTCCTCTGACTCCGCAAACCGCGGTTGAAGTATGTACCTCGAATTTGCTCTTTTTATTGTATCCAAACAGTCCACCGCTTTTCTTTACCACATTTTCGATTTTGCCCCTGAAGAGGTTAAATATTCCAATCTTCTGCCCTTTTCCGACCGTGTAATCGCTGATTGCCACGCGGCTTTTCTGGGCAATGCGTAGGATACTGTCATCAACAAAAATAATCTCCGCCTTTGAATTGCTCTTGGCGCGAATGATATCCCCAACATTGACCTCGTCTCCGGTATGCACTGGTCTGGCCGTAACACCGGGGCTCGTAAGGTCAACTCTGCCCGATACGTTGCTGAATTTCCCTACCGGTGCGGCGTGAGCCGCAAAAGATAGCACACTTAGAAAGACTATAAGGATCATAAAAACTGTGCGCTTCATAATAACACCTCACCATGATTGTTGATCGTAAGCAGCATGCTGCTGTTAGAAGGATCAAAAGCGATATTCCAGACCTGAACTGTACAGGCCCTGTTCATATTCATAATAACCTATGTTTGAATTGACTCTGGTTTTTGTATACTGAAGCACCAGACTTGTGTTTTTCATGAACTCCCAGGTCAAGCCCACGGAGGCCGTGTAGGTTTCATCGTCCCTTTTGTCTTCGTTATTGAGGAGCTGGTGATTATTTTTGTAATCCTGGAGATAGGCCTGGCCGCTCAGTTGCAATTTGACCTTATCAAACAGCGGAAACACGGCATTGGCCGAAAATTTCTGCCCGTCATTGTCCCACCATTTGCCGTCGGTATCTTCCGAAATATACTCATACTTCAGGTTTAAGAAGATACCCTTTATCATCCATATCCAGCTTACATAGGCGTTGTAGCCTGTCGAATCCTTGTCGTCGTCTTCGGAAGAGGGTGGTTGAAAGTATTCTTTTCGATTATACCCGCCAAAAAGCTCTATCATGTTGGATTGTCCGAAAACCTTCCGAACCATGATCCCGGTGCTCAGTGAGTCCGAGTATTCCTTGTAGCTTGGAGCCCTCAGCAGAGAATAGCTGTACGTTGTAGGCAGATTAAGTGTGAATGTTCCGAAATTATACCCTGGCACGATACTTACGCTATTGCTGACAGTGTCTCGCGAGGTGGAGCACTCTTCATGGAAGTTACCCGATATGGCATACTGGGCGGTAAAGAGCCAGGGGCCCTTGAGGGGCGGAGCATAATTTACCCGAAGCGATGGGGCTGTTGAATAGACCTGTTTATCTGCTCCCGATGCATACTCAGGGTCGCTCGGATTGGTTGTCAGATTGGTGTTAAATTGTTCCGAAATCGCGAATGTTACGCGAACGGGTCTTTCGAGCTCCAACCTTTGCTCCACCATATCCTGATACTGTCGGGCAAAAGTTGCCATGTCAGATTCGGGATCCTGCAACACCGCTGCCTGAAATCGCTCCTTCGCCTTTTTGAGATCTTTCTCCTTCATGTAACAAAGCGCGATCTGCATATCGACTGTCTGCGAAAGAGCCTTATCCAGGGACCGGGCCCTTTCAAATGCCTCAACAGCCTCCATGTTTTTGCCTTCTTTCATAAGAATCTGCCCCTTCAGGAATGCCATTCTTGGAGCAAATATCTTATATTTTTCCGCTACGTCAATCCACTTTTTTGCCTCTTCGAGTTTTTGAAGCTGTACGGCAACATCTATGAGTTCGATCAGGGCCTGCTTGATCTTTGGCGTCAGGGTTACGGCATCCCTGAAGTTTTCCAGCGCCTTTGGGTAGTCCATCATCTGCTTATAGGTCATTCCGAGGAAAAAAGCGGTTGGGGATGATTTCGGGTTCAGTTGACGCGCCCTTTCCAGAATCTTAGCGGCCTCTTCATAATTCTCTTCCTGGTACTGTTTGATTCCCTCCTTGAGTATAGAGGGCTCCTGAGAGAATGAAGATGTGATGAAAGTCAAAAATGGAACGGACATACAGAAACAAATGAGGAGAAGTTTTCTTGCGGTAGCTGCCATAGCTCAATACTCCTATTCTGTTGCGGCGGCTGACCCGGACACGCCATTATGATGAATTTCCGCTTGTGTCGCGTCTCCGGAGCTTTCGCCTGCTGCCACTTCAGGTCAAGAGGGTCGGACTATATCGGATTTCCAGGCGCTCCTGCCGGATTCTTCAATAATAACAGAGAGTAGGTCGAAGCACCGGGCAGGTCTTCTTTGATATTCCTGAGGCTATAAGGAACCCTCCAGTTCGAAGAGTATAAAGAAAACAGGCTTGTATGTCAAATGAATAAGGGCTGAATGTTAATGCAATATGATTATGTCACCCCTATCTAGAATAAGGTAGGAATGGAAGTATCTCAAGGGGAGAAAGAGGTACTCCCTGAAAGAATGGATGCAAACAGATGCACAAATTGATGTGACCCGCATGACTTTGCCGACGGTCAGCTTGAATCAATTTTCTTGACCCCGGCCCACGTTTCACCTATATAACGTCCCAATCAAATCATAGCCTATCCGGTGGCACGACGCCTGATTCATGAAGCCGAATCGGGTAATGTCACTGGTATACATTAAATGGAGGTTATTGAATATGAAGATAGTACTTTTGGGTGCGCCCGGGGCAGGAAAGGGCACCGTGGCAAAGCTTCTTTCGGAGATAGACGGTTCCGTGCAGATCTCGACAGGGGATATCCTGCGGGCCGCCGTAAAGAGTGAGACTGACCTTGGCAAAAAGGCTAAGCAGTATATGGATGCCGGTGACCTCGTACCCGATTCTCTGATTATGGAGATTATGGAGGTTCGTCTGCGGGAAGATGATTGCGGAAAGGGGTTTATCCTTGACGGTTTTCCGAGGACGATCCCGCAGGCCGAAGAGCTTGGAGGGCTTTTGGGCAGGCTTGGCGTCGCTCTGGATTTTGTGGCCAATCTCGAGGTTCCGAGAGATGTCATCCTGGATCGTCTCACCACGCGAAGAACCTGCTCAAATTCCGAATGCCAGGAGATATATAACATCAAGAGCAACCCGCCAACGTCGGACGGAATGTGCAAAAAGTGTGGCAGCCCCGTCATACAGCGCGATGACGAGACAGAAGAAGCGATACTCAACCGCCTTTCGACATACAACGAAAAGACCTCGCCTCTTATCGGGTTTTATGAGAGGAACAATCTTATCAGGAATTTCGTTTCACTCAGTAGTAAAGATACTGTTGAGGAGATTAAGAAAAGCCTCAATAATTGACACAAGACAGGCCTGAAAACAAAACACGTGATTGACTACGAAAAAGAACTCAACCCTGAGCAACTCGAAGCCGTGAAGGCCGCTGGCGGC
>Ga0222639_1000919_pt1 | contig 12945 bp, 10 predicted proteins | sample AntAcemetagen185_FD_179863 | JGI IMG/M metagenome (GOLD analysis project Ga0222639, IMG submission 179863) | Saline water microbial communities from Ace Lake, Antarctica - #185 | ecosystem: Environmental > Aquatic > Non-marine Saline and Alkaline > Saline | place: Antarctica: Ace Lake...
TCTGTCATTGCAGGAGAATATACAGATCCGCCGGCAGTTGGTCCCAAAATCAAAGATATCTGCGGTATAACACCGGAAGCCCTGGAGTTACGAAAGAAAAGGTCTCCATAACCTTTTAATGAATCAATTCCCTCTTCCACGCGAGCTCCTCCTGAGTCGCACATTCCGATTATCGGCACGCCTGCTTTCATGGCAAGGTCCATTATCTTAACGATTTTTCTCGCATGCTGTTCTCCCAGGGAACCACCACGGCATGTAAAATCCTGAGCGTATGCATAAACCGGGCGACCATTTACAAGTCCATGACCTGTGATAACCCCATCAGATGGAATTTCTGTGCTTGGCATATTGAAATTTGTGCAGCGGTGCTTTACCATCATGTACATTTCCCGGAATGTGCCTTCATCAAATAAAAGGGCAACTCGTTCACGGGCAGTAAGCTTATGTTTTTCGTGCTGCCTGTCTATCCTGGCTTTACCCCCCATTTCTTTTATCTTTGCTTCTTTATGTTTCAGATTCTCTATTTTTTCAGACACTTTCATGTTATCTCCGACATACGAATTTTTAACTTAAAATATTTAGGGATAAATAAAAAATGCATAATAATTGTAAAGAAAAACGGAAGTTTCAATAACGAAATCACTTGATTTCTCTTCTGACACATGACGTATATCAAATTTTGAAAATCTTATAATGACCATCTATTTTGCAAGATACTGAAAGCCGTATAGCAGGTTTAAGAAGTGGGCGCTACTTGGCATATAGTGCGTAGAAAATCTATAAAGATAATGGGGTAGGTTCAGGTTTATCATGAACCACATATTTTTTTGCGATAATCATTTCTTCATTTTCTTCTTGATGGGAAAATGAAAGTATTTCGTTCCGTGCTATATACTCCACGAGTTTTTCTTGACACAAAATCATTAATTTTCTTCCTCACAAGTATGCAAAAAACATAAGGGAGAAACCAATGAAAGAGCAGCACAGATTTATACCCTATATTACGATTTTCTTATTTCTGATCATATTAGCAGGATGCGCAGCAAAGACAAAAATGCTGGCACCCCCGCCCCAGGCAACGAAGTTAAAGTATGTCATGCCCGAGGGGCAACCATTCACCTTCAAAGTATCTACTGGTTTTCATCAAACAATGAGCATGCAGGGAATACCCCTCAAAACCACTGTGTTGAAGGATATGACCGTTACATTTTACCAGATCGCTTTTGCTCAGGAGACCTATCAGCTGCAGGTCATGATCAATAATATCTCAATGAAAGTCACAGCCCCGGGCAGCAGCATCACACCTAATCTTAGCAAACTTCCAGGAAAAACCTTTGAAATGACCGTAACGAATTCCGGCGAAGAGATCGGGCTTATGGGTGCTGACGAGTTGAGCTATTCCCTTGGTGATACAGGTGAACGCAGTATGGAAAGCGAATTCGAACACTTTTTTCCTGATCTGCCGGAGCAGCTTATGAATCCCGGTGACACATGGACGAAAACAGATACTATCGATCTAAGTGACTCAGGTATGGAAACAATGATCGTGACACGAAGCGAAAATACCCTTGTCGGTTATGAACTTCTTAAGGGACATGAGTGCGCCAAAATTACTACTGAATATACCAGTTCTGTTACGAGCAGCGGCGCGCAGGAAGGTGCAAACATTGATACGACTGTAGAAATGGAAGGGAAAGAAACCCTGTATTTTGACTATAAGATGGGAGTGCTTGTACTACAAACATCAACAGGCAGCGGCGATGGAACTGTGAAGATATCAGGGCAGAAGGAAATGACCTTGCCCATGTCCCAGACAGTAACCTCGAAAATGGAGTTGGTTGAGTAAGGTAAATAAGACTAATATTTGTTATATTGACATGATTTGATATGAGATTTTTTTAAAGAAAAAATAAGGATATTAGAATTATTATGCTTGATTTATATAAAGATTTAGATTTTACAATTCTCGATGATCCAGATTTCGAAGAGAATGGTGTGCGCGAAGTAATTATAACACCTTTGTTGAAAGAACTGGGTTATTCTTCATTTGGAAGAAATAGAATCATAAGAAATAAGTCATTTAGAAATCCAATCGTTAGAGTAGGTTCTACAAGTAAAAAACTTTTGAATATACCAGATTATGTCTTAGAAGTGAATAGAAACTTTTCTTGGGTATTGGATGCGAAGAATCCAAATGAGAATATTACCGAGGGAAAAAATGTTGAGCAAGCATATTTTTATGCAATTCATCCAGAAATTAGAGTAAAATATTATGCATTATGCAATGGCAAAGAGTTTGCATTATTTGAAATAACTAAGAAAGAACCGATCCTTTATTTTTTATTAATCGAATTAGATGATAACTTAGAGACTTTAAAAAAGTATTTATCACCTGATTCATTTATAGAAAAAGATATTTTGTCTGAAGAAAAGGAAATTGAGAGAGTTTTAGATTTTGATTATAATAAAATTCAAATTCCTAAACCAATTATACCCAGAAAACAAGCAGCCCCGAGACATTTTGGAGTTCATGGATATTTTACGAAACAAGCATGGAATGTTGTACAACATTATATTCAAAATTTCACAAAAAAAGGTGATTTAGTCCTCGATCCTTTTGGAGGAAGCGGAGTAACATTGATTGAAGCATTAATGTTGGGTAGAAAAGCAATTCACATTGATTTGAACCCCTTGGCTTGTTTCATGGCTGAAGCACTAATAGCGCCAGTAAACATTGATAACATGTATGAACAGTTTTACAAGATTAAAAAGAAATTCATGAAAAATTGTCCAAAGACAAAACCAGAAATAAAAGAAGCTTTGCAAAAATATTATTATCCAAAAGATATAAAATTGCCTAAGGGTGCGGATGTTGATAGCATAGAAGAATTATTTACTGAAAAACAATTAGCACAACTCGCTTTTCTTCGGAATCTGATTTTTTCAATTAAGGATGAAAATATTAAGAATTCATTTTTATTATCCTTTTCAAGTAGCGTTAATAAATTTAATAAAACGTTCCATTATACAAAGAGCAAAGGTGGTGGTGGAGGTGATAGTGGTCCATTTAGATACTATAGATATAGGATTGCACCTTATCCTCCCGATCTTGATTTGTGGAGAATATTCGAAACAAAATTTGAGAATATAGTTAGAGCAAAAAAAGATATTCAAGCGGTCGTTAATTCAGTATCAAGTGATAACGCGACTGTTATTAAAGGTGATGCGTGTGATTTGAGTTTTATTGATAATAATTCAATTGATTACATTTATACTGATCCTCCTTATGGAAGTAAAATTGCATATTTGGATTTATCAATTATGTGGAATGGATGGTTGGGATTGGATGTAACAGAAGAGGATTATGAACGCGAAGCTATTGAAGGAGGCTCACGTAAAAAATCTTCTGATGAGTATTGTGATTTATTATCTAAATCAATTCAAGAAATGTATAGAGTTTTAAAATTTGATAGATGGATGAGTTTTGTATTTGCACACAAAGATCCGAAATACTGGCATTTAATTGTAAACGAAGCAGAAAAAGCAGGTTTTGAATATGCAGGAGCGGTGAAACAGAATAATGGACAAAGTAGCTTTAAGAAAAGACAAAATCCTTTCTCGGTTCTATCGGGTCAGCTTATCATCAATTTTATAAAGGTTAAAACTCCACAGGCAATACAGAAAGCTAAACTAGGAAAAAATACATATGGTTTAATAATTGAAACTATTGAGTCGGTAATTGCAGAAAATGAAGGGGCAACTTTAGAACAGATCAATGATGAACTGATTTTAAAAGGACTTGAACTTGGCTTTTTAGATATTCTTAGTAAGGAATATAAGGATTTAACACCAATACTAGAGGAACATTTTGATTACAACGATGACTCACAAACTTTCCATATTAAAGAAAATAAAAGATTTAAAACAAATATACCTCTAAATTTACGCATAAAATATTTTCTTCTATCGTATTTGAAGAGAAAAGAAAAAGAAGGCATTTATCCTAAAACTGATGAAATAATTCTGGACATTATGCCGTTATTAAAAAATGGGATTACACCTAAAAATCAAACAATTCTAAAAGTTCTTGAGACTATTGCAGATCATGTTGAGGATAATCGATGGAAATTGAAAAAGAAAATACCAGAGTTATTTAATTAATAAACAGGAGATTAGGATTATGTATGATCAAAGAATCGGAGTATGCTGGGAGCCTTGTAAACCTGATGATGTTTATAATGCTATCTTTAATTTTAATCCTATAAACGGTGGTACATTAGATTTAATACATGGTGATATTAAAAATAAACAAATGTTTCAAAATTTTCTTGAGCGGAAGAATATTATTCTCCATGGCTTATTTCAAAATCAATATTTTACATTTTTTATTTCCGCAACTATTACTGAAAGGCTTCTTGACATTTACACAACATATCGTGTAGATTTAACTATAGAGGGTGTGCTTACAGATACTATGGATAAATTCTGTTCCAGTGTATACAAATTACAAATTCCCTATTTAGAATCTTGGATTAATTTCACAAATTGTAATATTATTAAAGAATATAATAAAGATTTTTCACAGATGAAAATCAAATTACCTGTGAAAGATTCATTTTTCTCAACAATTAATGAAGACTTGATAATTGAAATCCATACATACCCAAATTTAAATGTAAGAATAGAAGAATCAAAATTGTACAGAAAAGCTCATCTCTCATTAAAGTTCGCTAAGGAAAAATCTTTTTATGAAATAAAAGATATGATTTATCATTTAGTTGATCTTCTTACATTAGCAATCAATAAGCCATTATATGTAGAAAGTTTAAAAGCTAAAATTAATGATAAAGAAGTGAATTTTTTGTTTAGAAGAAGATTTGGCTTAAAAAATGCAGACGATTCTTTTTTTTACGGGGGCTGTTTATTTAGATTTATTGATATAATTGAAAAAAGCTCATTAACAAAACTTCTACAAAATTGGTTTGAAAATTATGAGAATCTTAAAAGCGTTTACAGATTATTCTTTCTTACCTATTATTCTAATGATATTTTGGAATCAAAATTTCTGCGTTTGGCACAAGCATTAGATTATTTTACTAATATCTATATAAGTAAAAATAATATATCGGATAAAAATATATCAACCTATAAGTTTAGAAGAAGAAAGAATAAAGTTATTAATCCTTTAGATTGTCGAATACAAAAGTTTTATAAGAAATGGTTGGATAAATGTTTATCAAACTATTTACCATTTAAAAAGCGTATCAGAGTTACTGCAAAAAATTTTTCAAAAATTCGACAAGAATTAAAAACATTTGATAATCTTATTAACGGTATCGTTGAAGCTAGGAATGACTTATCTCATGGCTTCATAGTCGATAGTAATTCCGAAAATTTTTATTTAAAATCTTACGATGATTTCATAAAGTTATTTTATGGCTTAAAACTAATATTAACAATTTTATTATTAGATAAATTAGGTTTTGATGATGATGCAATTCTCATATTTCTCAAGAATGAATGTCATTACAAAGCTATTTTAGAAAACAAATATTTATATATTTGAGAATATATAGGATTTTTTCAAACACTCCTTCATTGTCAACCAAATTTCCTAATAATTTAAATATTTGAAAAACACGCAGGATTAGTTTGTGATCGTTTTGAAACTACTTTAAAAGATTACTGATTAACCTCATTCTTCCCAGCAATCCTCCACCCATCATAGGGCGCAACAAATACCACAATAAGGAAAAGTACCAAGAATTAAAATGATGAGAGATATTTATGCATTTCGAAAATCGAAATTTATTATTGACAATTAATCAAGAATTTACGAAAAAAGCAAATATAGGACGAAAGCCAAACCGTGGCGAATATTGGTTTGCGTCCGGGAGGTTAAAACGAAAAAAAAAGATGTTTTAAATTTAATACGGAAAATAATATATAAGAACGAAATAATTGATAAAACAGCGATCCGGGAAATACTCAAAAGCGAAAATATTGTACTTGAGGATTCGACCTTCAGAAACTATATTCAAGAATTAAAGAATTTAAAATATATTTCTTCTATTAAGAAAGGAGTGTATACAACTTCTATTAAATCAAAATATTTTCCAGACATTAACAAAAAATTGGTAGAGATTTTTTTGCCTATTTCAAAAGAAATGATTATTGATCGGTCTTGCATCTGGGAAACCTCATGGCTGAATGAATTCATGATTCATCAAGCTATGAGTTCAAAAATAATTCTTGAAGTTGACCCAGACGTATTAGAATCGGTTTATTATTTTATAAAAGACAATGTTTACAAGAAAGTATTCATCAATCCTGATGAAAAAATAATTCATCAATATATCAGTGGAGAGAGTGAACCTCTCATACTTTTACCAATAATTGGTAGAAGTCCATTGAAACATATTAATAAAATAACAATTCCCAAATTGGAGAAGATATTGGTTGATGTGTTTTCAAATACTGTTTTGTATTATTGGTTACAAGGTCAAGAATTCATCAATATTTTTACAAATGCATATGAAAAATATCAAATGAATTTTTCTATCCTGTTTTCTTATGCAAGCCGTCGGGGAACTGATAAAAAACTTAAAAATTTTTTGTTGGATAAAACTGACATTCCAGAGGAACTCATAGGATGATAGATTTAATAAGTTTCAGCATGGTTTGGTTTGTTAAACTAAGAAGGAAATACAAAAAAGTAAACCCACCAATTGCAGATAAGATGATGCATGCCTTCGCATTAGCTGAAAGTTTGTCTAATTCTAATTTAGAGTTTGTTCTAAAGGGTGGTACAGGTTTGATTCTGTTGTTACCGAATGCGCACAGATTTTCTATCGATATTGATATTATTATGTCAACTGGGAGAAAGAAGATAGAGAATATTCTTAAGCAAATTTGCCAAGAACAAATTTTTATACATTTCACTCTTGATAAAAAGCGAAGTTATCAGCCCGGTATTCCCAAAGCTCACTATAAAATATACTATAATTCAGAAGTTACGAACGATGAAGAATATGTATTGCTGGACATTTTAAATTCCAAGAATATCTATCCTGCATGTCATGATAAGGAAATTACGAGCGAGTGGATTAAAACAACTGAACCAAGAACTTTCGTTACTATTCCATCAATTGAGTCAATGCTCGGGGATAAGCTGACTGCTTTTGCTCCGCATACAACAGGAATTCTTTATGGCAAAGGCAAAGAGCTGGAAATTGCAAAACAGTTATTTGATATTGGGATTCTTTTTGATCTAGTCCAAAATATTTCAGTGGTTCAGAATTCATTCTCAAATATTGTTCAATTAGATATTCAATACCGCAATTTAACTATTGGTATGAATGAAGTGCTGAATGACATAATTAATACGGCTTTTCTGATCGCTTCTCGAGGTAATAAATTATCTGCTGATGGTCAAACAAAATTCAGGGAAATAATACGAGGCATTCAATCCTTGAATGAATTTCTGATCAATACTCGGTTTACTCTTGATGACGCCATAGTTGCTTCTGCAAAAGCTGCATATCTCGCTGCGAAGATATTGACTAATGACAATTCCGTGATTGGGCATTTTACTGATCAGAACAGTACCGACTTGTTAATTGATCATCCTGAATATAATCATTTGAACAAGCTAAAGAAAATTCCGGGTGGTTCTTTATTTTATTGGAAACATACGATCGATTTAATAACCAATACGTGTAAATTATTTAACATTTAATTCCACAAAAAAAGAAAGCCCGATCAAAAAATCACGGGCTCTCTTTAGGCACAAGGAAGAAATAATTATCTCAAGAGTAACAATTTATTAGATATGATCTTATCATCAATTATCAGTTTGTATAAATATACACCATTAGAGACGGGACGACTATGAACATTTGTTCCATTCCAGACAACACCGGATTGATCTTTGCCGACTGGTAGAGAATTAATGAGCTGCCCCTTCAGATCATAAATTTCTATCTTAGTGTGAGCGGTCGGTTTAATATTAGAGAAAGAAAAAGTTGTGCTGTTTTTTACAGGATTAGGGAAATTCTTTATTTGTGACTGCTCTTGGGGGTCATCGGTACTTGCACCTCCACCATCTGCAAAATAAATAAAACGTCCATTCACGCCTGCAATTTTTGTTGAAATCAGTTGGTTGGATCTATTGATCTCATAGACTCCCGTACTATTTGTAACCAAAATATTTCCGTTCGGAAGCTCATACACACCGCGCAAACCGGTTACAACATCATAATACCCAACATATACACCTGCGCTCGTATATTCGTAACAGCCGCTAGGGGTGCTGAATCCTGCGACAAGAAGATTGCCGGATGGTGTCACTGATACTTGCTCAGGAAAATTAATCGAGGGAACAAGATCGTTGAGATAACTCCCTGCAGCATCATAGCGGTGAACAGCATCGCTTGTGCTGGCGGTAACAAGATAATCATTTTCATGAATTCGATACAAAATGCAAAAGGGTCCATCCATGATCGTTGCATTGGGAGGGATGAAATTACCGACAAAGTTCCCGTCTGCATCAAATTCTGCCACAGCATCTGAATTAGTGCCCGAAGCAGTCGTGACTAAAATGTTTCCGTCTGGCTTTTACACCCCAACCGCGGACATTGTCCAGGATAGCGGTATTCACTCCGCCAGCTGGCGCAAACCAACCCACAAAGTTGCCGTTCAGGTCATACTCAATTAACCCGTCTTTTAACTGGTCAGAAACCAGGATGCTATATCCGTCCGGATGAAGAGCGGCAGCAATAGGGGTGGCAAGGTTTGTCGGATCCGAAGGGACAAAATTTGCATCGTAAAGATTGCCTGTGTCAGGATAAAAAGCCATGACCCGGTCTCCACCGGAATCCGGAATGAGCAAGAGACCGCCGGCAGGTATATCCCGTGTAGTACGGACTTCCGAAGATGTAGTATGAGAATTCGTATCGATTCCCATTTCTTCGTTGAATTCTGCCGAATTTTCTGCAAAGGTAAAAGCCGTTAAAGATAACATGAGTAAAAGCACTAAAAAAATTTTCATACATTCTCCTTATGTATTTAATTTTTTTGCGTCATCATTTTGCATAATACAAAATGGACGAAAAGGTTATTGAACAAATTTGTAAGTTAAAACCAATTTTTACCTTTCAAAGAAATTAACAAAATATCATTATAAAAATTCAATCAGTTCAATTTCAATGACAATGGTGTTTATCCTAATTCTCAGAGCAAAATGCTTTAATAACTGTCTATTATAATAGAGAAATGGTTGTCAAGGGAAAATACAAAAGGGAAACATGGGTACAAAGTATTTCCCAAATAGTAAGTCTGATACGAGACTTCGTATATTTTATTTACAACATATCTGGTGGTAATGCAATTGATTTATGAAGAAATTTATTGTCATAGCATTATCGTTTTTATTCTCGATCATGCTTCTGGCGTCCCCCAAGGATATCGAAGTACTAAAGGAAGCACAGTTCTATGAAAAGCCCTACCTCCCGCGCTCGTTATCAAGCCCACAGACTGTGTGAAAATAATTTCTTTAAGTTATAATCGCCCCCATCCCTAACCCTTTACTACTGGTTACAAGTTGGACTTGGTAACCAACAGTTAAGCGGAAGTTTATCATTGGAGAATTGCCTTGACTCAAAGATCTCATTCCCAAGTGCAACTTAGGAACGAGATAATGAGATAATCCCCCACTTCTATTTCCAAGCCTTACCTGCCACCCTCGTTACCAAACCCCGCTTGGTAAGGCATCTTGTGGTTACTAAGCAGGGCTTAGTAACCATATTTGACGATTGTGACTTAGTAGCCAGGTGGAAATGTTTAGGGCTTAAAAGCCAAAATGAAAAAAAGACCCTTGAGCAGAACTCAAAGGTCTTTAATTCACTTGCGATAATTCTTTATTGTACGTTCTGATAATCAGAAAATTTCTTCTTGAATTTGTCTGCAACATACTTTGAAACAAGGTACACCTGTTCATTATTGTCCTGTTTCGCATAAAACTGCTTATCATCTTTTTTGATGAATCTGCATACATATTCATTTCCGCTCAACGAATGAATATCCAAGACAACATCGGGATCGCCCCAATCAAGTTCTACTGGTTCATCCTGGAATCCCGAAGCGCGCAAAGGCGAGAATGATTTTATAATCGAGAAAAGCTTATTCTGGTGCAGTTCCATATACTCATCATCCTGTACTATTGACCACAGTGTATCAATGAGCGTGTACACGACTGTTGTATCTCCCCAGGTAACCTCGAGCTGCTGATGATCATTTTCGGGTATGCTCACGATCGCTTTATCCCGCCACTGATCGATAGGGCGGTTGAAAACATAGGAGATATTGCCCTGAACGGCAAATACTTTATCGGAATTCGCTTCTCTGATATAGGTGTTCATATTTGTCTGATCGGTCTTGCCGACAAAGAAATGAAGCACAAGCTTATCTCCGGCGTAGACTTTGATGTCGCGACCGGTTTCTTCTGTCACCTCAAAGATGTCCTGCTTTTGAGGATTTTCAGAAACAACAGTTACGAATTTCATATCCGTAAGATAAGTGAAGAGCCGCTCGATCGCTTTATCATCAGCCGTATATTCAATAGGATAGCTGAGCTCCCACACGTCATCTCTTTCGAGAGTAACATCATTTTCTCCAGCAGGACTGACGATCTCTATTTTCGTGACACCTTCTGTAGTGAACCCTTCAAACCCGGAACCCTCACCACGCTCAAGTTTAGGTTCAGTGCCTTTTATCACGAAATATATAATTGCGAGTACAACGACTATGACTATAAGCCAGATCAATGATTTCTTCATTTGAGTTCCTCCTGATGTATGCTGAATTTTCCGTTTTTCATCCTACACCCCCAGAAAGCGTTGAATTCTTGCATATCGTGCCTTTTTGAGACGCCAGAAAAGAATTCCGATCAGGATCACAAGAATTGGAGGAAGTAGCACTGCGATAAATTTTATTGTACCTTTTGAGCCGGCAGAAACTTCTTTAAGTTGTCGGGCAGCAATATTTTTGGAACGAATTTCAATAAGTCCTTTTTCCTGTGCCATCCAGTCCACCACATTTGCAAAGAAGGTTGCGTTGTTCTGGTTTGCAAAATCATCCATAATGAAACTCGCATTACCTGCTGCAAGGATTCGTGATGAAGCACCGGTCTTCCTAAATCCGGAAGTATCAATACTGTCCGGCAACATTTTATCGGCGAAGTAACTGTTATATTTTCCCATCAGTATCGCAGCCACTGGCAAATGAGATCTGTTATACTGATTCCTAGGTATCTTGTATTGAAGATTAATATTCAGATTGCCGGCTTGTGTACCGCAATGTTCCGACGTTCGTGCAAGCCATGTCACATCTATACTGTCATTCGTTGCCGAAGTTGTATCAACTGAACTTGCAAACGCCATCATAAGTGATTTCAGATCTTTTACTATGATATTCTCTCTGTTCAGATTCACCACGTCCAGTATGAATGGGTATTGAACGTAACTGATACTGTACCCGCCCTGGTATTGCTGTCGCACCTGTATGGATGAGGATTTTATATCGAATACAAGATTTCGTTTTATCTCGAATCCGTAGTTCTTGAACCACTCGTTCATGTCATTTTCATAGAAAGTTGCCTGCCCCGAATTGATGTCTGCCTGAATATTATCCATAAGGAACATCACTTTATTCCCATCCATAATGAACTGATCAATGAGATACTTTTCATCGTCAGGGATGACGGTTTTGGGACCGGCGATCACGAGAATTTCAGCATCATTCAATCCATTCGGGTCTTCTTTCAGATTTACAGGTTTCAAATTATAGTTTGCCTGAAGCATTTGCTGAATGGTTTGCATCTTATCAGGGAAAAGGATTTCATTATGTCCTTGCAGGAATGCAACTGTAGGCAACGCCACTTTTATCAGCTTGTTCATCTTGGAAGAGACCTCATACTCTAGATTTTTTACATCTTGCACAATAGGAAGCACTTCAGTTCTATCTTCATACATAAAGACCATTCCCATAACAACTTTTTTGATCTGTATCTGGTCGTTTTCTACAGTGTTTAGCTGAATTTCTGGAATGCCAAAACGTCGGGCGTCCAGTGCCAATTTCTCTTTATCTTCAGCTTTGACAAATTCGAACTGGAAATACTTGCTTGCATACGCCTTGTACTCTTCCAGTTTATCTTTTACATCCCTGCGAAGCGTGTTGTAGGGATAGGGAATATCATTTGAAAAGTAACATTTTATGGTAAACTTATCATCGAGATCTCTTACCAATTCTTTACTGTAACTAGAGATGGAAAATCGTCTGTCTGCAGTGAGGTCTAATCGTGTAAAAAGATAGAGAGAGATGAGATTAATAAGAACCACGATCACGAACACTAAAATTATTTTTGTTGTAGTATTTAATTTTCCCATGATGTGCTCCTTTCTACGTTGAGAGATATTTTCGTTTGGTGAGCGAATTCCATGCAAAGAAAAGAAATATGAAGATCAGTGAGAGATAGTAAATAATATCGCGCGAATCGATCACACCGCGTGCAATATTCTGAAAATGATAGTCAACACTTATGTATTGAAGAATAGAACCAAGCCACGTGGGAATGAAATACATGAATTTATCAAGCAGGTACAGGATCATAATGATGAAGAATGAAACAATGAAAGACACGATCTGGTTCTTTGAGATCGTGCTTGCAAAAATACCGATCGCAGCATAGGCAGACCCCATAAAGAGCAATCCGATATATCCTGCGACGATCACTCCTCCGTCCGGCTTGCCGAGAATGAGAAGTATGATCACATATATAATTGTCGAGAAAATGGTTGCAACGAGAAGGGAAAATGCAGCAAAAAATTTACCGAGTACGATCTGCGAATCCTTCACAGGCGATGTACATATCAGCTCGATCGTACCTGA
>Ga0222639_1000921_pt1 | contig 12928 bp, 11 predicted proteins | sample AntAcemetagen185_FD_179863 | JGI IMG/M metagenome (GOLD analysis project Ga0222639, IMG submission 179863) | Saline water microbial communities from Ace Lake, Antarctica - #185 | ecosystem: Environmental > Aquatic > Non-marine Saline and Alkaline > Saline | place: Antarctica: Ace Lake...
ATTCGCCTTAATGCGCAAAACGGAAAAGGGAACAGAACAAGAATCCGTGGCAGAGGATTTTTCAAGGCAGGTATTTGATGTGCTTGTCAAACAGCTTGGGTACAGGGCTGCTGATGCCAAAAAAATGATTTCAGAAGCTATAAAACGTAATATAAATATAGCCACACCTGAAGATCTTATCGAAGAAGTATATCGGGGCGAAAAAAAGTAAATACAAAATACCCAAAATTGATGAAATCGTAAAAAGTAAAATTTGTTCGCTCTGTGAGCATTTTTGGGATTCAGATTAATCCTGGCTAAATTGCAAGAACTCGGGCTAACGCCCTCAAACAGCTTGCAATTTTTAACACCAGTCTCAATCCTAACCTTTTTCCAAAACTGCTCAATGTCGCTTGCAAATGACTTTTTACGAGTTCATCAAAATTGATGGAATCGTAAAAAGTAAAATTTGTTTACGATTTGTTAAACATGAGTTTTTTCTGGTTTTAATTTAATTATAACTGTTGCGATAACCGGCAAAAACTACAGTTGAGTTATTTGAACGTCGAATTTAACCGTCAAAATTATGACTAACGATATTTTAACATATTCTTCTGATAAGGCAGGCATCTTGTCCAAATCAACCCTGCCTGTTGACAGGGAACCTGAAATTCTATCTCTCAGGCCGGAAAAATTTTCCGACTATGTGGGCCAGCTGAAAATAGTCGAAGCACTTAAAATAGCCATACAAGCCGCTAAAAAACGTAATGAACCCATAGATCATGTGCTTTTCCACGGGCCTCCCGGTCTTGGCAAAACAACTCTTGCACATATTATCGCAAATGAAATGGCAAGTAATATTACAGCAACTTCGGGGCCGGCAATTGAAAAAGGCGGAGACCTTATAGGCATTCTGACTCATCTTGAAGAAGGCGACATCCTTTTTATAGATGAAATTCACAGGTTGCCAAAAACTGTAGAAGAATTTTTATATCCTGCCATGGAAGATTTTGCAGTTGATTTCATGTTTGACAAGGGCGCTCATGCGAGAAGCCACAGATATCGTTTAAACACTTTTACCCTTGTAGGCGCCACTACCCGTTCAGGATTGCTTTCAGCCCCATTAAGAGACAGATTCGGGATATTAAAACATCTTGATTTTTATAAAAAAGATGATCTTATAAAAATCGGCAGACGCTCTGCTGATCTGCTTGAAGTCTTTATTGACGATGAGGGCGCAATCGAACTCGCAAAAAGGTCCAGAGGAACTCCAAGAATAGTAAACAGACTCCTTAAACGAGTAAGGGATTATGTCCAGGTACGTTCTGATGGAAAAATTACAAAAGAAATGGTTAAAGAGGCTCTTATTCTTGAAGGAGTTGATGAAAAAGGATTAACTCCTCTTGATCGCCGATATCTTGAAACTGTAATCAAATTTTATGGCGGCGGCCCTGTCGGCATTGAAGCAATTTCTGCAACGCTTCAGGAAGAATCAGATACCCTGGTTGACGTTGTTGAGCCATATCTTCTTAAAATAGGCATGATCATAAGGACTCCATCTGGAAGAAAGGCTACTGAAAAAACATACAGGCATCTTGGCTTTAAAACCCAGAAAAAAATATTCTAAACCATGTCAATCATTACGCTTACCACAGATTTTGGCATAAAGGATGAATATGCAGGTATAATAAAAGGCGTTATGCTTTCTGTCAATCCTGCCGCGGTTATTATTGATATTACCCACAATATCGAACCTCAGGATTTAATCCAGGCAGCATATATCATAAAACACTCTTTTAAATACTTTCCCATGGGAACGGTCCACGTTGTCATAGTTGATCCGGAAGTGGGGAGTAAACGGGCAATAATTGCCCTCGAAACAAGAGGGCATATTTTTCTTGCTCCGGATAATGGAGTTTTAACACTTTTATTAAACAAAGGGGATATTGATTCCATTATTCGTGTTGAAAATTTATGTTATTTTTTAAAACCTGTAAGTCAAACTTTCCAGGGAAGAGATATTTTTGCTCCGATTGCCGGCCATCTTTCCATGGGAGTTAAAATTGAAACATTAGGCCCGCCAGCACATAAGTCAGATTTAAAAATACTGGATTTTAAATATCCCTGCATTTCAAACAACACAGAACTTGTTGGAACTATTGTATATATAGACCGGTTTGGAAACCTGATTACAAATATAGACGCAAACACCCTTGACAAGTTTTGTAAAACCAGCGAAAAAAAAGGGTTGAAAATAATAATAGGACGAAATAAAATTACTGGCTTATCCAAAAGCTATGAAAGCGCCATGCCGCAAACTCCTCTCGCCGTCATAGGCAGCAGGGGATGCCTTGAGATAGCCGTAAATTGCGGCAGCGCAAGGCATTATTTCAAGGCCGGTAATGGTGATCTGGTTATAGTGACCAAAAAATAGAACCTTTGGACAATGAGAGACCTTTGCAGAACGCAACATTTTTTCGTCAGGCAAGGAAGGCGACCAAATTTTAAATCAGGTTCAACCTCAGGAATATATTGAATATTTCGAGGATTGAAATTTTTGACTGACGCCGCATCACGGAAAAATGGCAGTTATACAAAGGCCTCAGGGATTTTTTACACAAAAATAACAATGACTCATTATATCAAGATATTATATGTATTAATTGCTTTTATCGCACTGCCGGCTATTAATCCCGCAGTATCAGCATTACAGCATAAGGAAACTGATTTAAAAGCAGCTTCAGACAATAAGCCATACCCTGAAATACCTGATGTGCTTATTTCATTTGATAACCACAATGGCACAAAACATGCCGTTGTGGTCGAAAAAAGCACCCAGCAGTTAATTGTTTATTCCCACAAGAATCACTTTAAAGAACTATATAGATTCCAATGCTCAACTGGCGAAATTCCCGGTAAAAAATTTTGTTCAGGTGATAAAAAAACGCCTGAAGGAGTCTACTTTTTTACCAATGAATACAAAAAAAAAGATCTTTCTCCAACATATGGAACAAGGGCATTCCCAATAGATTATCCTAATTTCTTTGACCGCATCGAAGGCCGCAGCGGTTATTCAATATGGCTTCATGGAACCAATCGGAAAATGAAACCAAGAGATTCAAATGGATGTGTTGCACTTAAAAATAATGATATTGATGAGGTTGCAAAATATATTGCATTAAACAAAACGCCTATTATCATAGTGGATAAACTCTCGTATATTTCGAGTGACAATAATGACAGAATAAAAGAATCCATATTAAATCTGCTTGAAATATGGACCAAAGCACTTGAAAGCGGAACTTATCATGAATATCTGGAATTATATGCATCTGAATATCTTCCTGATATTTCCTGGTGGAAAGAATGGGATAAGGTTAAAAAAGCTTATTCTGCATCTGACCTGAATCTGTGTGTTGCGATAAAAGGTGAATCAATCCTGAAAAATGACAAGGTTTATGTTATTTTCTTTGATCAGGTTTTGGAATCATCCAACAAAAAAATATCTGCAGGAAGTAAAAAATTTTATCTCACGAAAAAAAACGGTGTTTTTAAAATAATCGGCGAAGAATATCAGCATTCTTCAGCGAAAAATCAAAAGATCAATCCTCTTGTTTCAGCAGGTATTAATCTTAAAAAATCTGTTGAATACAAGCATAAAATCGCAGAGCTTGTTGATGGGTGGCTGAAAGCATGGTCTGAAAAGGATATTAAGCGATATGGAAGCTATTATTCAAGCGGGTTCCGCTCCCAGGGAATGAATCTCAGGACATGGCTTAAGTATAAAAACCGACTGAATAGTAAATATGCTTTTATCAATGTCTCAAAAGACAACCTGACTGTTGAAAAAATAAAAAATGAAATTGTAGTTTCATTTACTCAGACTTACATGTCAAGCGCATTCAAGGCAAAAGGAATAAAAAAACTTATATTAATACAGGAAAATGGGATGTGGAAAATCTTTCGAGAAACCTGGGAAAAACTGTAAAAACATACACTCCGCCAAAACAGCCGAAAAATACTTGCTCCTGGAATATTCTGCTTTTAGGCGATCACGGGCAAATAATATCGCTTGGAAAACTAAAATGGCTGACAATTCTACTTGTGGTTGTGTTTGTTATTACTATAACTTCCCTTGCATACTTATTCATTGTTTTCAAAATCACAAAACAACGGAATAAAATTCTTAATGAATCACTAAGGATTTCACACCAGAAAATTGCGTCTTTAAGTGATGAAAAAGATCTGTTGATGGTTCGTCTTGTTATGGCTGAATCTAAAATCAAAAAGCCTGTCGGGACACCTTGTGAAAAAAGTCCTGATATTGAGACCGCTTCTGCCCCTGAAGACAAGGTTGAAAAGTTTCCTCTATTAGAAGAAAAACAACTGCAGGAAGAAAAAGATTTTATTGGAAACGCCGATGTTAAAAATTTTACTATTATATTTGAACCAGATGGTTCTGTGTTCGAAATTCAATTCAAAATAATAAATGTAGCAAAAAACAACGAGCGTGTTTCAGGCCATGCATTTGTAATACTAAAACATAATAAAATGGATGAAAGCACATGGTTTACGTTCCCAAATGTGCCTATAGTTTCCGGGCAACCCTCAGTGTTTGAAAAAGGCCAGTATTTTTCAATATCATATTTTAAAATGATGAATTTAAAAGCAAAAAAAGAAATCGATCCAAAACAACTGAAAAGCGCCACTGTATTTGCGTTTACCACAAAAGGCGAATTGCTGCTAAAAAAGAGTTTCACAATAGAAAACACGGGAACTGTTCCTGGCTAAACATAATGAAGAAAACATAAACATAATTTCAGGATATATCAAAACATTGCTTAAAAAAACCCGCCAAATCAAATTCGCCCTGGATTGCAGAATTATAATTATTGCAATTTTAGCCGGACTTATTTTTGTTTTGCCTGATGTCGCCATGGCAAACAAAAAAATTCATACAATATTTTTCGAGGGTACAGATCACGAACTGCATACGTACAAAATTTGCGGTAACAACTCCGGGAAAACACTTCTTCTAATAGGAGGAATCCAGGGAGATGAGCCAGGAGGCTTCCTTTCCGCAGACCATTACGCAGATATCAGCCTGTCCAAGGGAAATCTTATTGTGGTGCCAAGAGCTAATTTTAAGTCTATTGTTTTGTACCGCCGCCAGGTAAACGATGATATGAACCGAAAATTTGCAGACGACCACAAGAATAACTATGAAACAAAAATTGTTGAAATTTTGAAAAAACTGATTAGCGAAAGTGATTGCATGCTTAACCTGCACGATGGATCTGGTTTTTATTCTGACAAATGGGAAAGCCCTGAAAAAAATCCAACAAAATTCGGCCAATCTATTATTGCTGATTGCGAATCCTATTTAAATCCTTCAACTGGAAAGACTATTCATCTTGGCGCTATGGCAAGATCAGTAGTTACGGAACTCAATAAAAAGATAAATAATTCTGCTCACTACTTTCATTTCAACAATCACAGGACACAAGAAAAAACATCGTTGCACAAGGAACAGCGTAAATCCGCCACTTATTATAGTTTGTATGAATGTGGAATACCGGCATTCGGCATTGAGACCAGCAAATCACTGCCCCTGGAGCTGAAAGTGCAATACCACAATTTTGCAATTAATGCCTTTATGGAAAAACTGGAAATAGTCCCCGAGACACCCGGCCTGAACCTTGACACTCCTGTGCTCGATTATATTGTTATATCTGTAAATAATTCATTGCCGATAGTTGTTAAAAATCAGCAGACACTCAATATCAATTCCGGAGATACTGTCCTGATATCTCATGTGGAAACCAATTATGAAAGAGGTCTTTGTGCGGATATTATAGGTTATGGAACCATACGTGACATACGGAAAAAAATCAAAATAATCGGTCCTGCGAGAATTGTTGTAAGAAAAGATTTCTTCCCATGCGGAAGCGTTTATATAGCAACTAACAAAAGCAAAGAAAAAATGCCGCAAGGAGTATCAATATCAAAAAAACCACGTCTCACCGCTTATATAGATTCTTTTAAAACAAAAATTAATGGGAGAGAACATGTCTTTCCAAATAACAGTCGTGTTTCACTGATAAGAGGTGACACTTTTGAACTTGTTGATGTAGCAGGCGGGCCTGGTGACCCTGCGGATATGGTAGTAAATTTTAAAGGATATGTGGGCAATAAAAGTATTAATACCGGGGAAGATAGAGGTTATATAATTGACACTGCCGGGAATCTCTGGAAAAACTATTCTCTAAATAAAAAAGGGCTTAATTATCAAGTGATAGTAACATATAATGAAAAAAAAGTGGGCAGATTGATCATTGAATTAAAAAAACCTGCAAAGCTGGAGAAAAATCGTGCAGAATAAAATTAATAATATTTCTATCATTGATGAAGGACTGACAGTTGATGGTAAAGTGTCAGTTAAGGGGAAACTGGTGATAAAAGGGACTATAAAAGGATCCCTTGATGGAGAAACCGTTATTATCGCCAAAGAAGGAATTGTTTGCGCTGACACAAAGGTCGCCAGTTTAACAGTAGGTGGAAAATTTGAAGGAAATCTAACTGCATCCAGGGAATTGATTGTTCTCTCGACAGGAAGCTGCACTGGCAAGATCGAATGTAAAAATCTTATTGTTGAGTCAGGTGGAAAATTAAATTCCGAGGTAAATTATATCTTAGCAAAGGCACCGGCAAAATAAATCAGAGTCTTCCCTTTTCCCATTTGAATTTTGCATAAACAGGGTAATGATCTGAGGGATAATAACCATTAATTGCCTCATGTATTACTTTGCTTTCCTGAAGTGTGATTCCCCCTCTATAAAGTATCCAGTCAATATACCTGCCGTTAATATTTCCTGTAAATCCATGATGTGTGCCTGGATAGGGTTTACTGAAAATATTTTTGAAGTATAAATCATTATCTGTTTTTGATTTTTTGTTCTCTCCGGTGAATACCATGTAACATGGATAAGATGGAAGAGCATTAAAATCTCCCATGAGAATCACAGGCAAATCAGACGGCAGATATGACAGCCTTCTCATGATCATTTCAGCACTTTTTGTCTGAACATCAGAATCAAAATCAAAATGAGTATTTATATAGATAAGAATCCGGGATTTATTTTTGAACATTCCAATTGTGCATTGTCTTGGCCACAGGCTTTCTCTTAAACGGCTTGGTATCATTGGCGTTGGGCTCAAAAAAGTATGTTCATGGTAAATGCATTCCCAATTTTTTTTATAGAATATAATATTATCCTGCCAAAAAGACGGAGCAGGGCTTCGCTCTCCTATGAAATTGAATTCAGGCAGTATTTTTTTGAAAAAATCTAACTGAAAATCGTTTGTTTCCTGAAAGCCGATAAAATCACAGGTATGATTTTTGAAAAAACCCGGAAAGTGTTTTTTTCTGTAACACCAGCTGTTAAGGCCATCGTCGGCAAGACCAAAACGCACATTAAGCGTTAAAACAGAAAATGTATTATCCATAAAAAACCCCTTGATGCTACTAACCCGCTGTTTTTTTTAAACCATCTCGCCATATAATAGTCAAACAAAAATATAGCGTCGTAAAAAGCTCCGTTATGCCGATTTGAGGCACTGTGGCACTGTAAAAAAAATAACATATTAATCATAGCTAAAATTATGATTCAATGCCATTAATCTGGGTAATTTTATTATTGATAACCACGAAGAACACGAAGGGTTTTTTCTTTATCTTCGATTACTTCGTGTTCTTCGTGGTAAAAATATCGCAGCACACTCCATGTAACATTCTCAAGTTAATTTTGTTGAGTTATGATTTAGTTATTTGAAGGTCACGAATTTAACTTCAGATGGCTAAGTACACGTATTCTTAAATACAATTACGTATAATTATGGGTTCATTGTCCAATTTTCAGGAAGCCTAAAGTGCCTAAAATGCCTAAAGTATATTAAAGTGCCTAAAGTTAAGGTGTCGCTTCGCTCCATTAATTTATATAAAATTAGCTGCGCCAAAGGCGCATTCATTAACTTTAGGCAGTTTAGGCACTTTAGCTCACTTTAGCTCACTTATAAGTCTTCAACTCATATAGGGTTAACACCTATATATTAAATACGTCACCGTATTTACGAATCAAAGCACTAAGTAAAAAGGTTTACCCGCCTATATTTGGCGGCGCCGTAGGCGACCAGAATTAATATACAAGGCACAGTAGATGGGATTTTCAGATAACTCAACTGTAGTTTTTGCCGGTTATCGCAACAGTTATAATTAAATTAAAACCAGAAAAAATTCATGTATAGAGACCTTTGAAAAATGTTCAATTTTGCTCAAGTTCAAGTAAGGCTAAAATTCTAAACGTAGGAATACATTGAGTATTGCGAGGCTTAGAATTTGAGCCTGACGCAGTAATTAGGCAAAAGGGGAGATTTTGCAAAGGTCTCGTATAACAAAAGCGTAAACAAAGAACCATCCATAATAAAAACAGCAATTGTGCTAAAAATCGTAATCTTTTATCAATAACAATATATCAACAGGTTCTTTGCTAACAATTTTTAATACATTCAAACATTTTTCTAATTTTAATTTAATCACAACTGAAGACTGATCGTTTAAAGTTATTCTGGGTTCAAGTACTACAGTGCGGCATAATGCAACTTTTTACGACGTCATCAAAAAACGCCGGTCTGATAAAATTATTATCTCAAACTGTTTTTATACTTGACACGATATTATGTTTTAATTTATAAATTCTTTTTTTATAGAAAGGAAATATATTGTGAAAAAATATACATATAGTGCAACAAAAGCAGATAACAAAAATAAGTGGTATATCGTTGACGCTAAAGGAGCGGTTCTTGGCAGACTGGCTTCTTTGGTAGCTTCGCGTCTGAGGGGTAAACACAACCCGCTTTTCACACCTCATGTAGATAGCGGCGACTGGATTGTAGTTATAAATGCCGACAAAATAGTCCTTACCGGTAAAAAAATGGACCAGAAATGCTATTACACTCACAGTGGCTACATCGGTGGATTAAAAACAATTACCGCAAAAAAATTAATGGAAAAAACGCCTGAGGATATAATCCGTTTCGCTGTTAAAGGCATGCTTCCTAGGAACAGGCTTGGAACTGAGCTGTTTAAAAAACTGAAAGTTTATTCAGGCGATAAACATCCACATGAAGCTCAAATGCCAGAAGTTATTGAGCATTCTGTTACTATCTAACAATATCAGGAAATAATATGAATAAAAAAGATATTTATTACGCAACAGGAAAACGAAAAAGCGCTATTGCCAGAACCTGGCTGATGCCTGGAAAAGGAACAATTCTCGTTAACAACCGGCCTGTAAATGATTATTTTAAAATTGAATCAGCAAAAACCATTATGGCCCAGCCGCTTGTTTTAACAAATACTTTTGGGACATTTGATATAAAAGTGCGTGTTAAGGGAGGAGGTATTTCAGGACAGGCAGGCGCAATAAGGCATGCCATTACAAAGGCACTGCTGCTGTCCAGCCCTGAATTAAGGCAGGTCCTGAAAAAAGCCGGTTTTGTAAAACGTGACTCAAGAGTTAAAGAAAGAAAGAAATACGGGCAGAAAGGTGCAAGAGCACGCTTCCAGTTTTCAAAACGTTAATTTTAATATTGAGGCCTTTGCAGAACATCCTCTTTCGTCCGATTTTGGTGATAGGCTAAAATTTTACTTTTTACCAGACCATCAAATTTAGTTCAAGCTTAAGGTCTCAGGTACATCAATATTGATATAAAACCATCCATGCCTGAACATTTAAAAGCCATCGCTCTGATCTCTACCCCTTGGCCTCTTTACAGCCGCCCGTCAATTCAGCTTGGCACATTAAAGGCTTACTTGAAATCTGAATTTCCAAAACTTCAGATAAAGGCTCTTCATCTATATCTAAAAATTGCGGAAAGAATCGGCTACAAACTATACCATGAGATTTCTGAAAAAACATGGCCCGCAGAATCAATATACGCTGCTCTGTTATTCCCCGAACATGCTGACAAAATTAAAAAGGTTTTTTATCGCGAAACCAAAGACAGTAAACTTTTACAAAAAATTAACTTTGACGATCTTGCTTTTAAAGTCAAACACGTATCTGACAATATGATAAACGCTGTAGACTGGAATAAATTCAGTCTTGCAGGCTTTTCCATCTGTCTCTGCCAGCTCACCTCTTCTCTTTATTTTATTAAAAGCATCAAGCGCAAATTCCCAAATCTTCGTATAGTAACAGGCGGTTCAATATTTACCGGACACACTATTCCCCAGCTTCTTGAGGCATTCAGCGAAATAGACTATGCAATTAACGGGGAAGGAGAACTGCCCACGGCTGAATTAATCAATTATCTGATAAAATCTAACAGCCAAGATAAAATGCCTTCTATTCCAGGGGTTGTATCAAGAGACAGTTTAGAGATAGCCGGCAATATTTCCTTTAATCAAATGAAGGATCTTAAGCCATTGCCACCGCCCGATTATGACGAATATTTTGATATGCTCAAAATGTTTGGGCCTGAAAAAACTTTTTTTCCAACACTGTGCGCGGAAATATCCAGAGGGTGCTGGTGGAATTCAACAAAAAAAACTGGGGGGGGAAAGGGCTGCGCATTCTGTAATCTTAATCTTCAATGGAAAGGGTACAGGAAGAAAAGCATCAGTCAAATCATTTCTGAGATTGACCATCTGACTAAAAAGCATAAAATTCTGTCTGTGGCTTTTATGGATAATCTGCTTCCGTTAAGAGAAAATAGAGAAATCTTTGTGCGACTTAAAGAACTGGGCAAAGACCTCCGTATGTTTTCAGAAATACGTGCAACTACGCCGTATAACGTATTAAAAACAATGCGTTCAGCAGGTGTTGAAGAAGTCCAGATAGGAATCGAGGCATTAAGCACGCAGCTTCTTAAAAAGTTTAATAAAGGGACTACCTGCATACAAAATCTGGAAATAATGAAAAATTGCGAAGAACTTGGAATCGCAAATATGTCCAACCTGATTCTCTGCTTTCCTGGAAGCGATATGGCTGATGTAAAGCAAACCTTGCACGCACTTGATTTTGCATTGCCTTTCCTTCCATTGAGGGTCGTCGAATTCTGGCTTGGCCTTGGAAGTCCTGTTTGGAATAACCAGCATGCCTTCGGCCTGAAAAGGGCTTTTAACCACCCTAACTATTCTGCGCTGTTTCCACCGGATATTGTCCAGTCAATTGACTTCATGATACAGTCGTTCAGAGGAAACCGTGAATATCAGAAAAAACTTTGGATGCCTGTAAAGAAAAAGGTAAAAGCATGGGAAAGCTGGTATGCAAAAGCACATAAAGATGGTTCATGTTTGCCTGTCATAAGTTTTCGCGATGGAGGTAATTTTTTGATTATCCGTCATAAACTCCCTGACGCTGATCCCCTGACGCATCGTGTAACAGGAATCTATAAAGATATTTATGTTTTTTGCCGAAAAAATCGTTCGATAGAACGTATTATAGCTAAATTTCCGCACACGCCAAAAGACAGAATTATATCTTTTTTAAAAATGATGAATGGTAAAAAATTGATCTACGAAGAAAACATGCGATATTTAAGCCTTGCGGCTAAAGTAAAATAAGAATAAAATTATAAAAAATTTTGCAAAGAATGACAAAACTCAAATCTCTACCTGCAAAAGGAGCAGAAAAATGATTGAAAATTTTCAGGCAAACTGTTTGCCGGTTTTAATTGGAAGCCTTCCAATGGATAACCATGCAGAAGCGACAAAGCTCGTTTATAAATATACTCCTGAAATTCCACTATGGGTTCAGTTGCCTGTTTTTAAGGAAGAAGGCATGCTGGCTCAATTTCTGTCTGGAATGCCTGGTTTGACCTATGAAAATGACAGATATTTTATAGATACTCTCGGCGAAGGTTTTAACGAAAGTCTTGTTGCTTTCTACGAAGATTACATAGCAGTAACCGAAGGCCAGGATGATCTTTTATCATCGCGGTTTGCTCTTACAACCGATACAGCCGCAGGTTTTTTCGAATTAATAAAACAGGCAAAAATTTCTGCCTCATCTCCGGTTGCAGTCAAGGGCCAGATCACAGGCCCGATAACATTTGGCACAGGTGTAAAAGATCAAAACGGAAAAGCGATTTTTTACAGCGAACATATAAGAGATGCTGCTGTAAAATTGCTGGCCATGAAAAGCAGATGGCAGGCCAGGCAGCTTTCTCAATTTAAATGTCCGGTAATAATTTTTTTCGATGAGCCTGGCCTCGCTGGATTTGGTTCATCAGCATTTATAAGCATATCGCGTGATGAAGTTTTAAAATGCTTTGAAGAAACCTTTGAAGCTGTCCATGCTGAAGGAGGTCTTGCCGGAATACATGTATGCGCCAATGCAGACTGGTCGCTGGTTCTGGAATCATCCGCAGATATAGTCAGCTTTGATGCTTATTCCTTTTTTGATAAATTTATTCTTTATGCAGAACAAATAAAAAGATTTATAGATTCCGGCCGAATACTGGCATGGGGAATCGTGCCAACCTCAAATGCTGAAGATATTGAATCGGAAACAACTGATTCACTGATATCAAAATGGGAAGATAAAGTAGGTCAGATAGAAGCGCTCGGTATTGACAGGTCGCAAATAATAGCTCAGTCACTTATAACCCCGAGTTGTGGTACAGGCTCACTAAGCATGGATCATGCGATAAAGGTGCTTGATTTGACAAAACAGGTTTCAAAACGTTTAAGGGAATAATCTTATCGCACCCGAAACCTTATGAATTCGAGATGGTTTATTGAATAAGGCTAAAATATTAGGATCATCTCCCGATTAGTTGTAGTCAATTAAGCTAAAACAAGTGGGTTATTTCTAATTAAGCGGGTGTAATCTCAGAGGGTACAAGGGGTCAAGGATTCAAGGGTTCGAGTGACACGCAGTGAAGC
>Ga0222639_1000923_pt1 | contig 12923 bp, 11 predicted proteins | sample AntAcemetagen185_FD_179863 | JGI IMG/M metagenome (GOLD analysis project Ga0222639, IMG submission 179863) | Saline water microbial communities from Ace Lake, Antarctica - #185 | ecosystem: Environmental > Aquatic > Non-marine Saline and Alkaline > Saline | place: Antarctica: Ace Lake...
AAAGCTTGTAGGGATCGAACGGACAAACGAGACGAAAAGAAAAAGCAGGAAAGAGATATTTTCAGTAATTCTGGTCGGATACACAAATGCTGGAAAGAGCACCGTGCTGAATAGACTCACCTCATCCCATCTTTACACGGCAGACCAGCTTTTCGCAACGCTGGAAACTACCACAAGAGCAAAAACTCTCGAAACAAAAGAGCGTATTGTTATTTCTGATACAATAGGTTTTATCAGAAAAATTCCACCCTACCTGATAGCTTCCTTTCATGCGACATTGCAGGAAGTAGTTTATGCAGATTTGCTTCTGCACGTGGTTGATATTTCGCATCACAAATTATTCGAATATATGGATAGCGTCTCTCAAACCCTGGAAAAAATTAAGGCAAATCATAAAGAAATAATATTGATCTTCAACAAAATCGACCTCCTCCCTCTAAATCAATATCTTTTTATAAAGAAGAAACTTCGAATTGACTACCCTGATTCTCTCTTTGTTTCTGCACGAACCGGTGAAAATTTTGATGATATTGAAAATTCAATCTCAAAGATGTTAGCTCATAGCAAGAAAAATATTATACTTAAAATCCCCAATAAAGAGCAAAAGTTTATCTCCTACCTCTTTGATAATGCAGAAATAATTAGTAAGCGATACAATAATGATTCTGTACGTTTACGCGTGAAAATCCCTCTCGAAAAATATGCAAAGGATTTCATATCATTTAGGAAATATGAGATCAGAAGTAAGTGTACTGCAAAAAGAAAATCCAGGCTAAAATAAAAAAAGCATCTGCAAGAATACAGATGCTTAAAAGTTTATATAACGGTTCTAATTAATCATTCGCTAATCTCAATGGCATGAGGAGGAACAGATTTTTTTGATCTTCGGGATATTCTATGTTATAGAAAATACAGGGATCGAGTGAGTTCTCGAATTTTATCTGAACTATCTTCGTGTTCACAAGCTGGAGTATTTCAATTAAATATTTATAGTTAAAACCAATCTGGAATTTTTCGAAATCATTCTCGATTTCCAGGATTTCTTCAGCCGATCCCTTGTCAATATCCTCGGAGTGAATTTTAAGTTGGTTTTTTGAGAAATTGAATATGATCTTAAAATTATCCTCGGAAGCAAGCAGGGAAACTCGCTGAATCGCTTTGATCAGGGGTTCTACTTCGATATCAATTAATTTTGAATTATCATAAGGTATTACTGCTTCGTAATCGGGATAATTCGCTTCTATCAAACGTGAATATATTTTATATGAATCATATTCAAAGCTGATAGCGCTCTCTTCTGGTAATATCTTGATCTTGGGCTGGTCAGCATGGATAATTCTTCTTACGAGATTCACACCCTTGATCGGCATAATAATGTCTATCTTGTCTGTATCTAGAGTTAGGGTAGTTTCATATTTTCCTAATCGTTTTCCGTCTGTAGCGACCATTTTCTGTTTTTTTGAATCCAGCTCCCAGAGAATACCGGAGAAGGCGGGTCTGCCAATATGTTCTGATACCGCAAAAGAAGTTTTCTCCACTAATTTTGAAAATAGACCTGCATCCATAGTAAAGCTGTTTTCCCACTCTCGTTCCGGAATTTCAGGGAAATCTTCCGGGTCTGCATATATCAAACTGAATTCAATATGCTGGCACTTGATATTAAGCATTTTGTTATCCAGCTCGCAGTGAATCTCATCATCAGGAAGAGCACGAATAATATCCGTAAAATTTTTGGCGGGAATTGCTATCTTCCCGGATTCAAGCACATTGCATTCAACTTCTGTAACTGCTGAAACCTCAAGGTCCGTAGCAGCAAGACGAATGTTTCCTTTCTCAACATTTGCTTCAAGTAGGATATTGGTGAGTATCTGCAAAGGATTTCTTACAGGAACAATACTGTTGATGAATTGGACTTTTTGTAAAATTTGATTTCTATGAACATTAAACTTCATGTTTAACCCCGAATTGTTTTAATAAAACGAGCGAGGGGCAAGCCCCTTGCTCGTATAAAATGGTGATTATTTGACTGCTTCTTTAAGTTTTTTACCCGCTTTAAATTTGGGAACTTTTGTCGCAGGGATTTGAATCTTTTCACCAGTTGCAGGATTCAGACCAGTGCGTGCAGCTCTTTTTGCCACACTAAATGTTCCAAAGCCCACCATAGTGACCTTGTCACCTTTTTCAAGTCCTAATTTGATGCTATCAAATACAGAATTAACAGCGTCACCAGCTTTCTTCTTAGAAAGGTCTGCACCCATAGCAACTTTTTCAATTAACTCTTGTTTTGTCATATGTGCCTCCGCATCATTTTTTGCTATATGCACGCCATAAGTTACTGTCATTACTTACTCTGTCAATTTTTTTTATAAAAATAAATATAAAATCTTTACTTTGCAATTCCGCGTTCTGAATTTTCTACAAACTCAACAAAATGTTTCACTTCATCGATCATCTCAATTTCAGACTTAATTTTTTCTAATGCCTGTGCAGTATTGAGATTTGAATTATAGAATATCTTATAGAGCTTCTTCAATGTTGCTCTTGTTTCAGCAGAAAAATTACTACGTCGCAAACCAACGGAATTAAGTCCAACTGTTTTATATGGAACGCTGGCACCGCGAGTATAGGGTGCGACATCCTGAGTTACCCGTGAAAGCCCACCAATAAAGGCAAAACAGCCGATATGAACAAATTGGTGAACAGGAGTTAAACCACCAATTGTGGCATTATTTTCGATGATAACATGTCCTGCTAAATTCACGCTGTTCGCCAGAATGACTCGACCACCAAGCTTGCAATCGTGTGCAACATGCGTATAAATCATCAGCAGGCAATAACTGCCGACCAGGGTTGGTTGCTCAATATTTGATGACCGGTTGATGGTTGCGAACTCTCTTATTGTTGTGTATTCACCGATCTCGACTGCCGTATCTTCTCCGGCATATTTAAGATCCTGAGGTTCGGTACCTATCACCGCAGAATGAAAAATTCTACAACCTTTTCCAATGGTTGTGCGACCATCTATCACAACATTTGATGATACTTTTACTCCATCCTGGAGTATTACTTTCGGTCCAATAATTGAAAAAGGTCCAATCTCTACATTATTTCCAATCTGCGCCTTGGGATCAATTATTGCTGTTGGATGAATTATCTGATTCATGTTTTTTTACCAATTTAGCTTTAAATTCCCCTTCACAAACCAGGTTATCATTAACATATGTTTTGCCTTTGATCAAATGTACTCCTACCCGTGACCGGACTAATCTCATATGAAATTCCATTGTATCTCCGGGAACAACCAGTTTTCTGAATTTCACTTTATCTATTGAAAGGAAATACGCCACAAAATCACGCGGATCTGGACATTCGTTAAGAACCAGAATGCCACCCGTTTGGACCATTGCTTCTACAATGAGTACTCCCGGCATAACAGGATGATCTGGAAAATGCCCCTGAAAAAAAGGCTCATTCGCAGTAACATTCTTTACACCTACTATTGATTCTCCCGGTGTGAACTCAATAACCTTATCAACAAGTAAAAACGGATATCGGTGTGGAAGTATTCGCTGGATTGCCTCATTATCAAAGACAACTCCCTTGGTTTGCTTTTTTTGATATTTAGCTTTTAATATTTCATTCTCATACTGCTGCTTGATCTTTTTTATCAGCTCGATATTCGTTCTATGTCCCGATCGGGCAGCAAGAATATGCCCCTTTACAAAAATACCCAGAAGTGCAAGATCTCCAATGAGATCAACCACTTTATGCCGCACAAATTCATTATAATATCTTAAGGGAGTGGAATTTAATAGCTTTTGCTCATTAAGTTTGACCTTCCCTTTCATATTGAAAAGTTCTCTCAGCTCTTGCACATCTTTATCAGAAAGACTTTCATCGCCGATGACCAGCGCATTGTCCAGGCTGCCACCTTTTATTAATCCTGCTGCCCGAAGCTGTTTGATATCATTGATAAAACAGAAAGTCCTTGCAGAAGCAAATCCCTTCTCATACTCATCTTTGAGGGAAATCATTGAAGTGTATTGAGGTTTAAGATTTGGATGGTCAAAATCTATGAAAAATGTTATTTTCAGAGATTCCGAAGGTACAACAACCACATCAACATTTTGTTCCGGAACCGAGAAGGATATGGGTTTCTTGATCTCAAGATACTTGCGCTCTGCATTCTGCTTAACTAAACCGCATTTCTTCAGTGCTTTTACAAACTCAATAGCGCTGCCGTCGGCAACAGGGATTTCTTCTCCGTCAACTTCAACGATAATATTATCTATCTCCAGTCCCATGATTGCAGAAAGCACATGCTCAATAGTAGCGACAGTTGCATCTTTGATGCCAATATTTGTTCCTCTGTCCAAACTTGTAACATGCTTTATGTTAGCAGGGATTTCCGGTTGCCCCGGCAGATCTGTACGGCGGAAAATTATACCTGCGTTTTCCAGTGCAGGTTTAAACGTTACGGTACTGATCGTCCCTGTATGTAAGCCGATGCCAGTATAGCTTATTGAATCCTTAATGGTTTGTTGATTTTCATGAATGTACATTAGTTTCTTCCTTCTTCAGCCGATGGAAGTATTTCCGCATATCGGGTAATTCTTTTAACGAGGCGAGAATCCTTCTTTGCAATCCGATATCTATTGCAGGATAGCCAAGCACGATCTTATTGTCTTTAATATCATTGGGGACTCCGGATTGAGCGCCAATTTTGACATTATTTCCGATTTTTACATGATCTGCAATCCCGACCTGTCCTGCAAAAATGCAGTTGTTTCCAACCTTTGAACTTCCTGCAATCCCAACTTGTGAGCAGAGGATCGAATATTCCCCCACTTCAACATTGTGAGCGATTTGAACGAGATTATCAATCTTTGAACCTTTACGGATGATCGTGTCGCCAAGTGCACCTCTGTCGATTGAAACATTTGCACCGATCTCTACATCATCTTCAATAATTACCCTGCCAACCTGGGGTATCTTTTGATGCTTCTTCCCATCCCAGATATAACCGAAACCATCCGACCCGATTACACTCCCTGCGTGAATACTCACCTCACACCCTATCTGGACTTCACTGTAAATGATCACCCCGGGGAACAAACAGCACCTTTCACCAATGACCACATCATTTTTGATAACAACATTTTCATGAATTGATGAATAATCTCCCAAAACAACATTTTCTCCGATCACAGCATTAGCTGCAATGGTTATATTGTCTGGAATTATTACAGATTCAGCAACAATTGCGGTTGGATGAATATCTCTGCCCTTTACCGGTTTTTGTGTTGATTGCAAGAAATAAGCAACGATCCTTAAAAAAGAAAAATACGGCTTTGAACAAAGAATATAATTTCGTTTGGGTAGTGTATTCAAATCCAATTTTTCAGGAATGAGGAAAATACCTGCTTTGGATTCTGCAAATGCTTTTTCAAATTTTGTATCCTGAAAAAAGACAACAGTATTCTCATCTGCTTCTTCAAGAGAAGCTACAGCATTACAAGTGCATTCCCGAATTTTGATCAACTTACCTTCAGCGATGGCAGCAAGCTGTTCAAGAGGGAGCGTTAAAGCGAATTGCTTCATTCCTCGGTTTTTTCTTCTGGTGCGGGAGTAGCGTTTACATTAAGCTTCTCGATGACAGCATCAGTGATATCAATATCCTCATGTTTGATATAGAGCACAACTTCACCCTGCATGGTATTTAACACAATGTCCAAACCGTTTTCTTCAGCAACCTCATTGATGGCAGCAACTATCTTCTCGCTGATAGGTGCAAGAAGCTCCATTTGTCGTTCGATCGCTTTGTTTCGATAATCATTTGATAAATTATAGAAATCGGTTTGTTTCTGTTCGATATCTTTCATTTTTTGATCTCGACGTTCTTTGGATACGATTGGAGGAAGATTCTCATATTCATTCTTCAAACGCGTTATTTCCGCTTCTTTTTCATCAAGATCCTTTTGCCACTGATCCGATTCCTGGTAGAACTGCTGCTCTGCAATACTCTTCTCTTCAAAGCTATTATATACTTTGTCGACATCAATCACGCCGATCTTCTGTGCAGCAGCAGATACCATTGTTGGTATCAGAACCAATAACATCACAATTAGAATGTTTTTGAACTTCATTATAACATCTCCTTATTATATAAAATGAATTTTTCTTAAAATGTTGAGCCAAACTGGAAGTGGAACTGCCACTTATTATTCACCTTTCTGTCCATGCCATATGCATAATCAAATCCGAGAAGGCCCATAGGCGACATGATACGCACACCCATTCCGATGCCCTTTTTGAGTTTTTGCACATTGATCTCTGAAAGATAATTATATGAATTACCTGCATCTAAAAACATCACGCCGATGATCTGATCACCGGAAATAGGGAATGTGATTTCGGTGGATGTGATAAATTCTGCTCTACCTCCATCCTGACCTTCAGGTACAACACTATTATCGGGGTATCCACGAATGCCGTCAGCGCCGGTACCTCCGGGGTAAAAAAGCTCGTCCGGTGGCACTTCATCCGTATCGCCAAATGCTTTTACATAACCGACTCTCCAGCGCGTTCCAAGCGAGAATTTCCAGAAAAGTTTCAGATACCAGTTTGTTTGAATTATTTCTTTAATATAGTTTTCACTTCCACCAAGAATTCCACCTGCAAGCTCCGTGTAGGAGCGTACAAGCGAGCCCTCACCTGGACGAAACACATTATCTCTATCGTCTCGTTCCAGGGTGAGGAATGCAGTACTCGTAAGTATTTTTCCTCTATCGGCCAGATCCTGCAGTGAAGTAGAAACATCATCGTTCATATCCAGAATACTATACTGTTTCTGGGTTATTGAATAACCTGTGGTGACCTTCGCATAATTGACCCAAGGAATCTTAGTTCCAATGCGGAAGCCGCCGCCGGATTTTATTACCTTATAATTATAATCTCTCCAATCATTTCTTTGATGATAGACATCTGCGCCAACGAGAACGTTTGTATCATAAAAATATGGATTGGTAAAACTGATATCATATTCCTGCTTCGAGCCGCTGAATTCCCAGGTCAATTTCAGTCCCCATGCTTTTCCGAAGAGATTATTATGAGATAAGGAAAGGAATCCTGTGAGCTTATCCTCTTCATCATAATTTACACCCATATTTGCAGTGCCTGATTCTTTGTCTTCCAGCTGAAAAATAAGGTCAATATCACCGTCGTCATTTATTGGTTGGTAATCAAGTCCAATATTGGGCTCGAAGAATCCAAGATTATATATGTTCCGCTGGCTTTGTATCAGCAAAGACTGCCTGAAGTAATCACCAGGTACGATTGCGAGCTGCCTTCGGATTATCTTTTCTTTTGTCTTTTTGTTGCCCTCAACATAGATCTGTCTGACTTTTGCGCGGTTGTTTTCCTGCACAAAGATGTTTATATTTACAATCTCCCCCTGCGGATTGATCTGAGGTGAAACAGTTGAATAGATATATCCCTCTTCATAATACATTGAGCGGATACCATTCAGTTTTTCATCAAAATCTTCCCTGTTAAAGATCTCATCTTTTTCGAACTTAAGATGGCGAAGAAGGATGTCTTTACTGAATAAAGTATTGCCTTCAATAGATATTTTGCCAATACGATATCGATTGCCTTCGTACAGATTGATTGCCAGGAATAGCTGTCCGTTCTCATCATACTCCGGTTCCCAGCTAATTATTGCGGCATTGATGTATCCCTTGGAGTTATAGTAATCAACGATACGTGTCAGGTCTTCATCAAATTTTACCTGATCGAACTCACCAGAACGCAAGAAACCGCTCTTCTTTGTCTTCATGATCCTGCGAAGTTTCTTTTCTGTGACTTGCTCATTACCACTGAATTTAATTTCGCGGATCACAACTTTGTGCCCTTCATTGATTACAATGGTAAGCTCGATCCTGTTACTCACTGCGGGTTCTTCCTTGAAGCTGACTGAAGCAAGTCTGTATCCTTTGGAGTAGTAAAGCTCAAGAATTTTATTCTTAATTTCCAGCTCCCGTTCACCGGACCAATAATCACCTCGAACAAGTCTGAAGTTCTTCTTTATATCATCGAGCCGTATCTTTTTGTTACCGGTTATTTCCCAGTCCTGTACAATAGGAAATTCAGAAACCTGAATGATTATCTTCACTCCCTTATCGCTTTGTGCTTTATCAACATGAATATCACTGAACAATCCAAGTTTGTAGATGTTCTGAATTGCTTTGGTTACCTTTTCTGTAGAGTAAACCTGCCCGAGTGCCAGACCTGATGCAGATTTGATAAGCTGTGTGGTCACATTGATATTTCCTGTGATCTCAATATCGGAAATATAGTTGTACTCGACTTGAGCAAAAATCGAGGTCGTGCAAAAAGTAAAAAGAGCTACTAAAATAAAGAATATAATTTTTTTCATAATTTCATTAAATCATAGGATAATTTATGGCATAATTCCTGTCATCAAAATATTTAGTAAAGTTTTTTAGTAAGATAGAGAGAATATATAGTGTTGACAATATCACTTATTTATAAATCTGGTTTGAGTTGTCATGTGCCACGCCATGACACACGTATCAGTCAGGGATTGGTCCCTGACAGCTCAGTAAAATTCTTGATTTACTTAATTAACGAAAACTGCGCACTAAGAAGAGTATAGTGACTGCTTGGGTGTAAAATTTGGTGAATTATTCTTCATGTGCTGTTATAAACTGGTTTAATTCTGTTGGTAAATCATGTTTATATGCGATATATTTGGAGGGAAATTTCTTAAGTTCAGAGTCTTTAATTGGCTGACGTCTTCTCGGAATGAACATAGTTATGAAAGTAAAAAGAGCACTTCCCAAACCTATAATAAAGGAAATAGCTATTCCCGCACCGTTTTCATCATGCTCATCTATTGATGCAATTTGTGCCAGCATTAGTGCACTTCCGACAGCTAAAGGAATAAAATTCACTTTTCCTCCAAGTTCAAAATATTCGAGCTCATCATAACTATAATACTCAGCGTATTTTGAAATATCTTCTAAGTCATGCTTAAAGGAGCTGTTATATATTACAAATCCTTTTTTGCTGAAACATAATAAGTGGGTCTCAAATTTTTTATGACCTTGGAGTTTTAACTTCAGGGGTTTAGCAAGAGATAGCCTACTCGAATCTGAAAATAGATAATTGAAGGAAAGAAGAGTAATGAGTAGAATTGAAATTAGTTTTTTTATCATGGTTTAACCTCCCGGATCAACATATCTATAATGTGCGAATCTTTTCTCTTTAGAAGAAGATATTTTTTGTATTTCCCTCTCTGAATATCAAAATTCTCAGGTGAAGGAGTAACAATGTCTGATCTACACTGTGACGCGATAGATACAATCCCGCCAGCCGGTATTGAAAACATAAGATTAAAGAGACCCATGAAAGTTAATACACTTAACATATCTTGTTCTCTAAAATTTATTGCAACGATCGTTGCACTTGTACCTAATGTTAAAGGGAGCACTTTTCCTATTCCGGCTTTCCAACTAACTCCCCGATTCAAATCAATCCGATTCACTTCCGTATACGGTAAAGCTAATATATGTTTGAGTTGTGTCTCGTCAAAATCACTTAAACCAGTCCAGATGTATAAAAGTGAGTCAGAGCCAAAAAGTAATTGACCATAGAAATTACTCCCATCTTCTAAATAAAAAATCTCTTTTTTGTCAGCCCAAACAAGACTCGTTAACAAGATAAAAATTAGAAAGATCAGAATCGGTTTCATAATCAAACTCCTTATTTATACATTACAAAGTTATAATAAGAATAAATAATGTTCTGCATGCCATGCATCTTCTTGCTATTCTTGCATTTAGCATGGATGCATCGTTATACGATTTTATTTAATAATCATATCAATGTAATTATTCATTTTATTCTGTAAGTTGGTTTGGAAATAGTTAAACCATAAAATAAATTCCACTCATGACTCTCAATAGCCTTAATGTAACGGAAAGATAATCCTATAATTGTTTTTTTTCCAAATCTTCTTTTTAATCCGAGTTGAAATGTAATTACATTTTCATAGTCTTCATCAAATTTTGCTATCCCCAGTCCTAAAAATGGATCAATTGTAAATTTCTTAAATTCCCCTAACCCAATAAGTGGTCCAGAGGAAATAAGAAGTGAATGGAATAAACTTCTATTTGTGCTTTCTTTATTTATACTCTTTTTATAAAAAATAACATAAGTAGTTCTAAATCCAAAAACTAAATTTTTGATTCTACAATTTCTTTGATAATAAAGAGATAACAGTAATCTCGTATCCTTGAAACGTATGTCAGAAGTTGTTTCGCCATAATCTGTTTCAGAACTATATCCAAAATCTAGTCCATACACATTTTTATTGTAAGTGCCAATCAAAATTGTTTTACCTGTCATCATCGATATGTCGTAAATAATATTTCTTTTTGAACCAACAATATAGTAATAAGGTGATCCAGAAAAATCAATATTATCGAAATTCAAATACTTATTATGTATAGTGTTTATTAATTCTATTTCTACCTCTAAATCATCTATTTTAAGCGTGTAATTATTTAATGGAGTTCCATGTAGTTCTTCAATTTTATCACTTATTAAGTGAGGTTCTATTAAGAATGAATTGAATCCCGCTAAAAAATTTAATCTATATATTTTCCATTCATATTCAATATTATGATCTAACTGTTTACTATATTTTATTCTAACATCTATATCTTTATCAAGGCTAAGAATTGTTTTGTCAATATTAAAGCTCCAAATAAAAGATGGTATATCTAAATTCATCTCTTTGTTTGTATAGAATACTGTATTTATAAAAACCCCCATTTCTTCCTTAAATGCCATTTTATTTGATAAAGCATTTAAGGGTAATAGGTATCTGTATCTCATCTCTACTATCTTTTTAAGATCAAACAACTTTAAAATAAAATAATTATTATCTGATAAGCATGTAATTTCTATCTCACCTATAAATCTCATATTTATTTTTTCAAAGGTTTCCTTCTTTAATTTTTGGTGGTTAATCGTTTTAATATCTGAAATATTATATGAAGCTTTTATTACATTTTGATAATACTGTTTTAGATTTTCCTCATTGCTATAATTATATAAATTTTTTACTTCAATACTATCACCAAATACATATTGATTATTTAATGAATCGATGAGTATCTCTTCGAACCAATCTCTAATTATATTATGACTGTTTGAAGATGATGAACATGGTGTACCAGATGATTTAAGAATAATTAAACCAACACGTTGGGCAAAAGCAATGTTTACTAAGAAGGAGGAGAAGATAAATAATATTATTACTTTTTTCATTGATTGCATTTACTTTCTATTTCTTCTTCTAATTTCTTTAACTCTTCATTAATGATAGATTTAGCTGTTTCATCCTTAATATCTTTCAAGTCATTACTTAGCTTCTGATGCTTTATCTTAAGTTCTTCACAGATTTCCTTATTATCATTTTCTTTAGTTGCAGTTGAACTTTTAGATTTACTATAAGTATTTTCTATATTCTGAATTTTATTACCGGAAATATAATCACCTTCAATATTCAACTTAGATACATTCGCACTATCTTTTACAATTTCAGAATTCTCGTAAGTTGTTACATTTTGTTTTTTCAATAAATTTGCTATACCCAATATTGTCACAACGACAATTGAGATAATTGTCCAAAACAACATGCTTTTGTAAAATGGAAGTGGAACCTTTTTAATGCTTCTTTTTTTCTTCTTCTTCATACTCAAACCTAATCTTAATTATAATTCAACAGAAATCGCATAATGTTTGTATCCACGTCACTTTTGTCGCGTATACCACCAATTTGGAGTTGTATACGACATTTGTCGCGGATATTCATTTTAGCTTCTTTCAAAATATCTTTCAAAATTTACATATCTTTCCGTCCAATTTCATAAGCAATTACAGTATTCACCTCAATTCATAATCTTTTATTTTATTTCCTTCCTTTGCTGTCAAATTTTGTTATAAATAAATCTAACACTTCAAAATACTATAATCCCAATTCAGTTGGTAAAGACATGCTTGTTTATATTTTGAGTAGACGACTCAGTCGTCTTAAACATTCATATTTACGCACCCCGATCCCCCACATATTAAGAAAATTATGTAGGGCTGATTATCCCTAATCAGCCGTGTAAACAAATCGGTCATTTCTGAGAAATGCCCCTACTTTCTCAAATCATAAATTGTTAACCCTGTGAAATAGCAAAGCTAAATCTTCGATTTATTTAACAGGGTTAATCAATATTCGATATTCAGCATTTTCTCATCACTAAGAAAATGAAGATTGGATTAAATATAATATTGTTCAGGGTAAACCTGAACCTGCCCTTTTATTCTTTTTGCACACTCTGATTTATCTGAATTTACAGAGCATAAATAATATGCTATATTTTTCTCCTCTAACAAGAGGAGTACGGCTTTAGCCGGGAGGTGTGTTTATTTTTTGACAATTCAATTTCAATGTTTTACACACCCCGATTCCTCACGGAATCACCCCTCTCGAGAGGGGATTTGTTTTGTTTGAAGCGTCATTAAAAAAATATTCCGAAATGGAATATTGCAATTCTCACTTTCTTAGAATTATTTATTACAAGCTCTTATATTTATGACAAGATAAATTATATATTCCTAACCAGAACTGGATTCCCGTTCCCCCCAATCCGCCAGCTGGCGGAGGACATGTTTCACGGGAATGACATACCCTTTTTTTCGTAAGAAAATGAATCAATTTGGCGCATATTATCAATACTATTATCAGCGTGAATCTGTGTAAATCCGTGAGCTATTTAATCAGTATAATCTAAATTTTAAAAATGTAAAACCGTCTCTAATGATATTCCCTGGTTGTCTTT
>Ga0222639_1000933_pt1 | contig 12838 bp, 13 predicted proteins | sample AntAcemetagen185_FD_179863 | JGI IMG/M metagenome (GOLD analysis project Ga0222639, IMG submission 179863) | Saline water microbial communities from Ace Lake, Antarctica - #185 | ecosystem: Environmental > Aquatic > Non-marine Saline and Alkaline > Saline | place: Antarctica: Ace Lake...
ATGTTGAATTCGCATCCTTTTCTCAAAGGAAAATTAGTTTTGAAAGGTGGTTCTGCATTGAACCTGTTTGTGTTCAATATTCCCCGGCTCTCGGTTGATATTGATCTTAACTATATTGGCGCGGTCGGACGTGCAGGATCGCATTATGCGGAACCCGATGTTGCTCTGGAAGGCTGTGAACGTTCGCAGATACTTTGGTATCGAAGTATGACCAGACTTGATCTCACACGTTACAGTATCAATATTAAAAAACTTTTTTTTAGATCACTCATTTAGCTATATAGTGTAAAACGTCCGCACATGGCCTATGACACCCTTGGCAACTGTTTCCAATTTGTTGTATAAGAAGGAGAAAGTTTTTGAAACACTGTCTTCCATTTCTGGTTTTTAGTAGAACCGGTGGCCGCATATCTAACCGAGTCTGAACCAAATCTTTTGTTTATGCTGTCAAAAATTTGCATGGCCTCTTTGGATTTTTCCCTGTTTTTGTAATAAAATAAAGACATCTGTCCGCGGCTGTCAGACGCCAGATCACGTAATATAATTCCTGCCTTTTTATACGTATAATCCTTTTTGTAGATTTCCTTCAAGCCGATACAGGCATGTTTAATAAGTTTTGATGTATCGCTGGTTGGCAAGGGAAGCTGTATGGTTTTCATGTTAAAGTACCTTGATTTACTGCTGTAAGGATTTGTCATCAGGAAAACTACTATTACACCAGCCTCAAGATGCGCCTTTCTTAATTTTTCTGCTCCTTTAGACGTATACGCGGCAAAAGCCTCACTTATATCGGCTATGTCTTCAACGGGACGTTTGAATGCCCTTGATACTGTAATCTCTTTTTTAGGAGGTGGACACTGCTCAAGAGAGTAGCATGAAACCCCCTTAAGCTCCTGAAGGATTCTGAAGCCTGATATGCCCATTTCTTTTTTTATCAGACTGACAGGTGCATTGCGAAGCTGCAACGCATTATTGATTCCCTTGCTCTTCAGGAATCTGGAATAACTGCGTCCTACGCCCCAGACATCTTCTACTGCTGTTATTTCAAGGGCTCTGTCCTGATAGGGCGACCTGGTCAAATCCAATACACCACCTGTCTTTTCAGATTTTTTGGCTATGCGGTTGGCAATCTTGGCAAGGGTTTTAGTCTCTGCGATACCCACGGAAACAGGGATGCCCGTCCATTTCTTTATTTTAGACCTTATAGAATATCCATAATCGGTCAGATTGCATCTCTTGAAACCGGACAGACTTAGAAATGCCTCATCAATAGAATAAATTTCAAAATCAGGGGTAAATTCTGAAAGGATATCCATTACCCTTTGCGACATATCGCCATAAAGGGTATAGTTGGATGAATAAACATGAACTTTGTATGTTTTAATTATATCACGTATCTTAAATACAGGTATACCCATCCTGATACCGATGGCCTTTGCCTCATTTGATCTGGCAATAACGCAGCCATCATTATTGGAAAGCACTATTACGGGTTTTCCAGTAAGCCTTGGATTAAAAACCTGCTCACAGGAAACATAGAAGTTATTGCAATCTACAAGTGCAAACATAGGAGACATCATCAATTAAAGTGGATGGATTACATTTGTTACAACACCCCATATCTCGAAACTCATTTCAGCCTCGATCTGCAGGGGTTTGTAGTCTTTGTTTTCAGGCATCAAAAAGACATTGCCTTTTGTCATACGAATTCTTTTTACCGTTAAATCCCCATTAACTACAGCTATTACGACCTTGCTGTCGGCAGGTTCGAGAGAGCGATCCACAATCAATATATCTCCGGGATGTATTCCTGCATCGATCATGGAATTTCCGGCTACCTTTACAAAAAACGTAGCAGCAGGATGTTTGATAAGATGCTCGTTAAGATCCAGACTCCCCTCTATGTAATCTTCCGCAGGTGAAGGAAAACCAGCCGAAACCGGAACCATAAACAAAGGCCGCTTACATTCCGTCGATTGATCCGGGTGGTATATGGCTTGGACTTTCATAGCGATCCTTTTATATTAAATATCTGTTGATTCTTCAACCTGATAATCTGTTTATGTTTGGCAATATCAGACATGAATCCGGATTTCTTTATTATCAGTAACAAGCAAAATATTTATACAATGCCTTATTATTCAGGTAAAAAGCAAAATAAAAAATCAGGTCGCCGGAACTTTAAAATAAGCTGTTATTCACGTAATAGATTGAACCGCAATAGTGAGCGCATTCCCCGTGACTTGCCGCAAGGAGCTTCAATCCCTGAAAAGATAATAAATTGACTTATATATTAACCTGATATACAGTATCTTGAATTATTTTTGATCTGATTTTGAAAGTCAAAAAAAGAGAGATCTTTGAAAAATGCAAAAGTCTCAAAGGATGCTCATTTGACCATACATTCCATTACAAAAAAATAAAGCCCCATTTCTTCAGTTATATGAAGGATGGGGCTTTATACTTTAATTTTTCTATTATTGACGATACAAACTTATAAACTGAGGAATGTCCCGTAAGCCTCCATTTTCTCTACCGAATCCTCTTTTTTTCTTCCTATTGATCCCTTTTTTATTTTTTCGACCGGGTGTATTTTCTTCTTCTCTGCTGTGTGCGGTTGCTCTTTCTTCCCTGAAATGGAGGTTATAAGAGATTTCAGGCCTTTTAATATATCAAATTTCATGCACGTTGTCCTTCTCTGTATGATGATTTTTTTCTGTACCAGCGGTCACGTGACGGACTATACCACAACTTGCCCTTTTTGACGCATGATTATCGTCAGGGGGAGTGTGTAAAATTGATTTTTCGCGGTTTTTCGGGAATCACATCAGCTTGCGTTTGGGATCAGCAAGTAAACGAATTCTCGGGTAGCATGTAATAAAAAACAGCGGCTGGAGTTAAAGAATATTCGAAATTAGTTAGTCCGTCCTGAAAAATGCGGTTTGAAACCCACGTAAATATTGAGACTGCTCTTCGGAAATTAAAGGAAGTGATGATTTGTGGTTTTTTTTGCCCCTGTTGTGCGCTATAAGCCATCGATATAAAAACATAAATACCAGAAAGGCGACTTCGCTTGAAAGCCCCATTTTTCAGGACACTAATTAGGACAACAGGCCGTTAAGATGTTACCTTCTGCCCAAAATATCAAGAACGGAATGGAGCGCGTCTTTGTCATGCCTGTTGAATCCCTTCAGAAGGAAAAGGGCGATGAAGTAGCATACACACCCTGCGATTACAATACACCAGACCGTCAGAAATTGTATCTTTACAACAAAGACACCCATAATCACGGCGGCAAGAGCCGGCTTCCATGCCAGAGACCACAGGTGAACCCTGAAAAAATATTTCCCGATGCAGAAATAGACCAGCGCTAATATCAGCAGCTCGCAGAGCAGGGTCGCAACGGCGGCACCGATATGATCGGTAACCCGGGATGAGAATCAGATTCAAGATGATATTGATAGCAGCCGTCACTCCGATAATAACCGTATAAATCTTCTGTCTGTTAATCATATTGAGCAGGTGTCCCCCCAGGTAGTTGAGAAAGGCAAAAATCTCCGCCCATATCAATATCCGCAGGGCGGGCGCAGCATTCTCAAAACCCTCGCCGAAAACAAACAGTATCAGCCTGGGAGCAAGTAGAAACATTCCCACACCTATGGGAAGAGCCAGCATGACGAGGTATCTGAACGACCGGTTGAAGATATCGGTCAGAACCTCTCTGTTTTCTCTGGAATACAGCGCCATGGGGGGCAGAATAGCCGCAACAATCAAAAGGGGGATATAGTGAATCACATCGATCAATCGATAAGCGGCATTGTACCACCCAGTAACCTGGTCACCGACCATCAGCGAGAGCATAACGGTGTCAATCCTGTAATATATATACAGGAAGGAGATACTGAGCGCGAATGGAAGGGATCGCACAAACAGTTTTTTCCACAACGCAAAGTCGATTCCAAACCTGGGGACAAAATACTTCCTTGAAAACATTAAATACAGCATCTGCTTAACGAGGTCGGAAATCAGAAGGGCCAGAACCAGGAACAGAAGCGATCGCGTGATATACAACAGGACAACACCGACAAGAAGAGCAATCGCGCGTTCTAAGGGGTTGATCAATGCGATCAGGTCCATTCTCTCGTTGGCACTCAGAATGTTGGGGAAAACAGACAGCGCACAGTTAATCATATAAATTACCGCCACTATCATAAAACTCTGAATAATCAGGGTGTCGTCCTTGATGAACATAAAAAGAAAGACAGCGGCGGCAGCCGAAACAAACGCAAGGATTGCTTTCATGGACAGGATGTTGTTGCCGTATTGAGAAGTAAGGCCCTTATTTGCCGGCACATCCTTGATGATGAGATATCCCAGACCGGGATTGCACAGGATCATTATAAGATATCCGAAGGCGAACAGGAACGAATACTGTCCAACTCCCACATCTCCCAGGGTTCTGGCAATGACCACCATCAGCAGGAATGAGAACACGTTGCCCACCGCGGTTCCGGCGAACAGTACAAGGGTATTTCTGATTATTTTATTTTTTTGTTCCATAGAAATTCTAAAAGTTACATCAACCGCCATACCCGTTGACTCATAAATAAATGTTACCGTAAGTGAGCTTTAAAGTATCGTTAACTGTGATGGTTATCTTTATAGCATGAGTTGAAAATTTTTTTAAGTTTTGATTTCATGATTCTCTGATAGGGGGGTTTTGGGAGGATCATGGCGTTTAATTGTTTTTGAGTTGATTCGTTCTCTGAAGAGGGGTTTCATAGAAGGGAATAAGAAGTTATGAAAGAGTCTCCATTCCCGGGTGTAGAATTTATTGAGGAATAACAACTTCCGGATTATCTAAACGTTGGTATCCGAGCCATTACATTCAATCCGTCTGTTCTTCTTTTACATTGACACCAAAGAAAGTTTATCGTATGTTTTCAACTATGTCATTACCTATATCAATAACTTGGGGATTGAACTTGGGGTCGGACAAAGACGTAGATTAGTTATTTAAAGGAGAGTATGCCATGAAGACGGAGAAAATAGAGAAGAAAAAATATCAGAAGCCCAAACTGGTAAAACACGAGAAACTGTCTGCTATTATTGCTGCATCGAGTCCAGCATAAAATATTAGGTGCTACCAAACGCGGGAAGAAATCCAGGGACATCCATAGATAAGTAAAGTCAAGGAAGATTTCCGTTTTCCCCTTGACTTTCGTGATCCCCGACTTTTCGAGACAGCCCGCTTCCCCTGTTTTACTCCGGAGGATGAACGAGATTATTTTTTCCCACTGGAACTCTTGATAGAAAGTGTCTGCATTAATGAATGAATCAAAATCTTTCTCTGCTTACAATGGACTCATCCTGGAAATCCTTCGTTCATTCTATGGAAGCACGCCTGTTTCCGGAGCGATTACTCCTTTCATAAAAGAGGCGCAATGGGGTGATATCTTTACTTTTCTTCGTTTCCACAGGCTTCTTCCCATTGCCTACCATGTACTGTCCGGCACTGAACTCTGGGAGACAATTCCGAACGACTTCAAAGTGGGTGTAAAGCAGGCGTCTTTTGAGAATACGGCGCTTATTCTCCTCCTTGGAAATTTGATGGATGCTGCTGTATCGGCTTTAGAAGATGCCCGGATTCCCTTTTATATTATTAAGGGACCCGCCGTTGCTCTCGAATTCTATCGTCCCGGCGATTTAAGACCGTACACCGATATCGATATCGTTATTCCGTTTAACAGTTTTAGCGATGCCAATGCGGTACTGAACGATTTGGGCTTCTCCTCACGGGGAAGGTTTTTTACAAAAGAATATTTTGATTCGGTTCATTTTTCAAATGACCAATATCCCGGGTTTTGTATCGATCTTCAATGGGAATCCGTTACATCAATTTGGACGAGAGAGCCTTTTCTGAGCAGCAAGGAAGTATGGGATCAAATACGACTGCTGGAAACATCCGAAAGCAAGCATATTCCTGTCCTGGCGCCAATGTTTCTGATCCCTTTTCTATGCACCCACCTCGTTTTTCACCGTCCCATGGCGCTTCTTATTCATTTGATGGATCTCGCTCTTGCTGTTCGAGACAGCGAGTCGGATCTGCCCTGGGATGAGTTTGTTCGATGGGCAAGATACAAGAAACTGGGAAAGCCGGTCTATCATTCTCTCAGATGGACCAGGGATATATTAGATGTTGCGATACCATCAGCCGTCCTCGACGCATTACAACCGGGAGCTGTAGAGAAACACCTCTTTCCCTTTCGCCGGATTGCCTCAAGACATGGAAATATGCCGGAATTTTTGGAGAGGGCCATTAAGTTTCCTCTTATAGAGGGCTGGAAGAACAAGACTCGCTCTATTACTTCATATTGCGAGATGTTTTATCAGGGCACAAAAGATGAATGAAGCTGTGGTGTGAGTCGCCATTGTGTTGCATAAATCGGCTAAAAAAAAGGGAGAGTAAAAATGAACCGATTGGAAAGGTTTTTTACAAAAAGTGAAAAAATAGCCTGGAGGGTTGTCGAAGAGGATAGCGTTATTCTCGACCTTAACACGGGTTATTATTATACTTTAAACGAAGTGGGGAGGTTTCTCTGGGAGTCTCTTGATGGAAAGAAAAAACTTTCCGCTATTCATAAAGAAATTCTCGATCATTATGACGTGAATCCTGAAACCGCGAAAAGCGATATCTTGGAACTCATAGATAATCTCCTGAAGGAAGGACTGGTTGAAATCCATGAATCGCCTGAGGAAGGTTTTTCTTCTCCTGCAACCCCGTAACGGGATCGCTGTTATAGAACTTTTGATTCTCCTTGTCCTTATTTCATTCAAGATCAATCGCCACTCGCTTCCCTCTCTCCTGCGTATTTTGGATCGAGAAGGGGAGAAAAACGGGCATCTCGGAACAGAAGACAGGGGAATGGCCCAATTATACTGGGAAATGCTGAGTTTTCTCCTGGCGCAATGTATGAGGGTGAAGCGTCCCTGCCTCTTTCGGTCCCTTGTCCTTTTTTCCTATTACCGGAGAAAGGGAATCGATATTCATGTCGCATACGGCATCCGAAAGGATCAAGAACATCTTGATGGACACAGCTGGCTCGTTTTCGAAGAATCCCCCTTTCTGGAGAAGACTGATCCCATTGAATCCTTTGCCGTTCTTTATGTTTACCCATGAGGTTTGCGATGAAAGAAGCATCCTTTGATTCTTTTCTTAAAAAAATTCGGCGCTACGGAATTCCTTTCAACACCGTTTTCGAGTTAACCTCGAAGTGCAACTTATCCTGCGTCCATTGTTATCAGAAACAAGTGGAGAACGAATTAACCTTTAAGGAAATAACGTCAGTCCTTGGACAGTTGAAAGATGCAGGCTGCCTGAAGATCATCTTCACTGGAGGGGAGTTGACCCTGCGAAAAGACTTCAAGGATATATATCGGGACGCTTATGAAAAGGGCTTTGCCATTACGGTTTATACGAATGGGACGCTCCTCTGCCCAGAGACCCTGCGCCTGCTGTCCGACCAATCTCCCCTGGCTGTTGAATGCAGCCTCTATGGAGCCACCGCTGAGACTCACGACGGGATTACGGGGGGAAGCGGCTCTTTTGATACGACACTCCGAAACCTTCGATGGATGAAAGAGGCGGGAATCCACGTTGTGGTCAAAACAGTCGTTATGACAATGAATCTGAAGGAGTTGGGTTTGATCCGGGATTTGACGACAGATCTAGGCGTTGTCTTTCAGCCCACATTCCGGATCTTTACTCCGGCTGATCCGCAACGATCTGTGTCTCATCTGCGGGTTTCATCGGAAGATATTCAAAATTCGGTTTCAGAGAAATCCTATGATCCGCCATTGATAGACGGGGATGAAAACCGGGAAAAGGAGGATTTCCTGTGTAATGCCGGCAGAGACTCCTGTTGCATTGTAGCGGATGGGGAAGTTTATCCCTGCACGGTACTCCGCGCTAAGTGCGGAAATTTACAGGAACAGTCCTTTCAGGAGATATGGCAGGATTCACCGAGATTGAAGGAATGGCGGTCCGTGACGGAAAACGATTATCCTCTGTGTGCCAGTTGCAAATGGAAGGAAAAGTGCCGTTTTTGTCCCGGAATGGGATTTATGGAACATGGGAACCCCCTGATTCCATCAAAAGAATTGTGCAGAATATCTGGAGCACTGTGGAGTTGAACTATGAAAAAAGAAAGCCTTTTTAGTTTAGTCGAAGACGGTTTGCCGACCGGGGAATTTATTGATAAAAGATACTCCGTTCACGGATTGACTGTTCGGGTTGTCTCCGATTCGAGGGTGATCCTCGATGCGGTTGGAGGGCTGCTGGGGTATTTCGAACAAAATAAGATATCTCCGGCGGACGTGACATTTTACCTGATGAAAAAGGAGCCCTCGGAATTCCCCTATCAGGAAACGTTTCTGAAGGAGGGGCGCGTTCTTTTTGATTCACGTGAAGACAATGAATTCAACCTGTCCGCCGTACTGGACACCTATCTCCTCTATCGCTCCTGGGGTAAATATTTCATGGCCGATTATGGTTCCCGGGGGAGCTTTTTTATCGATACATCGGCCGGTCTGGCTTTCGGGTTTCTGCCGGACCCGGAGTCTATTCATCCCGCCATCCTGTCCAATTTCATGTTTCTTCTGGCCCTTTCGGAAATGTTCCGCGCCAGGAACTACTTCCTGATTCATTCCGCCGCCGTGATGGGAAATGGGAAAGGGGTCGTTATTCCAGCCCTCTCGGGAGGAGGAAAAACGACCCTGTGTCTTTCCCTCCTGAGGGGCGGCTTCAAGTACTTGAGCGACGACCGGCCTTTTCTACGAAGGATGGACGGGGGATTCGAGATCCTTTCTTTTCCCGAGGAGATCGACGTAACCGACAAGACGATTTCCCTGTTCCCGGAACTCCATGCGCTTGATGATAGCTCCTTTACAGTGGGCTTGAAAAAGAAAAAGTTTTTTGTGGAGGGGGTATACCCTGGGATTACCGTGGATAGCACAGTGCCCAGTGTTCTTCTATTTCCGAAGATTGTGGATGAAAAAAAAAGCCAGCTCGAACGCTTGCCGAAGATCGAGGCAGTTTCCAGATTGCTGCCCCACAGTCTTTTCGTCATGGATCCCGACGTGGCCGCGCGGCAGTTTCACGTGCTCTGCGAAATGGTAGAAACTATGGATTGTTTTGAACTTCACTATGGGAGGGATGTTCTGGATGTTCACAAGATGATCTGGGAGCTTATTTGATAAATCTTTCCGCTGAACAGTTTCATGAAGAAGATAATCAGATCATCTTTTTATGGGGTGGGTACTTATCGTTTTGATTCAGGGCCGATTTGCCGACCTGCCACATCTGAGAACCGAATCCCGTTACTTGTTTCAACTTAAAATTCTGTTTTTCACGGTTATACTGAAAGTAATCAGAACAGTGTGCAACCAAGCGGAGCACTTCCATAGCCGGAGATTACCGACGTGAGTTTCTGGTATCTTGTGAGCCGGGGCTTCTCATAGTCTTTCTTGATTTTTCTCACTTCAGCAGGCTTCTCTTTTTTCATAACACTCTCCGCCCGTACTCGTCAGTGTTCTTTCACCCTTGGCATACTGATGTTGTTCTATAAGCTTGCAAAAAAACAGGGATTGGTTTTTATCGTCACTTCGCAGCTGAACTCCGTTAAACGGGACCCGAATACGTGGCTGTTATATCGGTCAGCTTCGTATGCTTCGACAATAAAGGTTTTTTATAGGTCTTTTTTTGTTCCTTCCGATCTTTCTTTTTTTCTTTCATGGCGCCTCCATCTCTCTGAGATTCGAGTTTGGTAATGATCTTTGATGCTGTGTCGATGTAGAATCAGTAATAAATAAGATTTCCTGGTCTGTCAAGAAAAAAGTACCGAAAAAAGTACCGAGCGGATGGCATTTAGACGATTCGGGACTTCATGATTCTATCGAGCAATTTGCGGATTTCCCTGATCCCCTGCATTATCAAAGGGGAGCTTAAGGGACATCTTATGGGACATCCTTCAGATTATAAGTTTCTCATACCTTCGTTGTTTTTTTTGTGCTGTTGGCCTTGAAGGAATGGGGCAAGTCTACGTTTGACCCTTGCTGTTGATTAGTCAAGATTCAAGCGGGTATAGAAGTTTAAGAATAAAGATAACAAATCAGAAGAAATATTGATAACTTATCGAAAAGATAACAAATTGACTTGTATATTCATTTAATATATATTCCCAAAGATTAATTTAGGTCTGTTTTTGAACTTCAAACAGGAGGATCACGTGACCAGTAATAGTATTACAAGAAAAAAAAAGCCCCATTTCTTCAGCCATATGAAGGATGGGGCTTTTTTGTTTTACAGACATGGATCTTAAACTATGAACTAAAAAAGGATTTAGCTATTCTATTTTTGACGATACAAACTTATAAACTGAGGAACGTCCCGTAAATACTCCCAAAAATATAAAAACCGACAAACAACCGGATACCTTTTTTGAGATTCCAGCAGGGTATAAGAAATTCTCTCTTGGTGTGCCGGCCATGCCGCAGACTACAAAAGCAGAAAAGCAGGTGGAGAAAAAAGAAAAAAAGCCATCGAGGTTTCCTATTAAGATTCCAAAACTACCGGGGAAATTCTGGTAATTATATCCTCTGGCAATACTACCATAAGTACCTGTGGGACGATTACGTTGAGGCTCAAAATTGCTTTGTAATTTGAGGATTTTAGGGGTACAAGGTAGAACATGCGGTAATTTATTGAATGATTTATAACATATCTTTCCCTATACTTCGTACCGTCGAAATAGGATTTTTTGGAAAATGCTTGCACAGGCGGAAACCAGCAGGTAAACAGAGAGAACAAATCTCAACCGTTAGCATCGGGGCAAACCGGTCTACTCGACTCAATAATGATAAAAAGGGTTCTCATGAAAAAAACTGTTCTTCTGTTATGCCTCATCGCGTTGTTTCTTGCCGGGTGTGGCACTATGAATATGCGAAAAATTTCGGTTGAGCCGAAATTTTCGACCGATAACACTAAGAGAAGTTCCCTGAAAGCGGGACTCCTTCTCGACGAGAAGTTTACCGGTTACAAATATATTTTCGAGACGGGCACACAGATCTTCCTGCTGGCGAACGTGAAGGGAGAAATAGAGATCGGCAAGAATTTGGCTCAAGCCCTTTACGGTATTGTCTCCAGCAGATTCGGAAACGTCGCTGTTGCTCACGATGCAGGTGAAATCAGCGATGTCGACATTTATTTTGTTCCCCGGATTAAATCCTTCAGGTATTCGCCCCCCTTTACAGGGATAAGTTCTCATACCGCGACCGTGGAGCTTGAAACGGAAATTTTCTCCGGGGACGGACGGCTGTTGCGTAGTTTCAGCATCAAGCGGAAGGGGAGTAGAAACATGCTCTATCAAATCGTCATGGAAACAAACTATGACATGGCGCACTACGCGGTGAACGAGGCCATAGACAACCTCTTGAAGGAATTTTCCCGAAAGCTTGATGAATTTTATTGATTTAAGAGGTACACCATGCGGTTGAAACGATTGCTGGTAATTGTTCTGGTACTTTGCGCCAGCGGTTGCGCATCCCAGAGAGGGTTAACCCGGTCCGAAGGACTTGCAAACTACCACCCGTTATTACTGTATGCCACCAAGAGCAAGGGAGATATACTCACTCAGGAAGGTTTGGAGTACCTTCGTGAAGGTTCCTTCGACAAGTTTCTGTCCTCCATGCGCGAGGCTCTGACGTTTTACGCCGGCAACGGGGGGGAAACATCCGATCTTTGCCGCTATATGGGCAGGGCCTATCTTGATCGAAACGAATATGACAAGGCACTGTCGTATTTTAATCAATCGTTATCCGCCGCCAAAAGCAGCCGATACCACGAGGGGTACATCCTGACGACTGTCGGACTGGCAGATTGCTACAAGAAAATCGGGGATACGGATAAGGCCGCAGAAATTCTGGCGGCGGCCCAGCAGGACAATCGTGATTCCCCAAAGGGCGAACATACGCTCATTACACTCAGTATGGGTGAGACGCTCGCACAGCAGGGCCTTTTATCCCAGGCGCTGGATATCTTCACCCGGACTCTTTCCAACATCGACAGATACAAAGACGACAAGCTCAAACAATCGGTCTATTCCTCTCTGGGCACGACCCTTTTCGCCCTCGGCCGTTACCGGGAGGCGATCACCCATTATCAGCACGCCCTCGATCTTGCCCGGAAAAGTTACAACACGTCGGATATCGTGGACATTCTAAACAACATCGGCTTTTGTCAGGTTTCTTTAAAAAAATACAGCGAAGCCGCCATGTCCTTTAAGGAAGGACTGGGACTTCTGGCCGTCATGGACCTTGAATACCCCGAAAAACAGATGTATGCCAATTATGGTCTGGGGCTTTTGAATGAAGAGCAGGGCCGCAATGCTCAGGCGCTACTTTACTACGACACCGCCATCAAGTTCATCGAGGATTTGAGAGGAAGTCTGAGTTCGACGGAGTTTCGATCCTTGTTTCTGGCCAATAAGATCTCTGCATATGAACATGCCATCGACATCCTGCTAACGGCAGCCGATAGGACGCCGGATGAAGTTCACCTTGATGCGCGATTTGCCAAAGCAAGTCTCACCCCCGTGGAAGTGGCTTTCTTCTACGCCGAAAGCACCAAGGCCAGATCCTTTCTCGAGCTGCTCTACAAAGCCAGAACCGTCGACCTCGCCGACCGGATTCCCCGCAATCTGGCCGAACAGGAACAGCGATTGCTCAGCACCCTTAACTCGATCCAGACCTCCGGCATCGGCCAGTCGGAAACACAGCGAGA
>Ga0222639_1000934_pt1 | contig 12837 bp, 10 predicted proteins | sample AntAcemetagen185_FD_179863 | JGI IMG/M metagenome (GOLD analysis project Ga0222639, IMG submission 179863) | Saline water microbial communities from Ace Lake, Antarctica - #185 | ecosystem: Environmental > Aquatic > Non-marine Saline and Alkaline > Saline | place: Antarctica: Ace Lake...
GTTGTTGGGAATTTTTATGATTTCCTCGGTTTATGCTTTGGGTGTTAGTCCTGCGAGAACTACTTTGGATTTTAGTCCGGGGATGGAAAATACTGTTGATTTTCAGATTCTTAATTCTGCGGGTAAGGATATGAATATTTTGATTGCTGCTCAGGGTGAATTGGCGGAGTATATTTCGGTTTCTTCGGGGGCATTGAATGTTGCAGCAACGGAAAAGACAAAACAGGTTAGCTATGAGTTTTCGCTTCCAGAGAATTTGGGTCCTGGGCTTCATACTGCTGATATAATTATTTTGGAGGCGCCGAATTCTGCCGACGGTGCTACTTCTGTTAAGGCAACTGTTGCGGTCGTTACTCAACTTCATATTTATGTTCCTTATCCGGGGAAACACGCTAAGGCTGAGATGAAAATTGTTAGTTCAAAAGATGGTGGTGTTACATTTGTTTTCCCGGTTATTAGTGTTGGTGAATTTGATTTGACGTCGGTTAAAGTGAATGTTGATATTTATGATACTGCTGGAACAAAGATTGATAGTTTTATGACGAGTCCGATTGAAATTCCGAGTGGTGAGAAAAAGGAAATTGTTCGAGCTTGGGGAGTTGGTGCTCCAAGCGGGGATTATGTTGCTAGGGCTAGTTTGATTTATGACGAGGGTACTCAGGGTTTTAATGGGACTTTTAGTATTGGAGATGCGGGGCTTGTTTTGCAGGATATTGGCGTTAATGATTTTAAGCTTGGAGAAATTGTTAAGTTGAATATGCTTGTGGAGAATCGATGGAATGAGAAGATTGAGGGGGCTTATGTTTATGCTAATATTTTGAATGATAGGGGAGATATTGTTTCTAAGTTTGAATCGGCTGCCCACGATATTCCTTCCAAATCTAAAGAGAATTTTGAGGCTTATTGGGATACTGCGGGTGTGAAGGTTGGAACTTATGAGGCTGATATTGCGATTAAGCATGGGGAGGAGAGTTCGAAGAATAGTTTGCAATTTAAGGTTGATGAGAATGAGTTGACGATTATTGGTCTTGGTTATGTTATTTCTGATGGTGCTAATGGCGGGGAAAATGGTTTGGTTATAATTTTGATTATTGTAATAGTGGTGCTTGTTCTGATTAATTTGTTGTGGTTTTTATTATTAAGAAAGAGATTGAAAAAATAGTTTTAAATAATGTGTTTTGTTCGTTTTTGTATGAAGGTGAATGTATTTTTTTTGGTTCTGGTTTTTGTTGTTTTGTTTTCTGGAGTTAGTTCGGCGAGTTATGAAATTGACGTTCCTTTTTCTGATGAATATATTGAGGTTGGATTGAATGCACCGAATATTAATGTTGGAGAAGACGTTCACCTTGAGTTGGAATTGTTTGGGGTTGGAAATGAGTCGTTTGTAGTTTCTCCGCGAATTGAAATTTATAAAGGTGATGAGGATGTTGAGGTTCTTACTGCTGAGGATGTTGAAGTTTTTCCTGGCGATAAGATTGTTATAAATATTTCTTTGGATACTGATAATTATTCTTCTGGTGATTATTTGGCGGTTGCGTTTGCTGAATATGGGAGAGGGAGTCTTGGTGTCGGAAATCCTTTTCGGATTGGAGAATTTAAAGTTAGGATGGTTAATTATACGGATAGTTTTGCGGAAGGTAAGGTCGGGAGATTTGAGATTTTTGTTGAGAGTTTATGGAACGATGATATGAAAGATGTTTATGCTGAGGTTAATGTTTTGGATTTTCCTGCTGCTAATTCTGTAACTTCTACTAGGGACTTGGGGGCTTGGAGGGGGCGATTGTTTGTGGGTTTTTTGGATATGTCGGAAATTGTTGGGGATAGTTTTAAAGCGGAAATAATTTTGCATTATGATAATGAGGTTACTTCAGAAATTGTTGAATTGAAAATTGATAGGGGTTTTGATTATGTTTTTTGGATTATGTTACTTATTGTTATTGTTGTGATTGGATTTTTGATTTGGAGGGGTTTGGTTTTTGTTCGGGGGATTAAGAAGCATAGGATAAAGAAGTGAGGTAACTTTTTATATTGTGGATTGTTGGGTATTTAATGATATATAAAATGCCGGAGGCAATTTTTTTTAGATTGTGCAATGACAAGAGTAACATCAGAGATGTTTCACTCATCACTCGTCGCGTTCGTGATGAAGTCCTTGCGAAATTAAAAACTAAAGTTTTGAATTTATGATTAGAAAAAAGATTTTGGTGGTATCGTTGGTTGTTTTTGTTTTGGCGTTTGTTCTTTTGAACTTTGTAACTATTTATTTTTTTAATTTGCCATTTTCGCCTGTTGCGATAACCGGGAAGGTTGGCGAGACTGCTTATGTTAGGCTTTATATTCAGGGAGGGGATAAGGTGATTACGATTTATACTCCGGAGAATACAACTTATGATAATAATAGTTATACTTGTTCGGGGCTGGGATATCCGAAGTGTGATGATTATAGGTATAATCTTTCTTTAAATGTGTCGGCGGATTTTCCTCTTGAGGTGGGTGATTCCTGGAAATATTCTCTTTATGATTTGAAGCATGGGGTTTATATTAATCAGAATACGGTTTTTACTCCTTATACAAGTGTTCCGTTTGTTAGGTGGGGAAATTTGTTGACTGTTTTTGCTAATGAGGAAGATGGGGATTGGGTTAATGAAAGTGTTGTTTTTACGATTGATGTTCCGAATTCTGCGCCGTTGATACAGAATTTTAGTGAAAAGATATTTGTTTGTGAAAGTGAGACGCTGGAGAGTTTGGATGCTTCGAATTTTAATGTGTTTGATATTGATGAAGAGAGTTTTGCTACTTGGTGGACGAATTATAGAATTAGTGGAGGTCGTAATGTTTTTGGGCTTGTCCCTCGTCCTAAGACGAGTAATTATATTAGTCCGTTTCAGATAATATCCGGAGAAAGATATCCTCTTGATAAAAATGATGTGGGTGATTATGATGTAGAGATTTCGGTTATTGATTCTAGCGGATTGTCGGATACTAATAGTACTAACATCACCGTTATTGAGATTAATAATATTCCGACTACTCATAGCGGGCTGGGGCTGGAAACAATTTATATGAGTGGCGCGAATTCTGTTTTTTCTTATCAGTTTCTTGTGGATGATGAAGAAGATGGTGTTTCGGATGATGGGAATTTGTTTTTTAATTTTTCTGGAGCCCTTAGTCTCGTTTTGAATAGTTCTACCGGGGTTGCATCTTATGTTCCTGTCGAGGAGAATCGGAATAAGAAATATTTGATGAGGATTTATGCTACTGATAATGCTCTTGCATCTGTGCATGAGAATTTTAGTATTTGTTCTGGTAGGGGTTATCGTTCTGATAATATTACTATTCATGATGAGTTTATTCTTAGTATTACCGATAATAATCGTGCCCCTTCAATTGATAGTTATTCTCCGGCAGTGACTAGTTTTAATAGTACGAGTACAACCGTGAATTCTTTTAGTGTTACGGTTAGTGATGCTGATTTGGTTGATTTGTATCCTAGTATTAATTGGTATGTTGATGGTGTTTTGATGGAGGAAAATGAGAATATTCCTTCTGATGATTTTGATTATACTTTTGGGTGTGGGATTTCGGGGAGTCATAATGTTACGATAATTACGAGTGATGGGTTGCTTAACGATTCGGTTACTTGGGATATTACTGTTACGAATGTCGCCTGTCCTGTTGCGTCTGTTGATTCGGGCGGAGGTGGAGGCGGAGGCGGTGGGTCTACTCTTGGTGGTATTTGTAACGAGCAGTGGTCTTGTCTTGAGTGGGGCCTTTGTCAAAATGCTGAGAGGTCTTTTAGGGCTAAAAGTTTATCTCCTGAGGATTTTTCTTCTGTGAAGGACCTTTGTGCTCAGAATCAATATGATGATAGGTTTTGTGGTTTTCAGATAACTAAGTGTTTTGATTTGAATATGTGTAATAATACGGAGATGAAAATTCCGAGACCTTCGGAGTTTAGAGTTTGTTATTTTACTGAAAATCCTAATTGTATTGATGGAATTACTAATTGTCACGACGGTGGTTGCGAATTGTTGGTTGATTGTGGCGGTCCTTGCGACCCGTGTCCTACTTGTTCTGATGGTAAAAAAAATCAGGGGGAGAATGGTGTTGATTGTGGGGGTCCTTGTCCTTATGCTTGTGAGGCGGAAAGTCCCTTTGGAACGATTAGTTTTGTTTTGATTGGATTGTTGTTTCTGTTACTTTTGCTTGTTATTTATAGCTTGTATAAAATATTTATGATTGTTAGGCATAGGTTTTTTTTGGTGGGTGGGAAGCGTAAGGGGAAAGATAAGCAAGGGTTTTTAAGTTTGTGTTTGTGTTTTTTGTTATGAAATATGAGGAGTTGACAGAGAGAATTATTGGGATTTTTTATAAGGTTTATAATTGTCTTGGGTATGGGTTTCTTGAGAAAGTTTATGAGAATGCCTTGGCTGTTGAGTTTCGGCGTGAGGGATTGAATTTTGGGCAACAGGTTCCTGTCAAGGTTTATTATGAAGGAGAGGTTGTTGGAGATTATGTTGCTGATTTTATTGTTGATGGGAAGGTTATTATTGAGGTCAAGGCTTTGAGTGAGTTTAGTGGCAGAGAAGAGGCGCAGTTGTTGAATTATCTGAGAGCTACTGATAAGAATGTTGGGTTGTTGCTGAATTTCGGAAGAGAGGCTGGAGTTAAGAGAAGGGTTTTTGAAAAGGATTGGGGAAAGGGAAAGGGGAATAATTGAACTCGGATTACTCGGATTACTCGGATGGGGAGCGACTGAATGGGATGAAGGAGTGATGGGTTTTTTGTTTTGGGGTTTGGGGAGCTTTGTGCGTAGATTATTTTTCAAAAGAGGCGTTAGGTTTAAATACTTTTAAAGGTACTTTTTAGGGATAATAATGGGGTATAAAAAGTATGTCTGAAATAATTTTTAAGGATAATAGTATTCAGACGGGGCATCGGATTAAGATACCGAAGGCGATTATTGATACTTTGGATTTGAAGGTTAAGCAGAAGATTACGATTAGGTTTGATGTTGATAAGAAAAGTATATTAGTGAGGGTTGATGAGAAGAAGCCGAGGACGATTAGTCGGGTTATGATGGGGAGGAAGAAGCGATGAAAGCTGGTAAGGGAAATTGGGTTTTGATGTTTGGGTTGTTTATTGTTGGGATGGCTGTGTTGGTGATGGCAACTACTCCTGTTTGGGTTGGTTCGGAGGTTAATTATACTGTCGTTGAAGGAGTTGACTATTATCATAATTTAAGTAAGAATATTACGGGATTTGCTGATGATGTGATTTTTGAAATAAATCCTACTGGAGAAAATCCAATTTATTTTACAAATGGTAGTGGTAGGCAGTCAGTTTCCGAAGTGTTTATTTCTTCTTGGATTTCTATTGTAAATTCTTCTACCGGTAATTTTACGATTAATGCAATTTATAATAATCAAACGGGATTTTTTGAAATTCCAATACAAGCTAAAAATACTACTGATGCCGGTGCTGATTTAGTTACAAGCATTTTTGAATTTATAATTAATGCCACAAATGATGTGCCGAATTTTACTTCTTCTGGAATTAATTCGAGTTATATATTTGATTCTGATGAGTCTGTGCAGAATTTTACTTTGACGGCTTCGGATGAAGAGGGTCACTTTCCCTTAATTTTTAATGTAACTTTTAATTCTACGAATTGTACCCATGGGGCTGGTACGGGATATAGTGATAATTCGAATTGTAATCTTTCGACTTTTGGCCTAACTCTTACAAATTCTTCGAATGAAACGGCAACGATTAGTTTTGCGCCTAACTCTAGTTATGTTGGGACTTATTGGGCGAATGTTTCGGTTATGGATGCGGCTGTGAATTATGACTGTCCTCATGATTGGTGTGATGCTACGTATAATACGACTAATTTGACGACTTATTATTCTGAGATGGTGAAGTTTACGGTTTCTCCTATTCTTTCTATTGATGAAAGTAATTGTACTGGGGCGACGTTGATGGAAGATGAGGAGTTTAATTGTACGATAGTTATTACTACTCCGGGCGAGGATAATAGTTTGACGCTTGCTAGCAACGCTGCTTTTAGGAATGTTGGGACTTCTCCGGATAATTCGAGTTGGTTTTATTCAGACAATTCTGTTTCTGCTGCCAATTTTAATTATAACGTTTCTGTATCTGTTACTCCTACAAAGGCCGATGTCGGAAATTGGACTATTAATTTTACTGCGGATAATGGAGATGTCGCGGCGATTTCTAAGTTAATATATTTGTATGTTAATTATACGGAGTCGAATGTAACGTTGGATGCTGTTTCTGATATGACTTTGTATGAAAATTATAGTTTTAGTGTTAATGCTGTTGATGAGGATTTGTTGGTTAGGGATTCTTTGGTTAAGTCGGAATCTTTGACGTTCGCTTCAAATACAAGTTGGGTTGATTTTACTGATTCTATCCCGACTCCGATTGTTGGTAATAATTTTAGTACGGTGGAAATTGTTGTTGATTATGATTATGTTTTGGCGAATAATGGGACGGGGAATTATAGTGTTTTTATTAATGTGACGGATGAAGTAGGGAATACAGATAATAGCACTTTCATTATTCAAATTTTGAATGAGACTGCTCCGGTGTGGGATGATACTTTGGGTGACCCGGTTTCTTTAAATCTTACAGAGGGAACGGCTTTTACTTATAATGTTAGTGTGAATGTTAGCGACGCTGAGAATGATAGTTTGACTTTTTATTATGAGAATGTTTCGGTTGAGTTTTGTTCGTTGAATTCTACTACTTTTAATTCTACTTCGGGGATAATTAGTTTTACTCCGACGGATTGTGATGTGGGGTATCATAATGTGACGATTATTGCGAGTGACGGAAAGTTGAATAGTACTGCTAAGCAATTTAATTTTACTGTGAATAATGTTGTGGATAATTCAAGTATATTTCTTAGTGCGAATAATGGGACAAGTGTACCAATTGTTAGTGAGGGTTTTACTCTTATGGCGGCAGAAGATAGTGAGGTAGTTTTTAATCTTACGGTGGATGATGATGATTTTTTAATTCCTTCGGGGCAGAGGGATAATTTTTATAATGAGTCTTTAATTGTAAATGTTACTGCTACAAATTCTACTGGGGGTGTAGTGGACTTGTTTAATTTTTCGTTGATTGGGATGAGTAGTTTGTATGATTCTCGGGTAGATTATAATGCGAGCTTTACGTCTTCGGGGGCTCAGGTAGATAATTATACGATTTTTGTTAATGTTACGGATTTTTCTGGGGCTTCTACAAATAGGACTTTTTATTTGAATATTACTGAGATATCTAATTCTCCGGAAATTACATCTGTTGCTAATCAGTCGGTTACGATTTATGATGTGCTTAATTTTACGGTGAGCGCTATTGACGAGGAGGATGATAGGAGTGGGCTTAACGTTAGTTATTCTATTGCTAATTTGACCGTCGGTGCTCCTAATTTGACGATTGGGGATGAGACTGGGGTTGTCAGTTTTAATATGAGTTCTAATTCTTCTTATGCGGGCGTGTGGAATTATACCGTTACTGTTACGGATTCGGATGCCCAGACTAATTCTACTACGGTTTGGCTTTATGTTTATGGAGCACCCAATATAACGGCTCCGATTAATGGAACTAATCATACTTTTAATCTGAATGAAACTGTTCAGGATTATTTAAATTTTACATTAAATCATTCTGTTGCTGACAACCTTACTGTTAAATTTTACATTGACAATATTACTTGCACATACGAAAATGCTTCTAATTGCAGTTATTCGAATTTAACTTTGGTTCAGTCTATAAATGCTTCTGGAAATAATTCTCAATATAACTGGAGCTATACTCCTTCTTATTATGATGAAACTTATGGAAATTTGAAAAATCTGACTTTGGTGATTTATCCTGCGAGTTCTTACTTAACAGATGAGCAGAAGAATAATCTTACTCTAAACTTTACTTATAAATTAAACATTACCCATACAAATTATCCTGTTGAAAAAACACAGGCAAGCATAGGTCCTCAAATACTCTATAATGGAGCCAGTAATCCTATTAATTTTACTCTTTCTGATTACTTTAAGGATATCGATTATTTAGATTCTTATTATCAACAAAATGTTACCTTTACAATTAATTCTGATGCTTCAAGTAGTATAATTGTTGCAAATGCTTATAATGGCAATAGATTGAACTGGACTGGCTTAATTGATGACTGGATATTATATTTATATGGAGATGCAAACCGAACTGGTTCAGAGACTTTAATTGTATATGCTAATGACTCTTATAATGTTTCAGGTAGTTATTCGTTTGATGTCTCTGTTCGTACTCCACCATCTACTTTCGTTCCAGTCCCTACTCCTTCGAGAGGGGGTGGGAGTAGTACAAAACTTAAACATTATTCCTTGAAGTTAATTGCGCCACAGGATATTATTATTTCAGAGATGGGATTTATTGATATTCCATTTGTTGTCCAGAATAATGGGCAGATAGATTTGAGGGGAATTTCGCTTAGTAGTTTTGTGAGATTTAATGATGCGTTTGCTGATGATATTAAAATTTCACTTGGAGATAATTATATCGATCAATTAAAATTCGGGCAGTCTGAGAATTTTACAATGAGGATTACTGCAAATACGCAAAGGGCCGGGAAATATAAAGCTACGATAATTGCGAATGTGACTTCCCCTAAGTTTTCGGATTTTGCAGACTTTTATATTGAAATAAAAAAAGCGAACGAAAGCGAGGCTGAACAGATTTTGATTTTTACTGAGAAGTTTGTTGCGGATAATCCTGAGTGTTTGGAGTTGACGGAGTTATTGGTTCGGGCCGAAGAGGCGTTTTCGTTGGGTGAATATTCTAATTCTATTAAGCTGGCTAGAGAGGTAACTGATGCTTGCGAGGATGCTATCGAAGCGAATGAGCAAATAAGATATAAGGTTGAGGGATTTGTTCAGGATAATTTTTTCTACATTTCTTTTGCCACTCTTGTAATATTTTTTATGGGGTTTATATTTTATGTCTATAAAAGAGTAAGGTTTAATAAATCTGGAATGGATGAACATGTGTGAGGTGATTAATGGTGCTTGAAGAGTACCAAATATAAAATAATATAATGGCAAATAAAAAAGAGGATGTTAGCAAAATAGTTTTGGAAGTTGAGAAAGAAATTTCTAAGGTAGTTGTTGGGCAGCGAGATATTGTTCGTGGACTTATGAGGGCGATACTTTGTAACGGGCATGTTTTGGTTGAGGGTGTTCCTGGTATTGCTAAGACGTTGATTGTCCGGTCTATATCGAGTATTCTTGGATGTGATATGAAAAGAATTCAGTTTACTGTGGATTTGTTGCCTACAGATATTACTGGTATTATGAGTTATACTCCGAAAAAGGGTTTCTCTATTATGAAAGGACCGGTGTTTACTAATTTTATTTTGGCTGATGAAATTAATCGTAGTCCTCCGAAGACACAATCGGCTCTTTTGGAGGCAATGCAGGAAAGAGAGGTTACTATTGCGAGAGAAACTTATTCTTTACCAAGTCCTTTTTTTGTTATGGCTACGGAGAATCCTTTGGAAGTTAGCGGGGTTTATGCTTTGCCTGAGGCGCAGATTGATAGGTTTTTGTTTAAGCTTTTGATTGGCTATCCGAAATGTGAAGAAGAAAAGAAAATTTTGCGTAAGAATGTTACGGTAAATAATTTTGAGAGTTATAAATTAAATGCCCTTTTGAATCCGAAGATGATTTTGAATTTGCAGGCCCAAGTCAAAGAGGTTTTTACTTCGGAGGCTGTTGAAGAGTATATTGTGAAGATTGTTGATGAGACTCGTAATAAGGAAGGAGAGTTCGGGAAGTATATTTCTTATGGGGCTTCGCCGAGGGCTTCTATCGCATTATTTATTTCGTCTAAGGCAGAGGCATTGATGAATGGGAGGGATTATGTTACGCCTGAAGATGTTCGGGTTGTTGTTTATCCTGTCTTGAGGCATAGAATTATTTTAAATTACGAGGCTGAGGCGGAAGAGATTACGACGGATAAGGTGATTAAGCATATCCTTGGTAAAATAAGCGCGCCTTAGCGCTTTTATTTTACCAGATGTCGGAGGTCAGATGTCAGATGCAAGGGATTTGAGCAACGGGGTAATATGATGAGAGATTTTAATAAGTTAGAAATTTGGAAGAAAGCTATTGAATTGGGGGAAAAAATATATAGGGTGACTGTTGTTTTTCCGAAGAATGAGATGTATGGATTGGTTTCTCAAATGAGAAGAGCTGTTATTGGTATTTCTTCCAATATTGCTGAAGGATGTGGACGACGGACAAATAAAGATTTTATTGGGTTTTTGTATAATGCTATGGGAAGTATTAATGAAGTTGAGAGTCAATTAGTAATTTCTGGGAGATTGGGATATATTGAAGATGAGAAAATAAGTGAGTTGATAGAGGAGTCAAAGGAACTTGCTAGGATGTTGTTTGGATTTATTAAATATATTTCTGGGCAAGGAGTTAAGTAATGGCGGAGAATTTTGGGGAATTAGGTGATGTGCATGCCGAGGTTGTTAAGGAGGCTGTAGGGGATGGTATTGCGAGTACTGTTTCTTCTAGAGGGGAGAAGGGATCTCCTGGTAAGGGAGAGTTTTTGATTAATTTTTCTAGAGCGATTGCTGAGTTTGAAAATGCTATACAAAAGTTTCCTGTGAAAAAGATTTTGTATAAGTCAATTTTTAGAGGGAGGGGTTTGGAATTTGAATCTTATCGTTCGTATGGTCCTGATGATGATGCCAGCTTGATTGATTGGAAAGCTAGCTTGAGAGCTAATGAAATGTTGGCTAGAAAATATGTTGAGGAGAGGCGACTTAGTGTTTATTTTTTGGTAGATGTTTCGAACAGTATGCTTTTTGGCTCTTCGAATAAATTGAAAGCTGAGTTTGTTGCTGAGTTTGTTGCGTCGCTTAGTCATTTAATTGTTAGTGTCGGAGATAGTATAGGATTGATTATGTTTAGCGGTGATGTTGTTAAGGTTTTGCATCCTTCGAGCAGTAAAAATCAGTTTGCCCTTTTTACTAAATTTCTTTCGGATTCGAGTTTTTATGGAGGGGGTTTCGATTTGAATAAGTCTATTGATTATGCTCTTCGTGCGGTTAAGTCTCCTTATACTGTTTTTATTTTGGTTTCAGATTTTATTAGGACTAAAAAAGATAATTTGAGAAGTCTTCGTTTGATAGGTTCAAGATTTGAAACTCTTGCGGTTATGGTTAGGGATCAGATGGACGAGAATTTGCCCAAAACGAAATATCAATTTTCTATACAAGATCCGTATTCTGGTAAGCAAATGATTTTGGATCCGGAAATTGCAGCGGAGCGGTATAGAAAAAATGTTATTAAGCAAAAGGGGCTTGTGAAGGAAATGTTGAAGAGGTCGAGGATTGATTTGCTGGAGTTAATGACGGATAAGAGTTTTTCTGTTCCACTTTCTACTTTTCTTAGAGGGCGAGCTGGGGGGGTGAGGATATGAAAAAATCAAAGATTTTTTCTGGAGGAGACTTTGTCTCCGATGGTAGGCTTCGCCGATGGTGGGAGACTTTGTCTCCGATGGTAGGCTTCGCCGATGGTAGGCATCAAAGATGCCGGGGCTTGGGTAACTTGAATTCGGTTATGATGGGAGGGGTGTGTTGATGGAACTTTTATTTCTTTATCCTAAGTTTTTGTCTTTGTTATTATTGGTTCCTTTCTTTGTCTTTGTCTATTTTTTTAGTATTATGTGGAATAAGAAGAAGGCGGTTTTGTTTGCGAATTTTGAGGCGATGGAAAGGTTTCATGATATAGAATTTTTTTCTAAGAATTTTTTGGCATTGTATGTTAATTTGGCTGTTTTGATTTTGTTGGTACTTGCTTTGTCTGGAACGGCGGTTTCTTTTAATGTTGATACGTCGGCGTTTTCTTATGTGATTGCAATTGATACTTCGAGCAGTATGGCTACGGCGGATGTGGGTTCTAGCCGTCTTGTTGTTGCGGTTCAGGAGGCGAAGGATTTTGTTGATTTGCTTCCTCTGGGCGTAGAGGTTGGGGTGATTAGTTTTTCGGGTGATGCGGAAGTGCTGCAGGTGTTGGATACTTCTAAGATAAAAATAAAAATGGCTTTGGATGCTGCTGATTATGGGGCTATTCAAGGGACGAATATTTATAATGCCTTGATTGCCTCGAATAAAATTTTTGGGTTGAGGCAAATGAAATCTGTGATTTTGGTTTCGGATGGGCAGTTGAATGTTGGGGACGCTCCGCAGATTATTCGTTATCTTAATCGTAATAATTTGATTGTGAATACGATTGCTGTTGGGACGGAGGAAGGGGGGTTGACGGAATTTAATACTATCTCTAAGGTTGATGAGGATGTTTTGAAGTCATTGGCATTTAATAGTGGTGGGAGTTTTTTTAGAGTTAAGGATATTGGGGATATGGGCGAGACTTTTAATTCGTTGATTAGGGAGACGAATAAAGAGGTTGAGATAGATTTGAGTTTTTATTTATTGTTGGCGGCGATTTTAATATTTACTATTTTGTGGGTTTTGTATAATCTACGATTCAAAGTAGTCCCTTAAATTAATTTCGATTTCTAGAGGTTTATGCGTCGTTGCAAGAACACTCATGTGCGTTTGCACACTTCGCAACCTTGCGCCTAGCCTAAACCTGCTATAAATTGAAATTGTTCGTGGGTTATAACGAACTTTCGTAGAATTTTTCTCTCAATAATTGTCGGTTGACTTTTTCTTTTTGAAAAATGTCTTTTAGTGGGATTAGTTTTTGGAACCATCCGTCTTTTTCTGGGGAGCCGCAGATT
>Ga0222639_1000935_pt1 | contig 12832 bp, 13 predicted proteins | sample AntAcemetagen185_FD_179863 | JGI IMG/M metagenome (GOLD analysis project Ga0222639, IMG submission 179863) | Saline water microbial communities from Ace Lake, Antarctica - #185 | ecosystem: Environmental > Aquatic > Non-marine Saline and Alkaline > Saline | place: Antarctica: Ace Lake...
CCGGTCAGGCCGGCGCCGCCCCAGAAGTGCGATTGCCAGAAGGCCGGCTCGAGCGGATTGTCACCAAGACGAAACACCTCGGGCTGTACCCCAAGCGCGATCACTCCGGCCCAGCAGATGAAAGCGAAGGCTGCGCGGTAGATCGGCTTTCGTGCACGCCAAAGCGCCACGAAGGCCAGCGTCGTGCCGATCAGCGCCAGCAGCAGCAAGGCCAGCCGTGGGGGCCCACCGGTGAACTCCTGAAGCGTGTTCTTGGTGGCGATCACCACCACCAGGGCGATCAGCACGATGCCCACCACCCCGCCGGCCAGCCACTTGCCCAGATCGGCATGGTCCCGGCCCACCGTGGGCGGATGCTTGACCTCATGCAGACGGCGGTTACGGGTCTGCTGGGCAAGCCGCAGCACCATCCCCAGGAGTGGGTACACCAACACCACAGCCAGGAAGGGATGGAGCAGCCAGAAAGCATCAACGGTGGTCATCGGAACTCAGCAACGGGGTGGAACGGCGGGTTTGCGTGGGTCTGGGTGGATCAGCGCGGCGGAGAAACCAGAGGTGGTGCCCTGCTTAGCGCATCCAGGCTGGGGGCGCTAAGCAGGGATCGGCCCGTGACAAAGGGCAGGAGATGTACCGCCAGAAGGTCCAAGCGGATTACCACCAGATGGGGGGTACGCCCAAAGCGAGCGCCGGGCTGGGGCGGAGAGGCCCCTTAGGCTCCCTCCAGCTCCAGGCGTTGCCCCTTTCGATGCTCAGCCTCTCGATGATCGTGCGCGATGAGGCGGAGCGCCTCGCCGCCTGTCTGGCGTCGGTGCAGGGCTTCGTCGATGAGCAGGTGGTGGTCGACACCGGCTCCCGCGATACGACAGCCGCGATCGCGCGGCAGCACGGCGCCACAGTTCACACCATCCCCTGGCCCGGTGACTTCGCCCCGGCGCGCAATTTGGCCCTGGGCTGGGTCAGCGGCGATTGGGTGCTGGTGCTCGACGCCGATGAGCAGCTTCTGCCGGAGGCCTGGGAGCCGCTGCAGCAGTTGATGGCCCAGCCTGACCTGCTGCTGATCAACCTGTTGCGCTTCGAGCGTGGCGCCAAGCAGTCGCCCTATTCCAGGGTGAGCCGGCTGTTCCGGCGCCATCCGGACATCCGCTGGAGCCGCCCCTACCACGCGATGGTGGACGACAGCGTGCTCGCCTTGTGCGCCAAGGAGCCCCATTGGCGCATTGCCGATTGCCCCCAGCCGGCCCTCTGCCATGACGGCTACAGGCCGGAACTGCTGGCCGCCGGCAACAAGGCCAGCCGCCTGCGCCGTGCCATGGAGCAGGAGCTGCGCGAGCACCCTGGCGATCCCTACGCCAGCGCCAAGTTGGCTGGGCTGGAGATCAGCGAAGGACGACTGGATCGCGCCCAGCTGCTGCTGCGCGACGGGCTGGCCCACTGCCCCGAGCAGGCCCACCCCGAGCGTTACGAACTGCTGCTGCACCTGGCGATGGCCGAAGCCCCAGCCGCTCCCGAGCAGGCCATCAGCCTCTACCGCCAGGCCCTGGCCCTGCCACTGGATCCGCGGCTGAGTTTCGCGGCGCAGCTGAACCTCAGCGCCCTACTGCTGCGCCAAGGCGAGAGCGAGGCCGCCCTGGCACTGGCAGAACAGGCCGCCCGCAGCGCGCCAGAGCTGGCCACTGGCTGGCTCAACCTGGGGCTGATCCGCCGCAGGCAGGGCGCGATCGCCGGGGCGCTGGAGGCCTACGCCACCGCCTTGGAGTGCGATCCCGACCACCCCGAAACCCACCAGAACCTTGCCGTGGCTCAGCTTCTCGGCGGCAACATCGATGCGGCACGGGCCAGCTTTCGCCAGGCGATCCAGCTGCTGAGCCTCCAAGGCCGGCATCAGGAAGCCAGCCGGCTGCGGCAGCAGGCCGGAGCCACCATCAAGCTGGAGGCCTGAGCCCATGGGCGCAGCGTGGCGGCCACCCCTTCAAAGCCGCACCATCGTGGTGACCAGGGCCGAGAGCCAGCTTGCCGAAGCCCGGCAACGGTTCGAGCAGGCCGGAGCCCAGGTGCTCGACCTGCCGGCCCTGGTGATTGGCCCCCCGGACGAATGGGGACCGCTTGACGATGCCCTCGGCGAACTTGCCGACTTCCACTGGCTGATCTTTTCGAGCAGTAATGGCGTCGACGCCGTGGAGCAGCGACTGGAGCGGATCGGCACCAATCTCTCGCGACGCCCCGGCACGGTGAAGATCGCGGCGGTGGGCCGAAAAACCGCTGCGCGCCTTGAAGCGCTGCGGGCACCGGCGGATTTCGTGCCGCCGACGTTCGTGGCCGACAGCCTGATCGAGCACTTTCCCGTGTCTGGCTGGGGCCTGCGGCTGCTGCTGCCGCGTGTCCAGAGTGGCGGGCGCACCCTGCTGGGCGAAGCCTTTGCCGAGGCCGGCGCCCGGGTTGTTGAAGCGGCCGCCTATGAATCGCGCTGCCCGGCCCGCATGCCCGTCGCCACCGCCCTGGCCCTCGAGCAGGGCCGCATCGATGCGCTCACCTTCAGCAGCGGCAAGACGGTGGTCCATACCTGCCGGCTGCTGAAGCGCAGCTTCGGTGACGACTGGCAGGTGCGGCTGGCGCCGGTGGCCTTGATCTCGATCGGCCCCCAGACCAGCCGCACCTGCAGGGAGCTGCTCGGCCGGGTGGATGGCGAGGCCGATCCTTACGACCTCAGCGGTCTGGTTCAGGCCTGCGTCGCCGCCCTGGCGGGGCGACCGCTGCTCAGGGCAACGCCGGACTGAGCCAGGTGGTGACCAGCTTCTGGCCCGAACGCAGCTGGAGGCTGCCGTTGCCGGCATCGATCGAGGCGACGCTCCAGCCGGGGGGAAGCATGGGCGTCTGACTGCCCCCTTGATCGCCGATCGAAACGCTGCCGCTCTCGTTGCCGAAGGCCACCAGAGCATGCGCAACCCCGGCAACACTGATAACGCCGTTGAACTGGAACCCTGACGGCAGGGCCACCGGTGTCGCCTTCGAAGAGGGAGGGGCCTGAGCGGAGGGCATGGCCTTGGCGGAGGGCATGGCCTTGGCGGAGGATTTGGCGGAGCTAGCGACGGGCGCGGAGCCAGAGGTGGCCACGGGCCTTGCCCCACTGGCATCAGGAAGGGGAGCGAAGGGATCGCTGCGACGCTCCGCACTGGCGGCCAACACTTGTTGCGCAGTGGGCAGTGGCGTGAAGGCCTTGTCGATCGCTGAGGCGGAGCGCTCGATCTGCGCTGCGGACCTGGGCGCCAGGAGTGCGGCAGGGTCGGCGGCGGGCGTCTGGGCCTCGGGAGGCAGAGAAGATGGAGGTGGCGGGCCGCCGCAAGCGATCAGGGCCAGGAGTCCTGGCAGCAGCAGCAGTTTGGCCCTGCTGCTTTCGCTTTCAACGGCTTGGAAGATCACCTTCGACAAGATCCCTGAAGCGATCCAGATTGGCCTGGAGCTCCCTGGTCACAATTCCCCCAAGGATGGCTGGTTCCATCAAAGGAGCAAGCACCCCGGGCAACTCGTAGCTGACCGTGAGCCGAACCGTGGTGAGGGAAGGAGTTTGGGGATAGAAGCGCACCGCCCCCTTGGTGGGCAGTCCTCCCACCGATTCCCAGTGCAGCTGCTGGGCTTCAACCCGCTGGCTGATTCTGGCTTTCCAGTGGAAGCGGAACCCCTGGGCTGAGAGGGTCCAGTCGGTGAGATCGGGATCCTCCAGGGTTTTGACCGATTCAATCCAGCGCATCCAGCGCGGCATCGCCTCAAGGTCACTCCAAACCTCCCAGACCCGCTCAGCCGAAGCCTGGATATCGGTGGTGACGCTGTGCTCCATCCAACGGCCCATGCTGATCAGGCCACCACAGCGCTGCTGGCCAGCCGTGCCGGCTGGTCAAGAATCACCGCAGCAGCCAGGCGACCGCTCATCGTGGCCCCTTCCATCGAATCGATGTAATCCTGGCGCGTGTAACTGCCGGCCAGGAAGAAATTTCGAACCGGTGTGCGCTGCTCTGGGCGATAGGGCTCCATGCCAGGCGCCTCACGGTAGAGCGACTGGGCCAATTTCATCACGTTGCTCCAGGTCAAGGTGAGAGTCTTCGCCGAGGGAAACAGCTGCCGCACCTGGGCATCAACGTCGGCGACGATTTCCGCGTTCTTGCGGGAAATCCAGGGATCCCCCGGCGTGAGCACGCACTGCAGCAGGGATCCCTGGCCCTCTCGACGGTAATCGGCGGGGCTGGCCAAGGCGAGGTCAGCGAAGCAACTGAAATCGGCGTCAGCGGTGTAAAGAAGATTGTTCAAGCCGCTGGGGGTTCCCAGGTCACGGCGGGCCCGCTCCTGCTCGGCCGATTCACCGAGCTCGGTCACCCAGCCGTCGTAGCGGAGCTGCACCGTGGCCACAGGCACCGTATCGAGTTTGTAGATGTGCTCGAACTGGGGGTAGCGCCGCCAGGCCTGGGGCAGGAGGCGCTGGATCCCCGGCACATCGCAGGCCGCCAGGTAGGCATCGGCCTCAATCACCCGCTCCCCGTCCGGGGTGCCCAGGGTGAGGGCGCTCACCTCGGGAGCGTCGGCGCCGTCCTGGTGGTAGTGCACCTCCTTGACGCGATGGCGCAGATGCAGGCGGGCACCGCGGGCCTCGATGTAATCCAGGATCGGTCGATGCAGCCAGCGATGGGGCGACCCCTTGAGCAAGTTGAGCTTGGAGGCCTCGGTTTTCGACGCGAACATCAAGAAGATGGTCAGCATGCAGCGGGCCGACATGGCGCCGCAATCGATGAAACCCAGGGCATAGGAGATCGGGTCCCAGAGCCGCTGCAGGCTGCGCTCGCTGCCACCGTGGCTGAGGAACCACTCCTTGAAACTGATCCGATCCAGCTCGCGGATCACCTTCATGGCACCGTCGTAGTCGATCAGTCCGCGCACGATCGGGCTGGTGCCCAGGGCCAGGGCATTGCGCAGCTTGTCGATCCAGTCGAGCTGGGGCGTGGTGAAGAAAGCCTTGAGGCCGTTGAACGGGGCGCCGATTAAAAAGCGAAAATCCAGCTCCCGCAGGTCGCCCCCCTTGTTCACGAACAGGTGGGTGTGGTCTTTGGGGAGGAGGTTCTCGAACGCCCCCACCTTGCGCATCAAGGCAAACAGGTTGGCGTAATTAAAAAAGAACACGTGCAACCCCATCTCGATGTGGTTGCCGTCGGCGTCCTCCCAGCTGCCCACCTTGCCGCCGACGAACGGACGGGATTCGTAGAGATCCACCTGGTGGCCGGCCTCACACAGATCCACGGCGGCCGAGAGACCCGCCAGACCCGCACCCACGATGGCGACTCGCACCTTGCCTGCTCCAGGAGATCAAGACTCTATGGAGCCGGCCAGCCGGGCTGCGGTTGCCCGAAGTTGGCCGGACGTCCATAGAGTGCCCATAAGACAGACCAGATCCTCTGAGGCGGCACCGATGACCAGCGCGATCTCCAATCCACCGGCCGCCACGGCCCACACCGGCAAGGACGGCAAAGGCATCCTGATCACCGATCCGGCCATGAAGCAGCTGGCCGGCCTCACCCAGCAGCTGGGCGATCAGAAACTGCTGCGGGTGGGCGTGCGCTCCGGCGGCTGCAGCGGCATGAGCTACACGATGGATTTCGTCGAAGCCGATTCGATCCTTCCAGGCGACGAGGTCTACGTCTATGAACCGTCCGGGGCAGCCAGCTTTCGGGTGGTCTGCGACCCCAAAAGCCTGCTGTACATCTATGGGATGCAGCTTGATTTCAGCTCGGCCCTGATCGGCGGTGGCTTCAACTTCACCAATCCCAATGCCAGCCAGACCTGCGGTTGCGGCAGCTCCTTCGCCGTCTGAGCGCGCCGGCCGGCAGCGTCCTGCGGTCCGGCGGCGTGGGAATCTGATCGCCTGACCCGCCAGAGCGTTAGCCGATGTCGGCCCCCACGGACACCACGGAATCCCTGTTCGATCAGGCGATGGGCCGTTATCAGGGCGGTGCCCCGGCCGCCGAGGTGATCGATGATTTCCTCGCCATCACGGCCCAGGCGCCGCGCCTGTCAGCCGCCTGGACTTGCCTGTCCTGGTTGCAGCTGCTGGACGATCAGCCCGAGCCGGGCCTGCGCTCCGCTCGCACAGCGGTGAAGCTCAACCCCCAGGACCCCCAGGCCAGGATCAATCTCTGCCTGGCCATGCTCGACACGGGCGCCAAGGGAGTGCGCGAGCACATCGATCTGGTGTTGCGGGTCACGGCGATGGCGCCTGAACTCTCGGCCGACCTGCAGGCCTCGATCGCCGATGGATTGCGCCGCAAGCCCGGTTGGCGCTCGCTGGAGAAGGTGAGGGACTGGTTGCAGGGCTGAGCCCGTTGAGGGCGGGAGGCCAAACGCCGTGACGCGCGTTCTGTTGCTCAGCAATGGCCATGGAGAGGATCTCAGCGGCAGCCTGATTGGCCAGCGGCTTCAGGCCCGGGGTGTTGCAGTGGCCGCAGTGCCACTGGTGGGGCACGGCGCCGCCTACCGGCAGGCGGGCCTGAGCGTGCTCGGCCAGACCCGGGAGTTCAGCACCGGCGGGCTGGGTTACACCAGCCTGGGAGGCAGGCTGACGGAGGTGTTCCAGGGCCAGGCCACCTACCTGTTGCGGAGGCTGGGGCTGTTCCTGCGGCGAAGCCGCTCGGTGGACCTGGTGGTGGTGATCGGTGATGTGCTGCCAGTCCTGTTTGCCTGGTGCAGCCGCAGGTCTGTTGTCACCTATCTGGTGGCCTACTCCAGCCACTACGAGGGTCGGCTGCGGCTGCCCTGGCCCTGCGGCGCCTGCCTGAGAAGCCGACGCTTCCGGCGCGTGTTCAGCCGCGACGCCCTCAGCGCCGCCGACCTCAGCGCCCAGCTGGGCCGCAGCGTGCAGTTCCTCGGCAATCCCTTTCTTGATCCCGCCTTGGCTGGGGCCAGCGCGCCCACGGCGTCGCGGCAGCATCTGGGCCTCCTGCCAGGCAGCCGCCTGCCGGAGGCCCAGCGCAATCTGGCCTTGATGCTGGAGGTGCTCATCCACCTGCCGCCACCCCTCCAGAAACCGGAACGGCTCGGGCTGACGGCGGCGTTGGTCAAGGATTTCCAGGCCGGGCAGGTGGCGGAGCTGGCCGCCAGGCAGGGGTGGCGGCTTGAGGGACAGACCCTGCGGCGCGGCAGCCTGGAGCTCCAACTCCGCTGGGGGCAATTCCCAACGGTGCTGCAGCGCTCCAATCTGCTGCTCTCGATGACCGGCACCGCTGCTGAGCAGGCCGTGGGGCTGGGCAAACCGGTGGTACAACTGGCCGGCTGCGGCCCCCAGTTCACCCCTGCCTTCGCCGAGGCCCAGCGACGGCTGCTGGGGAGTTCGCTGGCCTGCACAGACGGCGAGCCGGGCTCGGAGCAGAGCCTGATGGGCTGCGCCGAGCTGCTCACAAGCCAGCTCAAGGCCCTGGGCGAGGGCCCGGAGTGGGCCGAACGCTGCCGAAGCAATGGATTGGAGCGGATCGGAGGTCCGGGCGGCTCAGCCAGAATGGTTGCAGAGATCCTGGCGGTGCTGGATGGCTGAAGCGTCTTCCCTTCCCTGGCTGGAGCGATTGAAGGGCTGGATCGACGGCCTGCTGGTGCTGAACGTGTTCGTGGTGATGGGCGGGGCCCTCTGGTTCGCCGTGTCCGTGGGCCTGCACGTGGGCCTGCATGGCCAGAAGCTGGAGGCGCCGCTGATCCTGTTTCAGAAGCTCTGGGAACCGCTGTTCACCCCGGCGATCGGCCTGCTGATGGCCGCTGCCGTGCTCAGCGGGGTGCTGGGGTGGTGGCAGCGGCGAGGGCGCCGGCAAGATCTGGATAACGGAAGTTGAAGCCTTGGTGCTGCAGGCGCTCAGCCAGCACGTACTGACCCTCCAGAACCACCTGGGCGCCGTCGCCGAGCATGAGCTGCAGCACCGGGGCGGGCACCGGCAGAAAGCTGGGCCGCCCCAGCGCCTTGCCGAGGGCGGCAGCGAACTCTTTCATCGAAACCGGGTTGGGCGCCACGGCGTTGTAGACCCCGCCAAAAGCCGGATCCTCGAGCGCCGAGGCGATCAGCAGGCAGAGGTCGCTGCGCTGGATCCAGCTCATCCATTGCCGCCCGGTGCCGATCGGGCCACCGAAACCGGCCTGGAACACCGGCAGCATCTTGCCGAGGGCGCCACCGTCGGCCCCCAGCACGATGCCGATGCGCAGGGTCACCACCCGGGAGAAGGCCGCCGCTTCTGCCGCCGCCGCCTCCCATTGGCTGCAGAGCCGACCCAAAACATCCTCGGCCGCCGGGCTGGTCTCAGCGAAGCGCTGCTTCGGGCTGGAGCCATAGACGCCCACCGCGGAGCCGTTCACGAGCACCGCAGGTTTCTGCTGCTGCCGGGCCATCGCCTCCACCAGCAGGCGGGTGGTCTGCACGCGGCTGTCCAACAGCAGGCGGCAGTGCTCAGGGGTCCAACGCTTTTCGGCGATCGGTTCACCGGCCAGGTTGACCACCCCTTCGGCGCCAGCGATGGCCTCAGCCAGCGGCGCTTGCTGCCAGCTGGCCGTCTGGGAGGGATCGGCCTGAATCCGATGCAGCTGCGGATGATCCAGGCCAGCCAGGCTGTTGGCGCCTCGGCTCACCACGGTGCAGCCATGGCCACGCTCCAGCAGCCAGGGGACCAACTCCCGTCCAACAAAGCCCGTGCATCCCAGGAGAAGCAGCCGCATGCCGATGGTTCCGATCGCTGGTGGGAACCCAGGCTAGAAGTAGGGGTCGTGGAGCACCGCTGACGTTGTGGTCAGGCCGAGGCGACGGGCCAGGGGCACCAGGGCAAAGCCCTGGAAGAGCAGACCCATCAGCACCACCCCCAGGGCCAGGGACGGCATCAGGCGCCCCCAGGAAACATCGCTGGCGGCGGCCTGAATCGCCATGGCGATCGGCACCGCCCCGCGCAGGCCGGCCAGGCCCACAAAGGTCTTCTCCGCCTGGCCAAAGGGCGAACCCAGCAACATCCCCTGCACCATCAAGCTCCGCGCCAGCAACATCACCAGAAACAAAGCAAACGACCAGGGCAACGCCTGAACCACCTCCTGGGGATCCACCACCAGGCCCATGCAGAGAAACAGCATCAGCTCGGCCATCTTGGCGAAGCCGGCCTGGGCCTCCTCCATGGCGGGCTGATCGCACGTCGGGCTGTTTCCCAGCACCAGCCCGACGATGAACGCCGCCAGCAGGCCACTGCCGCCCAACAACTGGGTGACCCCCACCACCAGCATCAACTCGGCCAGGCTCATCACCGCCAGCACAGAAGGGCTGACCCGTCGCCGATGCGTGGACAGCAACTGCTGGGCCAGGCTGCCGCCCAAGAAACCCAACAGGCCCCCTAGGAGGAACTGGCGCACCACGTCGATCACAAGCCCCGACGGGGCCGTGGCCGCTCCGCCCGCGCTGGCCAGGGCCAGGGCCAGACCCGCAAACACCACGGCCACCGGATCATTCACAGCCGATTCCATCTCGATCAGGGCCAGCAAGCGGGGCGGCAGGTGGCCTGAGAGCGGCCGCAGCATCGCCATCACGGCCGACGCATCGGTGCTGCAGACCATGGCCCCTACGAACAGGGCCAGGGGCAGGCTGGTGGGAAGCAGGCTGCCCGGCAGGCTCTGAAAGCCCAGCACCGCCACCATCACCAGCAAAGCCGTGATCAGGGAGCCGGCGGTGGCCAGGCGGGTGGCCGGCTTGACGATGCTGAGGACCCTGGCCCAGTTGGTGGTGAGCCCACCGAAGAACAGCACCAGCACCAGGGCCACCTGGGCCACCTCTTCGGCCCTGGCCAGGCTGAGCAGTGCCTTGGCGCCACCGGGGATGGCCTCCAGGTTGTTGTCGGTGAGCAGGCCCAGCGCCAGCACCAGCAAGATCCCGGGCACGCGTACCTTGAAGGCGAAGGTATCGAGCAGTACGGCGACCAGCAGCAGGGCGCCGAACACGGCCAGCATGGTGGCCAGGTTCGTGGTCACAGGCAGGCAGCGGAGTCGAGGGGGTTCTAGCCTGATGGAGACGCAAAGTCCTCGAGATGGCCCAAACACCGGCACCAGCTTTCAAGAAGGGCTCTCTGGTGAAGGTGAGTGCGAGCGCCTATGCGGGCAGCCTGGAGGCGTCCGCCAGTGATCCCACCCCACCGGCCTATCTGTTTGAAGGCCCCGGCGAGGTGCTCGCCCTCAAGGGTGACTACGCCCAGCTGCACTGGAGTCTGCCGATCCCCGATGTCTGGTTGCGCACCGACCAGCTTGAGCCATTCTGAGCTGAGGCTTCACCCCACCTCACCCCTCTAAGTGCTTGCGATCCTGCAGCAGCTGGCTACGCAGTTGCCTGGCTTCGCGCAGCATTTCTCTGCCGTCGTGGAGGTAGTTGTCCACGTAACCCAGCGTGTAGCGCTCAAATTCAGCCAGGGCATCCTGCACTTGGCTGAAACAGTGATAAAGGCTGAGCCCCACATCAGCGGCAACGCCAGGGCAGGCCATGGAGCGATAGAGCGCCACCACCTTCTCGAGTTTCTGCTGGCTGGTCTCGAGAAAATCGCAGAACGTCGCCATCAGGTCGTCGTCGTAGGGATCGGCTGAGAGGGCGCGCAGCTGGGCTGGAAACGGATTGATCACCTGAGCCAGCAGACGATCGATCGGCCCATACACCTGCCGCAGCCAGGCGCTGATCTCGCTGTCACGCCGGGCCCTGGCGCGAGCCGGCCGCACCACCGCCGCCCCCTGGCCAGCGACCCTGCCGCGCTCGGCGTCGTAGCGGCGACGCTTCTCCCGATCACCCAGCACGGCCCAGGCGGCGTTGAGGGCGAGGATCCGCTTGGCATCGCCACCCACATCGGGATGGTGCCGCTTGGCCAGGGTTCGATAGGCCGCCTTGAGCTCAGCGGCACTGGCTGAGGGGGGCATGCCGAGCACGGCGTACAACTCGGTGGGGAGCGGCAATGCCATCGAATGCGTCCGTCTCTCCCATCATCTCCACCTCTGCCCCAGGTCTGCGGCTGCCAACAAAAAGCCCCCCGTTTCCGGGAGGCCAAGGAGGTGGTGTGCGAGGAAAAGGTCCTGAAGGGTTCAGGACCGAATCAGAATTTGAACCTCGTCTGAATCAGGCCGCCGAAGACGTTGAAGTCGCGATTGCTGCTGGTGAGTTGTCCCAAAGGACGGCTGAGGTAGAAGATCGCCGGAGTCACTGAAATGTTGTCGGTGACCTGGAACTTGTACCACCATTCCCAGACGAAGTTGCCGTCGTTGGGCGTGGTGTTCTGGCCATCGATGGAGCCCTGAGACAACTGGGTGGCGAAGGTGGCCTGGCCCACAGCCATGCCGGCTTCGTTGCCCTTGGCAAACACATCCTTCCACTGCAAGCCGGCGAACCAGCTCTGCGACTGGGTCACATAGGGATCTTCGAATTCATCGCCGGAACTGTTGATGGAGTTGCCGGACAGAGAGTTCAAGCCCCAGCCCACGCTGATCGAAGGAATGATTCCAGGGTTCTTGGGCTGCCAGTAGGCGTTGACAGCAAAGTTGTTGGACTCGCCGTTGGCCAAGAACCAACTGTTAGAGGAGACGAAGTTGGTACCACGGCGGAAGTTGGTGCCTTGCTGGCCGTAGCGATAGGCCAGTGAAACATTCCACTGAGGTGCAGTGTAGTTCAGCTGGGCCGTGATGCTGCCACGAGCACAATCGGTACCAATACCACCTTCGCTTCCTGAGCAGTTATTGGGATTGCCGTCAAAGACCTGGCCAACATTGCCTTGCTGCGCCACGTAGTTCGCCGCGAAGCTGAAGCGACCACGACCTTTCTCGACATTCTGCCTCCAGATGGCAGCAACCAGCGCACCGGTGGCTTTGTTATAAACGCCAGGAGCACCGTTAACAGAGAAGTAGTCGAGTATCCCGCTGCCATAAACCGAAGGCGTGACAGCCAAGGATTCGGTATTTCTAGCCCTGGGGCCAACAACAAACGTGAATTGATCGCCAACTGGGAATCGATAGTAGAGCCTGTCAACGCCGACACTGTTATTCCCTCCGATCCCACTGCTTGCTCGATCAAGAGCAGAAGTGTTCACACCATCGCCAGCAAAGGCGTTTTCGAAGTTGCCTGAACGAAGACGGGTGAACAGCAGATCCTTGCCGGTGAAGCTCGTCTCGAGATTGAGACGAACGTCATAGCTGAAATTGGTGGATCCGAACTGCTGGTTGTAGTTATCGGCATCATTGCCAGGGCCAAAGGCTCCGGATGAGCTATTTCCACCGGCATTCACCGCACCAAGCACGAAGGTGGCTTCACCTTTGAGCACGGTGGTGGTGGAGAACTGACTGGCTTCGAGTTCACCCACTTTGGCCTCAAGGCCATCGACCCGGCCCTTGAGCACGGAGAGTTCAACCTCGAACTCCTTCATCAGCCGGCGCAATTCATCGGTCACCTCGGTGATCCGATCCAGGCAGGCGTTGAGCAGGGCGGCGGCTTCCCAGCGGCTCAGCGGGCGCTTGCCGCGGAAGGTGCCATCGGGATAGCCAGCCACGCAGCCGTAACGCTCAACCAGATTGGAGAGAGCCTGATAGGCCCATTCCGTTGGCTGAACATCGGAGAACTGGGTGATGCTGGTGACTTGATTCCGGCTTTTCGCGGAACCAGGCCGGGCATAGGCGTTGATGGCCTCAAGATTGAGGCCATCAACATTCAAATCAGAAGCGGACGCGGCCAGCGGACTGAGCAGCCCAAGGGCAGCCGGTGCCAGCAGGAATTTCTGGAACAGTTTCATTGGATCCTCACACCAATTGAGGGGGCGACCGTTAGGAA
>Ga0222639_1000939_pt1 | contig 12820 bp, 9 predicted proteins | sample AntAcemetagen185_FD_179863 | JGI IMG/M metagenome (GOLD analysis project Ga0222639, IMG submission 179863) | Saline water microbial communities from Ace Lake, Antarctica - #185 | ecosystem: Environmental > Aquatic > Non-marine Saline and Alkaline > Saline | place: Antarctica: Ace Lake | collected...
ACATTATTTATACCATTCTTCTGCATTTCTTCACCCTCCAGGTGATTATTGTTCTTTATTTTTTACCTTTATTGGTAAAGCCCTGGAGGGCTTTCAAGTTTCTTATGGAATTTAATAGGTTATACAAGCCTGGACTTCATAATCACGACTTGTCGGGAGGATGGAGTTCAGAGCAATAATAATCTTCATTCTGAACTCCAGATCGCGTTCTGCGGTTACTGTAGCCAAGTCCGAAAAATAATTTTGCTATCGTATGATGCAGGCGATTCACGTAAGGATATCAGAATCGAATTATAATAAAGCAGTATGTATCGATATTCCTTTAACCTATTGAATCATATACCCCACTGCCATCTGACGAATATTATGCCCCTCAAAACCCGGAGTATGAAAGGAAATGATAGCAACAATAGTGTTCTTAAATACTAAAATTTGCTCGAGCTAATAATCAAATCTAAACTTATGCATTTCCGTTGCACCATTGCAGGTGTCGACTATTCCATATTTCTCTTTGATCTTCATAATGTCTTCATAAGAAATATTCTGCGCCAGGGAAGAACCTTTTTTAAAGTCTTCGTCCTCATGTATTTGAACTATAAGGTAATAGGGCTCTTCTGCGAGTTCATGCTTCTCGCAATCATAAATATGAACATATATGTAGGGAAATGCTGATCCGTCTGCAACACCCGTGTATTCAAAGGCAACATAGCGTCCATCCTCAGAAAATCCAATTATGGAATAATCCGATATATCTCCAGAAAAGGCATAGACTGCAAATGTGAGTAAAAAAATTATAATAAGAATATATTTTTTCATCTATTTCATTTGTTTGGGAATCAAAACTCTAGTTTATCAGCAATCTCAATCAATTCATCTTTTGACATTTCGGTCAAAGCATTCACTGAAATGAGAAGCCCTTTATCAGAATAAACCGCGACCAGCACAGATATATTCATCCCTCCTTCAGCGATTTTGGAATACATCATTTGGTGTCCCTTATGAGAGAACGATTCAAATCCTTCATCGGTTTCCCCTTCCGCATCCCCCATTGCAGTAGCGCTTATCATGATCGAGGCAGCCATGCCTTTCATATACATCGCCATGTACTGATCTTCTTCCTCCATGATCATGGTTTGTGTGTAACCGGAACTGCTCAATCCGCTCAGCCCTTTTTTGAACTCATCAAAAGTGATTGGTACAGTCTCACTTTCTTCATAATCCTCTTCATCAAAGGTATCTTCTCTTGATCGTTCCGAATCGAACATATTTCCAAAGGCAGGAGCATCCTCATATATAATTCCTTTAGGAGGATCAAACTTTGAAGCCGGCACTGCGATGTTTTCTTTAAAAGAGGTGGCTATTTCATTTGTAACAATGCCCATCACATCAGCTTCAGATTTGAGTGTTATACCTTTATGTATCCATGATTTCATTCCCATTATCTCCATCACTTCGCAGGTCTTGCCCAGAAATTTTTCGGTGCCAAGACGATTTCCTCCGAGTGAATTCATGATATCATCAGCAAGCTCCTTTAGATCGGCTTCGGTCATGTCCTCAGCCATGTCCTGTAATTGTTCCATAGATGGCAAGGTGCCTTTTAAGCCGGTTTTGGTAATCATATCAATATCATAAAAATTCTCTCCATCTATGATCATAATCTTATGTTCTTCTTCAGTATTTGAAATGCCGAACATCTTAATGGTTGTAGAAGAATTTTCTTCTTCATAACTTTTCATGCCGTAATCATCGAACCAGACCTCCTTTTCACCTGTAACATTTCCAGTGAGTTCATAAACAATATGTCCTGATTTGACTGCATATCTCCTTGTTTGAGCAGCACCGGCAACTGAGTAAGCAATCAGGCAGAGAAGCAAACTGAGTAAAATAACTTTTTTCATAAACACCTCTTTCTTATTGTTTTTTTTATTATTGAATAGAAAAATATTCTTATCTCTTAATGAGATTTATTTGTGAATTATTGAACTTGAATGTCAATTAAAAAAAGTTCTCTCAACCCCAGTTTAGTATTTAGATTGGTTTTTTTACAATTTTTATAAAGCAAATTGCGGTACAAGAATTTTTGCAAGTTCTAAATAAGCTATTTCAAATTCTCTCTTCAAACTTTCAATAAGTTCTTTTACAGATATAATGTTTTCGATCTTATAAGCATTTGAGCCGGCAAAGCTGAATCCATTGGTCAAATTTCCAATTTGTGCTTTCATCAAAGCTTTTGCAATACAATAGAGTGATGTTTTGAAATCACAAGTTTTAAGGCATTTCCACGGACATGTAAACGGCTTTTTTATTCCGGCGCTTACATCGCGAAGGAAATTATTGATTATTGCCCTTCCCGGAAGTCCAACAGGGCTCTTTATGATAACGATATCTTCTTTTTTACAATAAATATACTGCTCTTTAAATCTAACATTTGCATCACATTCATTGGTTGCAACAAATCGTGTGCCCATCTGAACACCTGAAGCTCCCATTTGGAGAAATCGTAAAATATCTTCACCTGTAAAGATACCACCTGCAGCAATAACAGGTAGATCCTTTCCGTATTTTATTCTAAAAGGTTTTATCACAGAAACAACCTGCGGAACGATCTCTTCTAATGCATAAGCCGGGTCATCGATCTGCTCCAGTTTAAATCCGAGATGTCCACCTGCTTTCGGTCCTTCAACAACGACTCCATCCGGTATGTGATTAAATTTCTTTTCCCATGTCTGAAAAATAATCTTTGCAGCCCTTGCTGAAGATACTATGGGCATTATTTTAGTTTTAACAGATTTCAAAAACTCAATTGAAACACCATTGGGTAATCTCAAGGGCAATCCGGCACCTAAAAATAAAATATCAATTTCTTCTTCCAATGCAGTTCTCACAAGATCATCATAATCCGAAACTGCCACCATGACATTCAGTCCAATAATACCTGATGAAAGACGTTTGGCTTTTCTGATCTCTTCACGCAGAGCAATAATATTTCCCATTTGATAATTTTTCGCTTTTTTTTCACGCAACAAACCTAAACCTACAGAAGAAATCACACCTATACCACCCTGATCGGCTACTGCTGACGAAAGTCCAGCCATCGAAATACCAACTCCCATACCACCCTGGATTATGGGAAGCTTTACGATAAGATCATCTATTTTCAGTTCAGGCAATGAGATATGTTTTTGTGCCTGTATCATTTTTGTTTCCTTTGAACAATTTGTTCATTTGTTCTAATATTGCATACATTTATGATTAACTTTTCCTCATTCCACTGAAATAATATCAAGGAGATTATAATTTTTGACTAATTTGGTTAATGGATTGATTCTGTCAAATTATCTGTCTTTTTGTGACTCTTATAAAGGTATTCAAGACTGTATGCCTCAGTTGAGTGTAAATATCGAGGATTTAAAAGGATTGGAATTATAAAACCTTGCGAACCGTTTCATTTCTACCTTCGCAATGGTTTGAAAGAGTGACAAATGTTTTTATATTTCGGAATGTTGGATAAATTATTTGATTTCGATTCAGGTTAAACCTGAATCTATCCCAAACACGGGCTAGGGTAACGACGGATTTACCTCGCAGGAAGATTTTCGCAACGGTTTGATTACTTCAGTTTTTCTTTCAGGCCAAGATCATTCACACAATAATAAATATTATTCTCAATTAGTAATGCCTGTGCATTTCCAGTTTTCTTTTCAGATGGCTGATGAATATCAATACGAATTACTTTCCCATTATAATCTGAACTCACGCTATCCACAATTGTGTGTCCTATCACAACAGTATTTGCCTGGTAATTGGTAAGAATAGAATCAACTTGTCCATCAGTATTCTTTTTGTAATAGTCTTTATAATTCATCACCATTCCCCTGAACCACACAGGACCGTATCTGCTAAAAAGAAATCGAGCTCTATCGTTCTCTATATCACCTGTCTGCCAGCCAAGATATGCGCGTATGGAGTCATTGATCTGTTGAAATGAGAAATTGTATTCAAGCAATTCAGGACTCAATCCTGCATGCACAAAGACTATATTCCCTATTAGTTCGATCGAATTCTTTGTTCTCAGCCACGCTCCTAGCTCCGAATCCTCTGAAAACAGATTTCTCAACGCTTTCTTCGGGTTATCTTCTTTGCTTATCATCTGCGCAGTAGCGATGTATTTATCCTGCACATAATCTGTCCTTCCTTTGATGTCCATGATCTCATGATTTCCCAGAATGAAGTGCACCATGCCATTTTGTGCCTGTGCCTGCTGTTCTAGTTTATAGATAAGCCAGATTACCTGGGTAACAAACTCTCCCCTGTCAACAAGATCTCCGTTAATAACAAGGTGTCCATTTCCAAAAGACCAATTGTAATTTTCATCAATAATACCATTTCCTCGCAGAAGACTCACGAGTGCATTGAAATTACCCTCAATATCCGAAACTGCAAATATCTTATTTGATTCAGGGTAGCAGGCGGGATAAATTTTTAAACTATCCTGAAGAGTAAAATAAAATATATCATGAGTTTCATTTGGAACAACAACCTTGAACGTATCTGATCGAAGAGCTTTATGAGAATTTAATGTGTTGTTCTCATCGATTTCATATACAAGAATTGATGAATTCTGAATAAATAGATAAGGACCATCAATTCCATCCAAAGAGTATTCTTCGATCTCCTCAGTGCCATTAATGGAAGCTGTAAAAGAGAAGATCATACATAATATGATTATAAAAAAAGTGAGAACCTTTTTTTTGATTCTATTTTCTGTTTTATACATATTTATATTCAATTTTCTCTTTCTTTCTCGACTTATAACCTCGTTCCCAAGTCGAACTTGGGAACGAGCATTAGTTGAACAAATTTATCTTATATGCATCATTTTGCGAATTGAGGTTTGTTCCCGAGCTGTTAATTTAAAGAAATAAATACCTGTTCCCAGATCAGAAATATTCCACTCATATGTATGAAAACCAGCTGATTTGCTCTCATCGAAAGGTGTTTCAATAAGCTGTCCCAAAAGGTTGTACACTTCAATGCGAACGCTTCCCGATTCACGAATCGAGTAACGTATTGTTGTTGTAGTATTGCATGGATTGGGAACATTATCTATTAACCGAGTACTAGTTTGTTCAGGATCATCGTCTATTCCAAAAGGACTCATAGGATATCCGTCCACCCATGTTGCACCGTAGATCGTTCCGTCAAAATCATTAGCAGTAGAATCCACTGCGATACTTCCGCTGCCGGTCTGCATCCTCCATAACCCGACAAGACCGGGTTCTGAACCGGTAAGTGGATTCTCTTTATTGTCATAAATTTCTGTTTCGGTACGGGCTATGTTCCATAAACGAACTTCATCTATCACCCCAAACCATTGACGGTTTGCATAGGTATAATAGTGTCCTCCAATTCTCAAGTCCACTACTGAGGGTTGCATTGTCTCGACACAGGGTGTGGATCCTGCCTGGACACCATTAATAAAAATTCTCACATTTGAACCGTCAAATGTTCCTGCAACGTGTGTCCATACATGCAGTGGGATAGAACCGGAAGAAGCACTCGCACGATACCAACCATTACTGGTGCCTATCACAAATTGTGGAGTTTCAACAAAGCTGTTATTCTCAATGCGCAAAATAAATCCATCCTCAGAGGTGAGCCATTCTTCATTGCCAATAATAGTTGGAACAAGGATAATACTGTCCGGTTTCACCCATGCCTCAACAGTCATTTCATAAGCGGGACTAAGTGCAGGATTGTTGGGTATAATAACCCTATCAGTATAACCAGAACCATCGAAATGTAATGCATAATCATCAGCGAAAAGCGAAGTCGAGAGCATTGCTAGGAAAACAAAAAGTAGTATTTTATTCATTTTTCTCCTTTTTTTCTTGGTTATTAAATTAGTATTGCATAAACTTACGAATATTTTGGATTCAGTCATATGAGAAAAACTGAATAAGAGAATTTTTATTGTCAATTTCTTAGTTTGTTTTAATTTGAATGAATCACAAAAACTCGATCCGATAAACCTTCAACTCCGTTTTTCTTACCTTATAATCCGGACAGTAACGCGCAAGTTCATTCCAGAATGCTGGGCTGTGGTTGCGATGCTTCAGATGTACAAGCTCATGCAGGATCACATATTCCTGAAGTGTGTCCGGCAAAGCATACAATTTGCAGTTCAGATTTATATTATTCTTAACGGAACAGCTTCCCCATATCGTTCTCTGATTTTTGACAGATACTCTATTATATGCAAAGCCGTGCTTCTGTGCGAGGATTTCCAGCTTGTGTGTTAGCGCTGCTTTGGCAGTATTTTTATCTATCGAGCTTTGAACATCGATAGGTGTTTTATAATTCCTTTTTAAATCTTCCAGTTTTTGAAGATGCTTTTCGATCCAGTTGGTTTTAGTTAAAACGAATTTCTCAGCTTGTTTGAAAGATACTCCCTTTGGTACCGCAACTCTCACCCTATTTGATCTTACTGAAATACTGATGCGTTTGGCTCTCTTGCTTATTTCGAAGAGAATGGGACCGATGGGTGAGACTAATTTCTCTGTTATTTTATTATTGAATACGAAATTCCTTTCTTATGTGAACAGATATTTCTTTTCAGCAACTTATCTATTCTTTTAATTACATTATATGGTATATAGACTTTATTAATAATCTCATCACCTTTTATTTGATAAATAAATATTGAGGGATTTATTATACTCCAAAATCTTAATCGTTCTTGTTCAGAAAATTCTTCCTTAATGATGTTTTTTAATAACGATTTACTTTCGTCATATTTTTTCTTAAGAATATAACGCATTTTTGAATGTATATTATTCAAATTGTTATAATAATTATTTACAAAAGGTTTTATATCAAAGTATTCATCAAGTTCTTCTATCTCCTTTTTCACCGTACTCCACTTTTTGTATTTCAATAACATATTGCGATCCAACATTAGATTAACGAATTGTATCCATTCAATTGGTTCTCTATTTATTAATTTTGAATCATAGGTGATTTGCGTGATAGGTAAACCAAAATGTTGAATATAATTTCTCAATCTAGACATTATACGATAACTAAAACTTAAATCATAGACCTCGCAAAATATAGTCTCACAGGTTTGATATTCTTCTGAGTTTTTACAAAAATTATTTGAAATGCTATGCTTAAGATGATCTATATATGTTTGAAAAGAACTTAAGATATTCGCTAATTTTTGATTTGAAAACAAAATTGGATCGATTAATTCTGAAAAGTCTGTTATGAAATTTAATCTTTGTATTTCACATATTTCAAATATATAATTCCAGAAGTCATGGAAATTAGCTTTTACGAGTTCGAACAATTCTTCAAATTGTAAATAGAATAAGATATATGATTTTGCTTGAATTATCGTTTTATATTCTTTTTGAGATACTTCTCTCAACTTTTTGTTTGCATTAACTAGTTCATACATTAAACACCTTCATTTTTATCCCATTTCATTTTCTACTATTGCGATCTCTTCGTTGGTGAGTCCGTACAATTCGTACACCATTTGGTCGATCTCTTTATCTGTCTCATCAATGGTTTTCTGCAACTCCACTATCTCATTTTTGTAGGCATTGAAATATTCTTCCCATTCGTCCTGCTGCGTGAGTGTGAGCTTTATTTTCTTTTTGTTAAGCTCCGACACAAAGGTCTTGAAATCGAATTCGTAGAATGATTTTAATTTATTGCTGAATTTCTCGATTTCGAAATTTGTTTCCAGGCGATGAAGAAATGTACTTGTCTTATCTTGTTTTTGTTTGTTGAGTAAAAGCATTATGTCTGCTTTTTCGATGAAGGGAATTTGGGATTCAGCACTAATTTTCGGGAAACATAATAAACCAATATGAAATAGTTTAATTTGTGCTAATGCTTCACCTTTTTCCGGATTAATCGTCCAATAAATGAAATTGGTAAGTTTAGAATTTAAAATAGAAAGAACATACTTTAAATTAAATTCATTAGTTTGGGACAATAAAATATGAGCGTTGTCTCTCATTATAAATTTATCATCAACAAAACTTCCAATAATACTGTCACCTGTTTGTCGAAAAATTAATTTTTCAGGTGCAGTAAAAATTTCTTTATCTCTCGGCGCTGCAAGCCATTCTCCGTATTTTATCCAATAATCATTATTCCATAATAGTCTATAACGATGAAAAGAACTGCCACCGATTAAAGGTGAAAAAGTCTCATCAATTTTGCTTTCCGAAGTAAACGGTTTTTCTCTCATCGTTTCCGAAGTCTGCGGTGGATTTCCTTTTCCTTTTTCATACGGTTTAACACCGTTTTTAATTATTAAATTATCTTTTACAAACACCGATTTATTTTCAATTTTCTGTTTGAAATTATACGCTTTCTCTGTAAGAAATAAATTAAAGTATTCTTGTTTGGCAATTATATCCTGTGAGATGGAATGAGATAATACAGCATCAAAATTGTTTCTAATTTCTATATTTAATTTGTGATTAACCGGTTTTCGTTTTCTAATTATTACAGTATCACAATCGACGGTTGCATCTTCAAATACTTTTTGTTGATATTGTATTATTTCTTGAAAGCTGTAATTTCCATTTGCCAGGAAGCTGCGGAATTTATCGCCACTTTGAACTAATCGCCAAGTATTGGGAGTAATAAAGCCGAGTAATTTATTTTGTTTTAATAGTTTTTCTAACGAATGAATATAGAAAGCAATATAAGTGTCCGATAAAACATTGTTTAAGCCCCGTTTTTCGTATTTCGATAATAGAAATTGAATATCATTTTTGGATATTTTTGCTCCATACGGCGGGTTACCGATCACGACATCAAAGCCACCCTTTTTCATAATATCAGGAAATTCTTTGTTCCAATTAAATGCCTTCTCTCCTGCAACTTTAGGGTCGTCTATGAGTGAGTTGCCACATTTAATGTTGTTACTCAAATCGGTTAATTTTCTTCCTTTCTTTGCGGTTTTAAGCCATAGAGAAAGTTGTGCGATCTCAACTGCTTCCTCATTAATATCAGCTCCGTAGAGGTTATTCTCAAGTATGGAACTTTCAACATCAAATGCAACCTGCTGTCCTTTTCTCAGAACTGTTTCAAGTCCAATAATGACATTATGCTCTTCTATCAGAAAGTTCAATGCTTGGTTAAGAAAGGCGCCGCTACCGCATGCTGGATCGAGTATTTTAATCGAGAGAAGCCAGTTTTTGTATGAAGTGAGTTTATCATCTATATCCTGTCCCTTTTTATTTAATGTTGCACCTCTACTTTTAGTTATTCTAAAGCAGGTTTCATCTATTTCTATATAGAGCAATCCCAGCTCTTGTTTTTTCTCATTGCAGAGCGTGCCGACCGTATTTTCTACAATGTACTTTGTGATATAATTGGGAGTATAGTACACACCCTCTTTTTTGCGTCTAGTCTGCTTCTTATCTAATTCTTCTCCGCTTAATTTGGCGTTAAGTTTTTCAATGTCAGTCAAACTGTGCTCAAAGATATGTCCGAGAATGTTCACATCGACTTCAGAGTCGAAATCATAATTTGAAAGTTTCAGTGAATCCTCGATTAGCACTTCGTCATCGATCATTACATTATCAAGAATTTCATCTTTTTCAAACAGACCGCCATTGTACGCTTCTATCTTCATTCTGTCACTCTTATGTCCCTCATCTATGAAGTGGAAATATTTCACAAATACTTTGAACAGCGGTGTGTAATAATCGAGTTCCTTCAACTTGTTATAATCATTAATTATTTTTGATATGAGATTTGGCGGGATGAGTCCTTTATCCTCTGCAAAAAAAAAAATGAAAAGGAAGCGATCGAGCAGTTTCTGAGCTTTCTTGAACAGTATTAGTTTGTCTATTTGAGGATTGTTTTTTGTCAGGTTTTGAAATATCTTGTTTCTGAATTCTGCATAATCATTATACAATTTCTTGGAGATCTGCTGTTCGTGCAGGTTGGATTTGTTTTTCATCTTTGCAGGAATATCATCGAAAATACTTTTCCTGCTCATGCAAAGATAGAGAAATTTGAACTCCTCATTTGTGAGATCGAATACATTGAATTCCTCAAACTCTGTTGCATTATCGATATACAAGCGAATTCTTTCAAAATTCGAGGTTATGACATATTTACAGTTTTGCTGATGGGCTTTGTAGTTGAATGCCTGTTTTTCGATGGAACGCATGTCTTTGCATTTAGTAGATTTGAGTTCTATCACTGCGATTGCTTTTCCATCTTTCAGGATTGCGCCATCTGCTTTTTCTGCATCGGTAAGGTTTTTGAATTCAGTTGTAAGGTTATAATTCTCGTATGGATTTATAGTATATCCGAGGCATTTTACAAATAGGTCGCGAAGAAATCCTTCCTGGTATTGTTCTTCTTTAAGTAATCGTACTCTTTCGGCGAAATTGGGATTAAGAAATTGTTCCGAATATTTTTCGTAGCTATTGTCTATTTGTTCATTTGATAAATTGTTAAGATACTTTTTTACAATAATTTTCTGAAACAATGCCACCTATTTTCTCCTTTATCAGCCTTAAAAACCAGATGTATTTTTTATTATTTGTGTAAATAAATTCATTAAATTTTATGTCAAATTTTATCTTAAATAAACCAACTGAGTCTGGACCTCATCCGCCTACTGGTGTAATGGGGTTCAGTGCGACAATTTTTCAAGTGCTTCATACTGAACTCCATCCAAGGATGAAGTCCAGCCTGAAGTAAGTTACTTTCCATTGTTTAAAAGATCAATACTTATATGTGATGTAAGAATTTTCATTTGTTGTATCGCGACCTTGTTCAAGCGTTTAAGCCGTTCATTTTGCTGTAGCCCATCACAGATAAAAACTGCATTCAGACTTTCCATATTTGACAAACATACCAACTGGGAAGAGTTGGCATAATCTCGAATATTACCTGTTTTGCCTGGATTGTCTGCTCTCCATCTATTAGCAGTTTTGCCAAAAAGTGCCATGTTGAGGATATCTGCTTCGTTAGCATAAATATGATTTATCTGTTTGGAATTCAATTCGGGAGGTATCAGATTTTCTTTGATTGCATCGGTGTGAATACGATAATTGATTTTAGCTAAATTCCTTCTTATATCCCAACCAAGCATTCTCTTTTCATCTTCTTTCAAGCGTTGGAATTCTTTTATTAAATATAATTTGAACTCCACGGATATCCAGGAAGAGAATTCGAAGGCAATATCCTTGTGAGCATAGGTTCCACCATATCTGCCCGCACGTGAGATAATTCCGATTGAATTGGTTTTCCCTATCCATTGTTTTGGAGTAAGAACGAAACTATGTAATCCGGCTCTGTTTCTAAACCCATCGAATTCGATGGGTTTAAAATCTGGATTATTTAAGTGTTCCCAAATACCAAGAAATTCAATTGTGTTGCGGTTTCGCATCCAGTTTTGAATGATATAATCTGTTCTTTTCGAATCTTTGAACCGTGCAATGTCAGTTAGGCAAATATAATCAAAATTGTTCATCTGTACGATTCTAATCGAAGTTCCCTTAACTTTGACATCGATATTACTTTTTGGTCTCACGATTACTCCTCATCTTATTCATAACTTGCCGTATCAATGAAGTCCAGCCTGAAGTAATTATATTTTCCATTAGAAATTAGAAATTTTGATTTATAAATTTAATTCCTACTTCTCCATTCCTTTATATTGCAATTCATAGAGTTTGTAGTAAATTCCCCTATGCTTAATAAGTTCTTGATGGCTTCCCTCTTCAGCGATTCGACCTTTGTGAATTACAACGATCCTATCAACGTTTTGTATAGTTGAGAGCCGGTGTGCGATAATAACCGAGGTTCGGTTTTCCATAATCTTATGCAGTGCGTCCTGAATAAGCATCTCAGTTTCCGTATCAATATTTGAAGTAGCTTCATCAAGCACAAAAACACTCGGATCCCCGACCAGTACACGAGCAAAGGCAAGGAGCTGGCGTTGACCTGCAGATAGTACTGAGCCCCGCTCTTTTGCGTCAGCGTCATATCCTTTTGGAAGTTTTGAGATGAATCTGTCTGCATTAGCATATTTGGCTGCCTGAATAATCTGTTCTTCGGAAATATCTTGTCGGAACAAAGAGATATTATCGCGTATCTTGCCTGAGAAAATAAAGACATCCTGGTGTACCACACCGATATTGTAGCGCAGTTCTTCGAGATTATAATTTTTAATAGACTTTCCGTCGATCAGAATATTGCCTTTTTGGAATGGATAGAATGAGCTGACAAGCTTCACAAGAGTAGTTTTACCACCACCTGTCGAGCCCACAAGCGCAACTTTTTCACCTTTTGTAATTTTCAGGTTTATATCCTTGAGAATCCAATCTTCGTTCTTATAAGCCATCCATACATTTTTGAATTCGATCTCACCCTGCAGGCGTTTAGGATACTGGGGCAGCGTAGAATAATGCTCTTCTTTTTCATCCATGAGTTTGAAGATACGCTCCAGCGCAGCCATTGCGGACTGCATCACATTATATTTCTGGCTCAGGTCATAGAGCGGATCAAAGAACCGGTGCACATAACTGATGAACACGACCAGCACACCAAGTGACATTTTATCCTGCAGGATGTTTCCCGCACCGTACCAGATGATAAGCGCAATCGCAAGATGAACCATCACGTCGATAAGCGGACGAAATACTGCAAAGATACGTAACTGCTTTCTTTCAGCTTCGAAATAATCCTGTGTTACACTCTCAAATTGGTTCTGTTTCTTCTTCTCCTGATGAAAAAGCTGGATGGTCTGAATGCCGGAAATATTTTCACT
>Ga0222639_1000945_pt1 | contig 12796 bp, 13 predicted proteins | sample AntAcemetagen185_FD_179863 | JGI IMG/M metagenome (GOLD analysis project Ga0222639, IMG submission 179863) | Saline water microbial communities from Ace Lake, Antarctica - #185 | ecosystem: Environmental > Aquatic > Non-marine Saline and Alkaline > Saline | place: Antarctica: Ace Lake...
GAAAGAAATGGCTTGATGTCCCCCTGTTTACCCCCACTTTTTTCCCTTTTAAATCCACCTCTTTTTTTATCCCGCTGTCCTTGCGTCCGATAATTTTAACCATGTGAAATGAATAGCTAAAAGTGGCAATGATACAAAAATCCTCCCTCTTAAAACTTCCAAGCACAACCGGCATGTCTGCCACGGTAGATATGGCAACTTCTCCGGAGAAGAGGGCCTGGGTAGCCTTTTTGCCGCTGCTATATTCCTTTAGAGTAACGTCAAGGCCTTCGTCAGAAAAGAACCCTTGTTTCTGTGCTATATAAACGGGAATAGACAGGAAGGATTTTGAAATCCCCACCTTTACTTTTTCCCTGTCCCCCATTTTATCTGACTTGCAACTCATAAAAACCAGGCCGCAAATAAGGATAGCCACGATTATAATAAGGCCCTTAGCCAGATAGTTGCCCTTCATTTTTTCCTGTGCATAGATCTCGAAGTGTTTTTTTGCCTTATCATTATTTGTCATTCTTCTTACCTCACCAAGTGATTGAAGAAAAGAAAGTCTTTATGGGACATCCTTGATATGTTGATTACTTACTTTTCAATAAACTTAATTTATTTTCCTTGTTGATAGTCTATCTTTATAATAAATCATATTTGAAATATCAATATATTAAGGATGTCCACCATATCGCCCTGACACAAAAGCCGCCTAAGCCTTTGAATTCACCAAAAGTCGGCTCGGCTTTTGTGGTCAGCTCCATTTTTTTGTTGGCGTTTAATGCCTTGGTTGCTTTGGAAGCTGTGCACCATGCCATATTGCAACTATCCAAACGACATCGCCTTTGATTTTATAAAAAAAACGGTATAGCGATATGATCACCTCCCGGTAGGGAAGTTCTGGAAATTCTGGTATAATTCTTCCGGATTCAGGAAAGTCCTCAAGCCTTCGCAAAACTGTTTCGGAATGCTCTCGAAAAGTGGTTGCTGCAGAAGGTTTATCCCGCCGAATATATGCGAGAGCAGACAGAAACTGTGCTCTGGCAGAAGGTGTGAACAGAATTTTCACGATGGCTCCTGAGATAGAATTAAATCAGCTTCAGCAAGAACAGTATCTATATCATAACCCTTGCCAATTTCTATTTCCTTATCTCCCTTAGCCAAAAGCCGAAGGATCTCTTTCTCGTGTTCAGATTTCTCATACGCCTCGACACCGATTATGACAGCAGCAGCCCGTCCTCTTTGTGTAATGATAATGGGTTCCTTGTTGTCTCGTAATTTTTTCAGAACATTGGCAGCGTCCTGCCTCAAATCGCTTATCGGAAGGATATTCATAAGTTTTCCCATGGTGTACCTCCTATTGTACTTTTGCATGTACCATCAATTGCTGTATAAGGCAAGCGTTTATTTGGATGCTGGTATGATATGGGTACGCCAACGCATGCATCAGTTGCCGCTGCAACCGATGCCGGATTAATGGTAAATGTGCTAAAAACGATATACTACAGCTCACCACGGGCGATTGCGGTCAACTGAATGCCCTCGTTAAATGTCTGCTCTTCGCGGTTGGTATTAGTATTGAGATCCTCGTTTAAATCCAACGCCTAACTTTTGCGGAATAGTCCAAATATTCTTTTCCAAATTTTTGTGACAAATAGCTCTCTTCAGGTTTAACTGCGTTGAATAAAAAAAGCATGAACAAGATTGGTACTGTGAAGAATAACCAAATCGATAACATGAAGAAAGCAATCCCGAATAATAGAAGAAGTAGCGAAACGTAAAGTGGATTGCGAGAAAACCGGTATGCGCCACTTATTATTACCTTGACAGTTGGTTTTGCAGTATCGAATGGAGTCTTGTTCTTGATAAGTGCAATAAATCCGCTTACAGCAAAATAAAGGGAAATAAGTGTAAATATACAAACGACAATAACACGAGGTATTAGAGGAAGACTAATCAGATGAACGGGAAAAAAGTACTCCAGTAATATGCCAAATCCTAAACATGCAAAGAAGTATAGTGGAGGTGGTATGCGAATACCTACAGAATCTCTTAATTCATTTTCCATAACTGACCTATTTCAAAAAGGCTGGGGTCAAACAAGGCTGGGGTCAAAGCTTGAATTGTGATTTTAGCCAATAATATCGGTCCTTGAAGTCACGATCAGATGACAGCCTATCAGTAATTACCTTCACACACCTACTGACGGAAGAATAAGTTAAACCGAAATACTCACCGATAGCATTATTGGATAATCGTCCGGCTTGCCAAAGCAGGTAAACCAGCATATCGCGATTAGCTTTATCCTCAGGGCCTATCTTCTTTCCATTTCTGGCGGCATTGATATCAAATCCCAAATGCTTTGAAGCTTTATCCAACAACAATTCCGGGTCGAACGTCCTCAACAGGCTATTATATTGTGGAAGCGCATCATTTTTCTTATCTCCAGGAAACCGTTTCTTAATATCATCCGCAAACTTTTGGCTGCCATAGATTAAACCGTGCTTTATATCCTCCCAAATGCTGTTTTGTTCATCCGAATAGTTCTGGGTTTTTGTTCTGTAAGCTCTGTGACGATCATCACCGGACAATTGACTTAAAATGCTATCGGTCGTTAACCAATCGGGTGACTCTTTTTTGTAAGCGTAATACCTGTAGCTGCTCCATGAATAGTCCACAAGCCTTTCAATAATACCGGCCCGCAATGGATTACGATGGATATAGCACGACAACCTTAATAAATATGCGTCGTTTTGAACAATGATACTTTTAAAACGCCCCTGAAAAAGATGACCGCCGAATTGATTGGCAAGGTTGAACTTGCGTGTATAGGTTGTCCCGAACCACTGCATGGCCCTGGATAAATTAGGCTCAACCGTTTTTACCAATAAATGATAATGATTGTCCATTAAAACGTAGGCGTGGATCTGGATATTGTAACGTTCGGGTAGCTCTTCTACTATCGACAGAAATAGTTTGCGGTCATTATCTGAAAAAAATATATCTTGCCCACCATTGCCGCGTGACATGACATGATATAGTGCATTTGGGTATTCTATTCTCCATTGACGAGCCATAAATTGATTGCTACCAATTCAATATTGAGATGTCAAGCCATAATCACAATTCAAGCTTTGACCCCGATCAGTTGACCCCGTTCAGGTGAATTCAAGTTGCAAGTGCACCACGGACAGCCTTCCAGAACACTTCATGTGGTGTCCGGTAATTGAGGCACTTCCTTGGACGATTATTTAAAATTCTTATTGCTTTATCAACATCTTTTTCCATTATATCTTTAAAATTACTTCCCTTAGGAAAATACTGCCTTAGCAAACCGTTGGTATTCTCATTGGCTCCTCTCTGCCATGCAGAATAAGGATCGGCAAAATAAATCGTTAATCCGGTCTTTTTCTCAAATTCTTTAAATTGCGCAAACTCAGATCCATTATCTACAGTTAAGGTATGTCGCATTTTCTTGGGAACAATAGTAAAGGCTTTGATGCCCTGACAGGTCAGGGTTGCTGCCTTCTTGTTCTTCAGTTTAGAGGCCAGGAGGTAACGACTTTTACGCTCGACTAGAGTTGCAATATAGCCACTGCTTTTTTTGCCTTCAATAGTATCGCCTTCCCAGTCCCCGAATCGTTCTCGTTCCCCAACAATTTTGGGGCGTTCTGCGATATTTTTTCTACCTGCAAGAAAACGGCGGCCCGTGCCATAACGTTTCTGTCTGCGTCGCTTTTTATGACTTCGACGAAGATTCAGATAAAGCTTTCCTTTACCAACAGCATCGAGATAGATCCAACGATATATTGTCTCGTGGCTGATTCGCATCCTTTCATCGTTAGGATAATCAATACGGATGCGTTGAGCAATTTCTTCTGGTGACCACTGTACCTTGAGCTTGGCTTTCACATACCGAACAAGACGCGAATTTCTTTGCCGGCGATAATGTCGTGCCTGACATCGTCTCTTCAAGGCTTCCGGATGTGTCCAATCATACCAGTAAACTGAGTAGGGATATTGTGCTTTTATGCGCTTCAGCTCTCGACTTACTGTGGTATGATGCCGGTTAATTCTCCGGGCAATCTCGCGCAGGCTAAATTTTGCGACTTTTAAATGACTAATGACATATCGTTCCTGTTCTGTTAAATGGGTATAGGACATGATGGGCTCCTTCTGGTTTTGAGTTGGTCGTGCTTCTCAATATACCAGAAAACCTGTCATGTCCTACTATTTTAACTTAAGTGGTGCACTTTGAAGTTGAATTCACCAAACCGGCCTCCTGAAAGCTGTAGTATCCCTTCCGTGTGATAATGAGATGATCCAGAATCCTAATTCCAAGGATTTTACCTGCCTCAGTCAGTTGTTCATGGATTTTTAAATCGCTGTTGCTCGGTTTCAAATCACCCGAAGGATGATTATGTGCAAATATTACAGCAGCAGCCCTGTCTGATATGACATCCGCATAAACTTCACGTGGATGCACCTGGCTGCGATCCACCAGGCCAATGGTGACAATCCTTTTTTTAATCATTTCATGGGCGCCATTAAGGGAGATACAGACAAAATGCTCTTGCTTTTTATCGGCAATATCAGCCAGAAGCGGCATAACATCCTGGGCACCGGTTACCTTTACAGTATCTTTAATCAGATACCTTCTTGCCAGTTCAAAAGACGATAGGATTTGGGCAGCCTTTGCCAGACCCATTCCACGCACCGCGATGAGGTGTTCAATAGTTAAATTTTTACTGTGTTTACGGATCAGTTTAGCAACATTGCGGGATATCGTACCAAGATCCTGGCCTTTAACACCTCTCCCCAAAATTGCTGCCACCAGTTCCTCATCAGTCAAGGCGGATGCGCCCCTTTCCTTTAGTTTTTCCCGTGGGCGATTATGAGCCGGCAGGTCTTTGATATTTTTCATAGTTATCTTTCAAGAAAAAGCATCAGGGCAGGCACAGGGGTCTGCCCCTACGATTGCATTTCATTAAATCTATTATAAACCTTATACAGCATCCATTCTTTCACAACACCACCAAAGGTCTTGTCATCCATGATTTTTGTAAATATATCCTGATTGCTATCCATCCTTTCGATTAATTTATTAAGGAACATATCTTCAAAACCGAATTTAAAATTGCCAATGCTGTTGTTTTTGGCTTGCTCTGATAGCTTTTCATCCGCAACCAGTTCCTCCTCAATTTGAGAAAAGAAATATTTATCCGCATCCGTAAAGTCGGTCCCGAATCTATCGTTTAAAATCTTTATGATTTCTGAGAGTCTTTCTAATTCTTCCTTTTCTTTTTTTGTCCCGGCCTCGGTTATTGGATGAAGTGCGCTTTCACTGTCTTTTTCAAGGACAATTGTGCCTTCTTTAATTTTTTGCAGCCTGTAATATTCAAGAGCTACTTCATCGTGGATTTTAAATCTTTCTGAAACATCCAGTTTTGGCAACTTGTTTACGAGAAGGCGGGCGTATGCGTAAAACTTTTCCAAATCCATGTCCGCAAACGGCATGATCTGGGATAAAAAAGAATATAGACGAATAAAAACGGTCAGCGTATGTTTGAAATCTTCCTGCTTATCTTCGTCATTTATGACCTTGTAGCGGTCAATTGCAGGATCAATTAAAGAATTGAGCATGGCATGGTCTTTTGCGCCGCGAAGTTTTCGTGGTCTAAAAAAAATTTTGGTAAAAGTATCAATTTCAGACTGCCATATTATTTGAAATCCTTCGAGTTTGTTTTTCAGGTCGTAGAGCTTGTTCGGATCGGTTGTTGAAGAAAGCGTAGTCTGTTCATAATAGGGTTGAAATGCATCTATTATTTCCTGGTCTTCGTTGGCAAAATCAAGAATAAATGTATCTTCTTTCCCCGGATATATTCTGTTCAGGCGCGAAAGTGTTTGAACTGCTCTAACACCGGAAAGTTTTTTATCCACATACATGGTATGAAGCAACGGCTGATCAAAACCTGTCTGGTACTTTTCCGCTACCAGCAGGATTTGATACTCATTTGTTGCAAATTTTTCCGGTAGTTCTTTTTCCTTAAATCCATTGATTTCATATTCGGTATAGGAAATACCAGTGTCTCTATCGGTAAAAGCGGTAAAAGCAACAATCGTCTTGATATCGGTATATCCTTTTTCCTTAATGTATTTATCGAACTCTATTTTATACCTTACAACATGGGGCCTGGATGAAGTAACCACCATTGCCTTTGCTTTTCCGCCTATCTTAGGCATAACGCATTGCCGAAAATGTTCAATAATAACCTCGGTTTTCTGAGCCAGGTTATGGGGATGAAGAGAAAGAAATCTCGCTATTGCCCGGCGCGCCTTTTTCTTGTTGATATCCGGGTCATCTTCAATAGCTTTTGACAGTCTGAAATAGGTCTTATAGGTAATATAGTATTTTAATACATTCAGGATAAAGTTTTCTTCAATCGCCTGTTTCATGGAATAAAGGTGAAATGGAGCCGGTTTTCCATCATTGTCTGTTTGGCCGAAAACTTCGAGGGTTTTTGCCTTTGGTGTTGCGGTAAATGCGAAAAAAGCAAGGTTGGGTTGCTTGCCACGCGCCAGCATTGAGCTTCTTATCTCATCTTCAATGTCATGATCTCCACCATATTCAGGCGTTTCACTCTCGATTTCACTACTCATGTCAATAACCGTCAGGGTCTCTTTCATCTTTTTTGAAGCCTCACCCCCCTGAGAGCTGTGGGCTTCATCCACGATTATTGCATAGTTTCTTTTTGGAAGGTCTCCGATCTTATCTAACACAAAAGGAAATTTCTGAAGGGTGGTAATAATTATATTGATTCCAGCGTTCAAGGCCGAGGCGAGTTGGGTGGAATCCTTGTCGATCTTTTGTACAACGCCTAATTTATGTTCAAACTGGTAGATGGTGTTTTGAAGCTGCTGATCTAAAACAAGCCTGTCAGTGACAACGATTATCGAGTCAAAAACCCTTTCATCTTTATTATTATGCAGACTGGATAACCGATAGGCAAGCCATGCAATGGAATTGCTTTTGCCGCTGCCTGCCGAATGCTGAATCAGATAATTATTACCGACGCCTTTTTGCCTGGCATCCCGAACCAGCTTTCGGACAACATCCAGTTGATGAAACCTTGGGAAAATCAGCTTTTCTTTTTTAAATATTTTTCCGTCAATTTTATATTCATCTGTCTGCAAAAGAAGAAAGGAGCCGATTATATCCATCCAGCTATCTCTGGCCCAGACATATTCCCACAGATAGGCGGTTTTATGGCCGTTTGGATTGGGCGGATTGCCTGCGCCCTTATTATATCCCTGATTAAAAGGAAGATACCGGGTAGCTTTGCCTTCAAGCCTGGTGGTCATATAAACTTCGTCGGTATCAACGGCAAAATGCACAAGAGCGCGTTTTTTGAATTTAAAAAGCAGTTCGTTCGGGTCTCTGTCAGCAGCATACTGCCATTTGGCATTTGCCACATTCTGGCCGGTAAACTGGTTTTTCAGCTCCACACTTGCGACCGGCAGTCCGTTTAGGCTAAGCAGCATGTCAATTGAGTTTTCATTCTTAAGGCTGTATTTTACCTGACGGGTTACTGTAAGAAGGTTTTTATTGTATAAAGCAATTGTCTCAGGATTCAGCCTGCTGGCCGGTTTGAAATAGGCCATCTTGAATCGGACACCATGATCCACAAAGCCGTTGCGAAGCACATCAAGGGTTCCCCGATTATCCAGCTCGTTAAAAAGACGTTGCAGAATTTTGGATTCAATCTGAGAGCCATGGATTTCGGACAGCTTTTTCCAGGACAGCGGTTGGGTGTCCTGAAGAAATGCAAAAATTGCCTTTGGATCAAAGGCCAGCTCCCGGCTGAAATTAGAAGGCTCCCCTTTGGTATAGCCGCCCTTTTCAACAAGGCTCTTTTCTATCGCCTCTTCAAACGCCTGTTCTGTGGTTGTACGCAGGCTATCCATTTGATCCCCCATCACGAACATCTATTTTGCCGGTTACGACATTTGATATTATGGCGGTGCGATATTCTTGTAATAAATCGATCTGTTTTTCAATTTTGGAGATTGTCTGGTCGATTTTGGTGGTTTTATGGTCGAGATAGACGGCGATGACGTCTTGTTCATTAGGAGAAGGGATAGGAATGAAAAAGTTTTTGATATGATCTACAGATAGTCCAGGCTGTGCAGCCGACTGGGAATACTGATTCAAATTCATAGCCCTAAGTAATTCTCCAAACCAAAATAAATTATAATCTGAGACTAATGTTGCTACTACAGCATGTTCTGAAGCCCAAAATTTGCCATCTGCATAATTAATATTTCCGCAAAGCGCTCCTTGCCTTCCTATAAGAACATAAGCCCCCTCGTGAGTATATGATGACGCATAGCCTCTTAAACCATTTCCTCCATATACAGCATATTCGCCATCATTCTTAATCAAGTCGGCTGTTATTCCATTACCACTTTTAAAGTTCGAAACAAACTTTAACCTTTTAATCTCCCAATGCTCCGGCACATCCCCCAGCCATTTAATCCCCGAATCCTTCATCGGCGCATCGGGATTCAATCCTTTTGTTACCGCCTGATTGATTATTGCAACGCGCTCCTCCTTCAACAGTTCGATGAGTTTTTGCTTTTTTGAGATGAGGTCGTCGATTTGGGTGGTTTTGTGGTCGAGGTAAGCGGCAATGGCGGTTTGTTCCTCAATTGAGGGGGTTAAAAAAACAGAATTATCTATCGCTTGTTTGCCGATACCAAACCTTGTAACACCGTTAGCTGATATCTCAAACTGATCACTGATTCCGTGACCGCTAAATGACCAAAACAGATAGTTCCCATTGGCATACTTTCGATAAGGACTAACATGCGCAAGATGGTAACCACAGACAACGCCATGTAAAGACAACGGCACATAAGCCGGAACAGCAATGTCATCAGGCGACTCCGAATCTTTCGTAATAAGAATATCTCCTTCTTTTAGTGAAAAAATATCAATTTGATCTTGACGGGCGGTTGCCTTCATGAATTCAATGTCCGATGTTATGTTATCGTTGTAGTAAACATCGACATAATTACACAATTCAACTGCCAATTCTCCTTCCTTTGATTTCTTATCTATGTTACTGAGCCTAACTTTTGCTATCCATTTCAGCTTCTCCACACGCCAATGCTCCGGCACCTTCCCAATCCACTCAACCCCGGAATCCTTATATTTCGGATACGGCTTCATTATTTACACACCAGCCTCCAGCCGTTTCCGTGCCAATTCAACCGCTTTGTGAAGCTTTTGCTCCAGCACTTCACGTTTCGGCAGTTCGGTCATGTATTCGGCTACTTTGATGCCGCTTTTATCCAGTTGCAACAGCTCTATCTGCTCGCTGGCTTTTCCTGCGCAGAGGATTAATCCAAGTGGCGTTTCTTCGCCGGGTTCCTTTTCATATTTTTCCAGCCAGCGCAGATAGAGTTCCATCTGGCCCTTGTAAGCTGGCTTGAATTTGCCGAGTTTTAATTCAATGGCAATGAGCCTTTTGAGTTTTCGGTGAAAAAAGAGCAGATCAAGATAATAATCCTCATTATCAATGCTAATTCTCTTTTGGCGGGCAACAAACGAAAACCCGATTCCAAGCTCCAGAATAAAGCTCTCCATTTCCCGCAGGATAGCTGCTTCAAGGTCTTTTTCGCTGTAAGTATCTTTAAGTCCCAGGAAGTCTAAAAAATAGGGATCGCGGAAAACCAGATCAGGCGTGAGCTTATCCTCCTCCCGCAAGGCTGCAAGATCTTTCTCTATTAGTTTTTCAGGTTTTTTTGATATGGCGGTGCGCTCGTAAAGCATCCCATCAATTTTTTTCCGCAAAGTGCGGACACTCCAACGTTCTTTGCGGCACATTTCAGCGTAGAAATCGCGTTGGAGGTCATCTTTGATCGGCAGAATTTCTTTAAAATGCGACCAGCTCAATTGTCGCGACAGTGTAGCAACAATTTGAGTATCGGGAAATACTTCGGCGAACCGAACCATTCGAGTAAGCGCCGAATAGCTAAAACCGTTTCCGTATTCTTTTGTTAATTCTTGCGACAGTGTAGCAAGAATCTCTTTACCGTACTCAGCCCGTTTTTTCTCTAAAATATCCTGGCAAATACGGCTGCCAATCTGCCAGTAAAGTATGGTCAGTTCGGCATTAACCGTAACGGCAACATTATGCCTGGCAGTTTCAATGAGCGAACGGATATCACTGATAAGATCGCCGGGAACAACCTTATTGCCTGCTTTAATAATTTGTGTTCCGGTTTTCTTTCTCATATTTCGACAACCTCATTCATCAACCCCTGAGTTTGCAATTCAAGCTCAAGAATATCCGTCCTGATTTCTTCAAGGTTCCTTAAGGGCTTGTATTCGTAAAAATATTTAGTAATATTGATTTCATAGCCCTTTACTGTCTTGCTCTCATCAATCCAGGCATCAGGCATATGGGGCAGGACTTCCCTGTTGAAATATTCCCCGATATCTTCCTTTAGAGGCACGTTTTCATTATCCCGCAGTGACGTATCCGGTTCTGGATTACCTTTTTTATCAGCGCAAATATCTGCTGTTTCGTCCTGTTCAGACAGGGCTTTCAAGACAGCTTTTTGTATCGGCGCAGGCAAAAGCAACCCATATTTTTTGCAGCGCTCATTAAGGTCTCCCTCAAATTGATCTCTGTTCTTATAAAACACAGAGCCATCCATACTTTTAAACATTGCAAGAATTTCTTGTTGCAGTTTTTCCCCTTCTTCCTTTTGTTGTAAACCTGCCTTACCCTTTTTTTTCGGCTTAGAAAGGTTTTGAAAGGCTTTTTCATTTTCAAGCAGGGTTAGTCTTTCTTTTGAGGTCTGGAAGTTGAGTCTCAAGGGTCGTTCAACTGTAATCCGGTTATAGCCGAAATCTTCATTTTCAAATATCCTGCAAAATTTACCTTCGATGAAATCTCCATAAATTCCGGTTATCTCGTTGATCTGTCTGTCGCTGATCTCATTTCTTTTGTTGCCCAGGCTCCGGCTCATCTTTTCAAAGAATGAAACAGCATTGACCACCTGGATTTTTCCTTTACGTTCAACCGGTTTCCGGTTTGTTAAAATCCAGATATAAGTAAATATGCCGGTGTTGTAAAAAAGCTGATCAGGCATGGCGATGATCGCCTCCAACATATCGTTTTCAATTATCCATTTTCGGATTTCACTCTCTCCGCTGCCGGAAAGAAGGGCTGGGGTCAAAGCTTGAATTGTGATTTTAGCCCATAATATCGGTCCTTGAAGTCACGATCAGATGACAGCCTATCGGTAATTACCTTCACACACCTACTGACGGAAGAATAAGTTAAACCGAAATACTCACCGATAGCATTATTGGATAATCGTCCGGCTTGCCAAAGTAGGTAAACCAGCATATCGCGATTAGCTTTATCCTCAGGGCCTATCTTCTTTGCATTTCTGGCAGCATTGATATCAAATCCCAAATGCTTTGAAGCTTTATCAGAGTTAAGCGCCTCGTTATGACTTTATTTCATCAATTGGAAGAATTTGCTTTCCGTGACGAATTGTTAAAATTGAAATTTGTTTTTTTTCGATACGATAAATAATTCGATAATTACCGTAAATGAGTTCTCTAAACTGAGTATCTGAAATTTCGGGTACAATGCGACCAATTTCAGGAGAGGATTTTAATTGTTCTACTTTGGTGAATACCTCATTGATCCACCTTTCTGCCGCGGATGGTTTGTCTTGAGCAATATAATCAGCTATTTCCGATGCTCTATCAACTGCAAGGGGAGACCATATTATTTTCATTTTGGAATCCGCTTAACCAGCTTATCTTTCGCATCCTTGTGGCCTATACCTCCTCCTGCCGCCAACTGGTTTAGAGATGTTTGGACATCGGATAAAAGCTCAATTTTTTCTTCCATAGCTTCAAATTCTTGAGCATCAATAAGGACTGCAGCACTTTTCCCCCGCCGAGTAATAATTAAAGGTCTTTTGGTTTCATGAACTTGTTTAATAAAAACTGCCATTCTATTTCTGACTTCAGACAACGGTTTAATATCTTGATTTATTTTCAATTTTTGCATTTCATACCTCATAAGCTAATTTTTTGTACAGTATAGCGTACAAAAAATGACACATCAAGTTAAATCTTTTTTAAGTCATAACCCATAAACCCCGCAGTTAGCACAGTTTGCCTTTTATTAATGGGCGTTTAACGATGAAGCATGATTTAATGGTCAAAAAGGAGGTACCATGATGCTTCATCGTTATATCAACCAGTTTGTTGAATATTGTCAACTGGCAGATTTCTCGGTACGTTCCATACAGGCTTTAGCCATCCGGCTAAATGAATTCAAACCTGTTTCTTGAAAAACGTCTGTCACAGTCATTCTAATTCCATAGGTCCCATGTCCTTAAACCCCAGTTAAGTGCTTTAAATCGTTCGAGATCATCTTTGCCTTCCAAAGCCAGCGACCATACCCGCCTGCCATGCGTTGTAATTGAGTTGATATACTACAACCGCATTTACAGGCACTCAATTCCGGCACATTGATAAATCCATGCAAAGGCATTGCGGGCAGGCCATCGGTTCGGGCCAACCATGCTTTTCGGCTACTTGGGGGGGGTGTAAATCCTTTCGATAAATCGGTATTTAGCAGATTTGCCAATTCTGGCATTTTTGCTAAATGGTTGGATATTGTCCTTTGGAGTGCATCGAGTCTAATTGCAATCCGGTCTTGCGGGATACCGAGGCGGTTCATACGAAATATCTTTAGATCCAGTTCCATCTGGGTGG
>Ga0222639_1000948_pt1 | contig 12785 bp, 10 predicted proteins | sample AntAcemetagen185_FD_179863 | JGI IMG/M metagenome (GOLD analysis project Ga0222639, IMG submission 179863) | Saline water microbial communities from Ace Lake, Antarctica - #185 | ecosystem: Environmental > Aquatic > Non-marine Saline and Alkaline > Saline | place: Antarctica: Ace Lake...
GTTTGCATATCAAATGGTACCTCAGCAGATACAATCTTTCCCGTCTTAGCAGACAGCATATGTTTCTCCTCTCCTTTTACGTATTAGTGCTAACCCCTTCCCCATGTGGCCGGCTTTCCCGTCCTCAAAGTACTATGAGTTAGTCCGACTACCAGACTATCTTCTCATACATCCTCCCATCTTCCGGTTGTTTGTAGATTACCCCAGATGGAATAGTCTGGTTCTCCCAAGTTCCTAACAGTTCCCTTTGTTATCATGCCATGGACTTAGACCCCGGGGAGCATTGTTAAACTCGCCTTTATCGTTTAAACAATATACTGCCTTCCAGCACGAGTACACTGTCGGCTCTCCCGACTATATATATTTTCGGGGCTCAATACCTTCACTTGCGTTACGGCCTAATAACTCCCGTCTACCAGCTTCATACAGTTAGTTACCCTTCTGTATGTGGTATAGGTGTTAGGCTGGTGGCTAACCTTTGCCTAATCCGGACTCTCACCGGAAAGAACTGCCAAGCTTTCTTGGCGCACACTCGATACTATATACTATCTTGTCTTTCTTGATACTGTTCTTGAATTTTCTTAACTATATACTATATACTCGATACCATATACTGATTTAATATCGGCGGTGATTTGAATGTTAAAAATAAATAAAATATTATCAAAAAATGGCTTTAGTTTAATCGAATTAATGGTCGCAGTAGTCATTCTGGCTTTGGTCATATTTGGAATATTTTTAGCCTTTACTACAGGTTTTCAGGGAATGGCTGATGCACGCGATAGGACCGTGGCAACTAACTATGCCCGTGAAGCAATGGAAGATGTTAAAAATATGGATTTTGAATATATAGCATCCATACCTTTAGAAGATATAGGTGGGACAAAATATACAAGAGAAGTAAGTGTAGAAGAAAACATTGAAGGAAGCCCCAACTTAAAAAAAATAACTGTTCGAGTATTTTGGGATAAAAGAAATGGTGAAAGTTTAAACATTGAAACTTCCATGTTGATAAATAAAATCGAATTCCTTCCTGGTGTTGCTTCTAAATTATTACTTTATGTTACTCCTTATAATATAATTTTACCAAATGAAGGCTCTGTAAATTTAATTGCCGTAGTGAAAGATGCAAAAGGGAATACTGTAACTAATTGGAATGAAGATATTACTTTCTCTATTATGAATGTAACATGCCCAGTAGGAGCAAATATAACCTGTTATTTAAAAAATGATGAAGAGGTAACTGGTCAAACAATGGCAATAGAACCTATCAATGGAACTGCAACAGTAATGTTATATACAGGTGATACAAATGTTTTAGATGCAGACGAAATAGGAAATATTGAAGTAAGTGCTACAATATCAAGCGTTGAGACTGGTACATTCAGTGATAGTGTTAATATTAAAGTTACTCAAGGAGCAGTAAAAATAGGTTTAACTTCCTATGATGAATCCATAAAAATAAATGAAAGCACTACTATAAATGCTGAATTACAAGACGCAAATGGTGATAAAGTTTTAGAAGGTGAAGCTGAAATATTTTTTAATGTTTCAGGAGACGGTACTCTTGCTGAACCTTTAAACAGAACTACAATGGATCAACAGACATCAATAATCTTAACCGCAAGTAATGCTCCTGGAGTAGCTACTGTGACTGCAAGTGCTAATAATTTATTATCTGATTCCTTGCCTATTTTTATTACCGGTCCACCGTTTTCTATCTTTGTTTCAGTAAGTCCAAATCATATATATACGGACCAATTTTCTTTAGTTACTGCTACATTAAAGGATATTAATGGTGTAACGGTAGATGCTGAAAGTGATGTTAATATTAGTTTTTCACTTTCACTTGATTTGGGTGAATTTACAGATAATTCGATTACTATTTCCTCAGGGAATCCTTCGGGCAGCACAACTTTTACTCCCACCGGAATCGGGAATAGCACAATTCAAGCTCAAGCTACTGATGCCGAATTGATTGATGGGGAGGCAGCGATAACTATTGATAGTGCACTTGTGGCAGACCATATTGAAGTAAGTGCAGAACCTACCAGCATTAAAGCAGGCGGGAGTACTCCATCAATTATTACAGCCGTTATAAAAAGTGCTGAACCTGAAAATGCTACGGTTTATAATTACACTGGAGACATTTTCTTTGAGACTACTGAAGGCAGCTTTTCTGCGACTGATTCAGGAAAAAATGAAATTTGGAGCTACGATACTGATGTTATTATTTATCAGAATGGTGTAGTGAAGGTAAATTTGTATTCCCATTTCGGTGATACCTCCGAACCTGCAAGTATCACCGTCACCTCAGTTGGATTAACCGAAGGAACCGTGGAAGTTGGTTTTTATGTTGAAGCTGACCATATTGAGCTGACCTCAGATGATGACACAATAGATTCCTTTGGTGTGCTAGATGATACTTGTACCATTACCGCTACTATCATGGATGGAGGAAGTATGGTTGAAAATTATATCGGAACAGTCATTTTTTCCATTGTTGACGGAGAAAATAACGGTCAATTTATTCCTTCGGGAAGCACAATCGTTACAGTAGTTAACGGGACGGCATCCATTGATTTACGCGGCAAATGCCCAGTTCCAGTTGGTGGTGATGTCGTTGTCCATGCTGTATCCACTTTCGGTGAAACTGAAATTAGCAGCGAATCAGATCAGTCCTCAGATCTGTCCATTAATGTCACAGGCGGTGCAGGAAGAAGTATTAATCTGGTGTCAGGGAGTTTGCAGCAGCCTTCCAAGAATGAAGTTATTTTCGAAATAAACAACACGGGAGTAGCTTTAAAGATATACAATTTGCAGGTAACCTGTGTTACTGATGAAAAATTAACCGAAATAAAAATTGGTACCAACATCGTATACTCCGGAAGTGTCAGTGATGGAGATGTTGTATACATAACACCGACTGTTTTATCAAGCGGAGCTCATGAGATTTACTTTGGTTATACTAAAAAAGTTGATAATAACAACTTTGAAATCATATTCAATGCAGAACCTGATTGCGAATTATTCACGACTATCGAATTTTCAACAATACAATAAATAAAACGGAACAGAAAATGAAAAAAAATAATATCTTAAAAAATATAAACAAAAAAGGTTTTAGTCTAATTGAACTGATGGTGGTAGTGGTTATCTTAGGATTGATGGTTTTAGGATTGGTAACATTTTTTACTGGTGGAGTAAGGTCCTGGATATCCGGCCAAAGCCAGCTCGAAGCCCAGCGAAATGCCCGACAGGCAATGGATATAATGGTTCGAGAAATTAGAGAAGCGGATTATGTTGAGAATAGTTCAACATCTAGTTTTATTGATTTTCATACGCCTTTTCATGGAACTATTTCTTATTTATTATCAGGAGGTAGCGATTTGAAAAGAGATAGCAACACGATGATTAGTAATGTGCAAAGTCTAGCTTTTTCATATTTTGATAATAGCGGTAATCAGATTGATTCATCTGACTCTGATAAAAAATCTAAAGTATCCAAAGTACATATTGATTTACAAGTAAATGTCGATCAGGATAGTAACCCTGATATAACTTTAAATAGCGATATTGATTTAAGAAATTATAATTTATAGTAAGAGTTTATTAAAAAAATAATAGATAGGTGAGACGCCTGTACTACGATTCTTAAATAAATAATTGGACAATGGAACAATTGGAAAATTGAAAGATTTATTTAATTTTAAGGAGTGATATTTATGAAAGAGAATAAAAAAAAATATAAATTAAAAAATTTATTTATAAATCAAAAAGGAATGGCACTTTTAGCTACTTTAATCTTTACTTTTGTATTAGTATCTTTAGGGGCTGCCTTGCTGACAATGACTAATAATGATTCAAAATTATCTACTTTACAAAGAGAATCTACAAGAGCTTTTTATTTGGCGGAAACTGGTATTGAGAAAGCCCTATGGTATATTAATTTCTCACCGGACAATGCAGAAGGATTAGATTGGAGAACTACGGAAGCAGATCCTTATATCGGAGGAAGCTCGGATGAATCTTTTGGAGTTGTAGTTACCACTGATGAGACTGATGTTGATGGCGAGGCCACTAAAATTAGCTTTATTTCTACTGGTAGAGTGGATAAAGGTGGGGAGTATAATAAAGGAACTCGAAAAATAGAAGTAAAGTTGATTAAAGGGATAGCACAAAATAATTTTCTAGCTTATAATTACGCAATATTTACAGATGAGGATATGACCATTAACGGAAATATCTATGTTAACGGAGATATTCATTCCAACGGTGATATTGATGTCAACGGCACATCTTTCGACTTGGTAAACGGTACGGCATCTGCTGAAGGAACAGTATATGATTTTCCGGATGGCCTTAGTAGCGCGGATCATCAGGATGTTCCTGTTATTGATTTTGAATATTACAAGAATATTGCAACTGGTGTTTCAGACCCGGATGGAATTGGCGGGCACTATTACGGGGACGGCAATAACTTGATCATTGACAGTGATAGGACCTTAAACGGAATCCATTTTGTGGATGGAAATATCATTATAAAGCCACCCCTCGACCTATTAACTATTGAAGACGGGGCACTATTTGCTACAGGGACTATTAGTACCCAAGGTGGTTGTGATATAGAGATCGTACATAATGTGGGATATGATAATCCGTTAGCCATCATCGCAGATGGAGATATTACCATGGGAGGTAATGTGCACGGTGAGGGAGTCATACAGACAAATGGTGCTTTCACCTTGAACGGAACGATAAATATCCAGGAAGGCGCAGTTGTAGCAGAAGATGGTGTATTCAACGGTGGAGGAGGAACTATGAATATAGTTTATGATAATGGATTACAGGAAGATGTTGTCCCCGGTACCGGAATAGAAATATGGAAAAAAACCTCCTGGCAAGAGGTCTATTAAATATTTTTAAAATATTTTTAAAAAAAAGAAGGATTTCACAAAGTTGTGTAGAATATATAAAAACAGTGATTCTGAAACGGTGTATAGCATTGAGTATATAGTATCGAGTTAAGAAAGAAAACAAAATAGAAAAATAGAAGATAGTATCGAGTAAAACAAAAGAAAAAATAAAAAAAAGATAAAATAGTATATAATAAATAGGAAAGTGAAACGGTGAATTCGCAATGACGGAGAAGGGCAAGATGAGATTGCCGCGTCGTTTCACTCCTCGCAATGACGGAGGGGATGGATTCCCGCCTTCGCGGGAATGACAAATTAGAAACGGGAATGACAGGAGGGGAAGAATACACCCCCACCTTAATCCTCCCCCCTCAAGGGGGAGGAAATATAAGGAATAACAAAAGAAACGACAGGAAGACAGAGAAGAAATAAGGAGTAGATATGTTTGCAATAGATTTTGGTGCACGTTCAATTAAAGTAGCTAAATTATTAAAAAGTGGCAGTGGTTATGAACTTGATAATTATGGTGCAGCTTTTAGTCCTGAAGATGGAATAATTCATGGAGAAATTATAAATCCTATTGGAGTTGCTGATGTTTTAGGAGATTTATTAAGAGAAGTCGGAATAAGAGATAAAAAGGTATTGATTGCAATTACCGGACAAAAAGTAATAGTACGGGAAATTACCCTTCCTCCAATGGAAGACAAAGAATTAATGGGTGGAGTAATGTGGGAAGCTCCCAAATATGTACCCTATGACTTAGATGAAGCTATTATCGATGCTAAGAAAATAGAGGAATTTACTGAAAAAGATGGCAATAAGATGATGAGGATTCTTCTGGTAGCTACACCGAAAAATATTGTTCAACCCTACATGGAAGTATTAAAAAAAGTAAGATTAATTCCGAAAGTAGTAGACATAGTATCTTCTGCTAATATCAGAACCTTCAGCAATTATTTATTCGATGAAGTAGAAGAAAAAAAAGATGGCTCTTTGATTAATGTTATTTTATCAATTGGAGCAAGCAATACAAACATCACATTGGCAGAAAATAATAATCTGAAATTTACCAGAGATATTCTAATCGGAGGGAACGATATTACCAAAGCAATAGCAAAATCTTTAAATATTAGTTTTACAGAAGCAGAAAAAGTAAAAAGAGAAACCAGGATAGCATTTGGAAAAGAAGAAGAGGGAGAAGAGAATAAGGAAAAGAAAGAAAATGAAGCAGAGAAAATTATCCTTAAAATATTGAATCAAATAACTAAAGAAGTGCGTAAATCATTAAGCTATTATAAAACACAAAGTCAAAAAGTAAAATATAATAAGATGATATTATGCGGCGGTTGTGCTAATATTAAAAATATAGATAAATTTTTAAGCGAACAAATTGAAATACCAATGATTATTGGTGATCCGCTAGAAGGTATAGGTGTTAATGAAGGATCATTTGATATGAAAAGATTGAATAAATTAAAACAATCATTAGCTACAGTCATCGGATTAGCCAAGAGAGAAAGGTAAGAAATGAAAAATATTAATCTTCTCCCAATTGAATATCGGGAAAAAGAAAAATTTAGTATTAGAAGAGTAATAATTATTTTGTTTTTTGTTCTTTTAGCCTTTGCTTCCGTTTATCTTTATTATTCTTTAGAATTAGAGATTGATTACAAAGAAACTCAACTGAAAATTATGAAAATTGAATTAGCAAGATTGGAAAAAATAATCAAAGAGGTTAAAAATTTAGAAAAAGATAAAAAAGTAGTAGAAGATAGAATCAACGTTATTGAAGGATTAATTGCTAATCAATCGCATTTGTCCAGGGTATTAGGAGAATTTAGTGCTTCTATACTTGATGAGGTATGGATAGATAATCTATCTTTGAATACAAATCAAACTTTTAGCTTTGCAGCACATACCTTTAACAATTATCTCATTGCTAAATATATGGTCGCTTTAAAAGATGAACCTGCTTTTGAAAATATTGAACTTGCCAGTGTTCAAAAAAGTAAAATAAAAGAAGAAGATCAGGATGTGGAGATAGTCAACTTTAAATTATCAGGAGTATTTTTAAAAAATATTGAAAATGAAAGTGAAGGAAAGTAAAGTTTTTTGAGGATATGGACGAGGATGAGATTGCCGCGTCGTTTCACTCCTCGCAATGACAGAGAAGATGGTTTCCCGCCTTCGCGGGAATGACATAGTAGGAGTGGAATGACAGAAAAGGGTAATACGATATTGCCACGCACCGCAAGCGGTGCTCACAATGACGGAAGACTTTGATGGATTCGGAATGGAGCGATTAGAAATGAAAAAAATTCATTTGCCTATAATTATTGAAATTGATGAGGATGGATATTATATTGTAACCTGTCCGATATTTAAGGGTTGTCATTCATATGGTGAAACTATAGATAAGGCTTTAAAAAATATAAAAGAAGTTATTGAGATTTGTTTAGAAGAAACTAAAGTTGAGGAACTTAATAAATTCGTAGGATTTAGAAAAATAGAGGTATTTTAGATGAAATTATCTAAGGGAACGGTAGTATTTATAATAATAGTGTTGGTAGCTATTTTTGCTTATGTTAATTATACTTATATCTATATCCCAAGAAGACAGATAATTGAACAATTGGATAGAGATATTGAAATTACAGCTGAAAAGATTGCCGAAGGGAGAAGAATTGCGGCAAGGCTTGAACCTTTAAAGATAGAGTACGCTGCTTTAAAGGAAAAATTAGCATTTCTGGAAGTAATGCTTCCTAAAGAAAAAGAGATACCTGATCTATTAGTCATGATCCAAGATACCTTAACTGAATTCAATGTTGATTGGACCAATTTTACTCCCCAGAATATTTCCTGGCAAAAAGATAATATCTATGGAAATATGCCCATGTCCATGAGTTTAACTGCTAATTATTATGATTTAATAGCTTATTTGGATAGAATCGAGCATTTACCAAGAATTATTGATGCAAAATCATTGAGGTTATCTAAGTCAGGACAAGATGTCGATAAATTAAATATTTCCTTGAGTATGTTTACCTATGTTCTAAGAAAAGAGGCTGTTAAATAAAGTGAAAAAAATATCATTTAAAAATATATTTAAAAAATCAGAAACTGGTAAAAAGACCGGAAAGGGAAAGACCATATTACTTATTCTTGTTATTTTGCTTATCGCAGCGGGCGCCTATTTAGGATATCCTCTATTATTTCCGGAGAAAACGACAGCCCCGTCGGTAGTAGAAAAAACAGCTTCCGATACTGCTCCAATAAAAACCATTTCAGAAGCAAAAAGTGAACCGGTAGAAAAAGTGAAAACGCAATTTGATATAGAGGTTGAACAAAGAGAAAAAGGTTATGAAAATAAGATATTTACTTATAAACCATATGAAGCACCAAGCAATAGAAATCCATTTCAAAAAGTAAGCAATTTTTATACTTCAGAATTAATTGCAAGTGAAGAAGAAGCAGGGGAAGAACAGGGAGGAGCAATAAAATTTCCTAAACCTGAATTGCCACCCGGAACCCTGCTGACCGGCATTATAGATTCTCCTGATAAGAAAATAGCCATTATCGAAATGAATGAGGAGACATACATTGCAAAATTATACGATATATTATCAGATAGATATATTGTAAAAGAGATAAAAAAGGATGAAGTTGTCATTGATGTTAACGGATACCTTTTTTCATTAAAAATAGGAGGTGAGGATTTAGCAGATGAATTATAAAAACAAAAAAGGAAATATATTATTTTTTATTTTGATCTTATTCTTAATAATTTCATTTGTAGTAAACGCAAATTCTCAATGTATTTCTTTCACGAATATTTGGTATAAAAAAATGCCGAATTTTACACATCTTACCATTAAGGCAAGTGAGGATATTTCAGAATATGAAGTGTCTTATATGGATAACCCGGAAAGGATAATCATTGATGTTAAAAATGCAATTTATACAATTGAAGAATTAAGTAAAAATATATTATTCTTGAATATGGGAGAAGTAAAACAGGTCAGATGCGGACAGTTGGAAATTGAACCTGTTCCTATCGTTAGATTTGTTGTGGATTTATTCCAAAAAGCAGATTATGAAGTTACCTTATCTGCTGAAAATCGATTAATCTATATCGATGTATTTGATTATGACGAATTTAAGGCACCTGAAGAACAGGTATTTACTGTAACTCCGGTAAAGGGTGAAGATATAAAGATTGAAAAAGAAGAAGAGCTGAAAATTTCTATTTTAGATATCTATACCCAACCTGTCAATTTAAATATTTTCGAGGAAGACATTGTCAATGTTATTAGAGGTTTATCTGAACTTACCGGAATAGATATGATGTTGGATGATTCAGTTACCGGTTTATTGACCCTTAATCTTTCCAATAAAACTTTTAGGGAAGCAATCGAATTAATTTTAATGAATAAGGGATTAGATTATACTGAAGTCAGTGATACATTAATTATTGCTTCAAAAGATATCATTCAAGGATATGTAAAACCTGTTACTAAAATAATTGAGTTGAAGAATGCGAGTGCTGAAGTAGCCAAGGGAATACTGGATGGATATAAGGCAGAAGGGGCAAAAATTAATATTGTTGCCGATACAAGAATGAATACTTTAATCCTTGAAGGAACAGAAGAAGAGATCCAAAAGGTTATCAATCTGCTCCCAACTATTGATACCGAGCTATTAACCAGGACTTTTAAAATTGATAATGCTATTGAAAAAGAGGAAATTGACGCTATAAAAAGTATGTTGACGATTATTGTTCCTGAAGAAGATAGGATAAATATAGATAGTAGACAAAGTGAAATTATCGTAAAAGGCTCACAAGAAGAGCTGGATAATGTAGCTACAATGATTGTTGGATTAGATAAACGAGCACCCCAGATAATGTTAGAAGCGAAAATAGTTGAAATTATTCTAGACGATGAAAAAGATTTAGGAATTAGATGGACGAGTGGAGGGAACGAAGGCCAAATTAGCATTGGTGAAATTACTTTGGGAGGTTCTTTTGAAAGAAGCGGCTTGATTGAAGCAACCTTAAAGGCATTACAGTCAGAAGCAAAGACAAATATTTTATCTAATCCGAAAGTTCTAACTTTAGATGGCAAGGAAGGTTATATGAAGTCTACCACTGATATTCCTATTTTAGAAGAAAGGGAAAGTGATGGGGTAGTTGTACAAACTGTGACTTGGAAACCTGTAGGAATTGAATTAACAATCACTCCAAGATTAAGTGCAGATGAATACATTACAATGAATGTAGTTACATCGGTTAAATCTCTTGGAACGGAATTTATTCAGGGTTATCCCGTAATTAATGATCGTAGCGAAACAGCAGTAATTAGAGCCAAATTAGGTGTAACTACAGTAATAGGTGGATTAATAAGTTCGGAGGATATAAAAACTATTACTACAATACCGATATTGGGAAAAATTCCTATATTTGGTGAATTATTTAAATTTACACACACCACAAATAAAAAAAGCGAAATAATTATTCTGATTACTACTCACTTAATAGAATATTAATATTTAAGTCATTCCCACAGTTATCTGTCATTCCCGCGCAGGCGGGAATCCAGAACGATGTGAGTGTGAAGTAATTTCTGTCATTGCGAGAAGTGAAATAAGCCTGCCCCTGCGAAGGCAGGGGAAGCAATCTCGTAAATTTAGATAAATAAAGGGAGGGCAAGGTATTGCAAAATATAAACAAAAAGAATTTATACAAATTATTGTTCATAATAATAATTTTAGGGTTTATAGTGTCACTGGTGGGGTGTAACTGGCTTTCATTAGGCTTGTTAAATGTCTTTGACCCTCAGGCACAGATAAGAGTAAATTACAAATTGGATGGAGTTACTACACAAGGAACAGCAGATATTAGTTTTGGTATATTTTCTCTAAATGAAGCAGAATTTATTGGAACAGGCTTCCTTTTTGAATATTATAATGAAGGAGTTAAAATTACTGATCCTGAGTTATCAAGAATGGTGGGAGCAACTTTTTATGTACCCCCATATCCATTAAGTAGTTTTGAGAAACCTGTTTCAATTGAATTCCCTCTTTATTTCCAAGATGTATTGGATTATATGACTTTGCATCCTCTGATTGTTGAAATTACTTCTACTATTACTGTGATAGGAACAGATGGTGCTGATCATGATATTTCTAAAACTATTACTTTTGATTTACCAACAATTTTACCTGGAATAGATTTTATACCGCCTGTGGCTAGAATAGTCACTGATCCCTTGTCACCGAGTGGCTATATTCCACTAACAATTACATTTGATGGTTCTCAGTCTTGTGATAAGAGAAATGAAAATTCTGAATGTGATCCTAATGGAATTAAATCTTTCCTATGGAATTTTGGTGATGGTACAACTTCAACTTCTGTGGTAGTTTCTCATGCTTATGATACGCCAGGTTCTTATCTGGTAACACTCACTGTAACTGATTATTTTGATAATCAAGATATTGCGACAGTCACTGTCGCTGCCGGCGATTCGGCTGGACCAACTGCAGCGATTGAAATTAAACAGGATCCACCATACATAATAGACCAAAATATTACCTTTGATGGTACAGATTCAGCAGTCAGTGAGGATTGTGGTTGTGGTACAACGATCGTAAGCTATGAATGGGATTTTGGTGATGGTGAAACCGATTCTGGTTCTATTGTGAATCATACTTATGTTACAGTAGGTACCTATACCGTTACACTAACGGTAACAGATTCAAACGGTAAATCTGCCGTAACCGTTACTTCTGTTACCGTAATAACTATAATTTAATTTTAATATATCTAAAATAGATAATAAATATAAATAGGTAAAGACAGTTTTTTCATCAAATTGTCTTTACCTATTTTTTTTAATTTGATCTTATATTTTTATAAATATGTATGTTAGAATAACGCATTTTTTCCTCACACTAACAGATAGGTCTTTATTTATAAGAGTTTTAACTATTTTTAGAAAGAAAGAATTCATAAATCTCTGAAACCCTTTGTTTATAAGGGTTTCAGGGGAAAAACGCAAATAAAGCCTTTTTAAAGCCTTATTTTCCAAAAAAAGTGGAAATTACTACCGTGATTTTAAGGTATTTTGACCACTTTAAAATCTTAGAACCCTTATAAATAGCAACTTTTAGATTTTAAAGTAATGAATTTTTAGCTAAAATATCGTAATTATTTAAAGGGTAAATTATCTATTTTAAAAAATTATTCGAATAAAGGCACTTTTCGTGATGATTCGCTAAAACCCTTGCTATACAAGGTTTCCACGCAGCTATTTTAGATTTAAAATCATCAATAATTAATTAAAAAATATACCATTTGTGCTGAAAACACTTTTAATATAAGGGTTTTGTTTGTATATAAATAAATCAGAGTTGGTAATAATATAGACAGATGAGAAGCCTTTCCTAAGCTTTAAAGAGGTAATTGATTATTATATGGAGAGAAATATGAATAATTTATATACTGCTGTCAAAAAATATGGAAATTGGTGGATTGGGGTTGGTATTAGAAAGCAACCTGTCCTTTTTTTATTATTGCGGGTTCGATGAATCGAACCCTAAAAGAAGCTTTAGAATTTTAATATGAGATTAGAGATATTTTAGCAATAAAGATTTGCAAAAATTTAGACGTTTCCACAATCCCACTTGACATATTTCCCACCATAGACTATATTAGGTAAGGAGGAGGATGAAATGAAAATCAATAAAAAGGGAACCATTAATAATATTAATGGAAAATTTATACCAGCAGGCATAAGAACCTTTGATTCAAAAAATAGGATAACTATAGGTGAGAAAATTATAAAATTAATTAGTATGCAGGCTAAGGCTGAT
>Ga0222639_1000950_pt1 | contig 12776 bp, 20 predicted proteins | sample AntAcemetagen185_FD_179863 | JGI IMG/M metagenome (GOLD analysis project Ga0222639, IMG submission 179863) | Saline water microbial communities from Ace Lake, Antarctica - #185 | ecosystem: Environmental > Aquatic > Non-marine Saline and Alkaline > Saline | place: Antarctica: Ace Lake...
GTACAATCAATCAATCATCAAAGATTCTTGTGGATGGGGTGGGATCTGACGTTAAATCTATTAGACAGGTGACGGGGACCCATCCTGTTTATCATTGCGAAGAATGCGGTGTAAATTTATATCGTAAACATCGGCGAATTTGGACCTCGAAGGATGAATCTAAAGTAAAGGTTTTGTGTTCAGCATGTTATTGGGATAAGGTGTACCAGAGTGACTCTTGAGAACTGGGTTAAATTACCGGTCGCTAAAGTGGTTTGCATGCACTTTAAGGATCACAGAATTACTGATCGAGTGATAACTGATCCTATGTTTAATATCCCCAGAACGGTGCAATCCTTAGTGTTCCTGGTGGATAAGGTCGATGGGAAGTCTGTTGATAAGCTGTATAGTGTAGTCTCTGAGAGATTGGCACAGGAATTTGAACCCTATCTCGAGGATGGTAGTTACAAGGGGTATAATTGGTGTCTGGTGAAGGATGCTGCAGGTTTTACAGCTCCAAGAGTCGCGAAGAGAACTAGGGTTTAGGAATATGAGTCTCGTATACCTCAACTATAGGGCAGTTCGGGTTCTCACATATCCAGCCATTATTCACCTTAGTTAATGGTAAACCACAGTATTCACATCTTTTAGTCACTCTTCTTCACCCCCGGTTTATTCTCCTCAGTAGGCCCGAGGTATTTCACCTCTAAACCCATAAACCGGAACCGGGGATCACCACGCAGCTCAAGACTTGCGCCAATGTAATGATGACCCATCTTGAAGAGCTCAGAGAAGAACTCCTCCTGGTGCATCCGACCCTCAAACTCCTTAATGACAAGGATAGCATCAGTGATTAGATGCTGTTTTTGCTCAGGGAGAACCATTTTAACTTTTGAATCCTCAGAAATCGTCACACAAGGCACGCTAGGCACACTTGTATACCCTCTTTCTATATGATTATTCTTTGAGTCGGGGGTAGGAAGCGTGACTTGTGTGCCTTGTGTGACTCCTACCAATCGGATGCCGACCCAGCATCGACCTCGATGTCCCTTTATCTTCCTCGTGGACTCGCCGAGTCCGGCGATTCGTGGTTTGAGCTCGATAGTAAAGGTTCTCTGTGATACTGCGACGTATCCCTTATTTCTGCAGAATCGGTAGTATGCCTTGTAGACGTCGTCTTTGAGTTCTGCACCGCTTGTACTGGAGATGATCTCTGTCGCGATGAAGGCGGTGATCGGGTCACTCATGGTCTCATAGAGTTCCTGCATTTCATCGGCGCTGAGGGACTTGGTGAATTTTCCGTTCTCCTGGAGACGTTGAAGGCCTATGAGAGCCCAATTCATAAGGCCGCTGAGTTCCCCTGATGTGATAAGATTCTCGAGGATCTTAGTGTCACAATTATCACCCTCGAATGTGTTAGGGAAGGTGAAGAGGAGCCAGCGACGAAAGAAGGCACTTGTCATATCCGGGGTTGTGGGTAGCTGATTGCATAGGAATGTGAGTTTCGCATAGTTGGTGAAGTAGAAGGGGTCTCTATATTTCCTTTCAGCCATGATGCGGTCGTGGCCGGTGAGACTCTTGAATACACCTGTCCGTTTGAGTTCACCGCTGGCGATTTCTGGGCTGATATTCCCTAGTTTTAGGTATAGTTCGCTTGTGCTGAATTTGCCTTCAACGAGTTTATAGAGGTTGACATGGCTCACATTATCGGGTCCAAGGAAGGCGTTCATGATGTCCTGCAGTGTAGTTTTTCCGTTTGCTCCGTCTCCGATGAACATGGCGGCTTTATGGTAGATCATATCCCTGTGAAGGTGATAGCCTAGCCATTCCTGAAAGGTGTCGATAGCGTCAGGGATTACCTCGGCGAGGAATTTCAGTATCTCGGGGCACTCTGCAGCTGGATCATAGTTGACGGGTAGGGCGGCCTTGGCGTAATCCTGCCAGTTATGATCGGCGAGCTCCAGTGTGTCCAGGTTGAGGGTGCCATTCTTCATAACGATGAGATTCGGGTCCTCGACGAACTCCTCGGGTCGTATGTAGGTGTCGATCAGGGTGCCATATACGACCTCGTTGATATAGGCGGGTTTCCATCGCTTCCCGAGGGCCTCCTTGGCTATATCCTTGACGTGGGCGATGCCATTATCCTTCCAGATACCAAGCTCATGTTTGTAGTGCCAAATGACATCTCCGCCTTTAACAGTGATCGGGGTTTTCAATCCATTATTGATAGGGTCACTTGTGATAAGGTTGACGAGGCGCTCAGGGATGAATCTGTTCCTGTTGAAGAAGTCTTTGGGTTCACTCAATCCTTAGCGTCCTTCTTGGCCTTGATCTTCTTCCTGTTCAACAGATTCTTGTCGCGTCCGCCGAGGGTGATCTCATAGCCGTCAATCTCTACCACCTTGTAGCGTTCTATCTCCTGCACGAGTAGACGTGTCTCACTCCTTAGAAGTCCCTTCTGGTCGGTGGTGAATGCCCACGCCCATGAATCATCCGCGCTGGCGGGTTGCATACCCTTTTTCATCCATTCAATTACATGTATGTTGATTTCTGTCGGGTTGTTTGTCCGTCGGTCGGTCTGTCGGATTTTCCTAACGAATGGTGAGCCTCCTTCTTCTTGGTGAGCTGGCTGGTTGAATACTCCCTCAGCTGCTCTAGTTCTAATATCAGCGAGGAGATTCTCAATTCCTTCGAGGCGTTTCAGGAGCCATTCAGCTTCGATGGTTACGGTTTTTCCGCTCATTTCTCAGCCTCCAGGAGTAGTTTAGCGTCATCAGGGTAGGCTTCAATCACAGATCCATATCCAATAATTGTTTCACCGTCTTTTATCTCGAAGATGAATCGCTGTCCAACTCTGCCGATGTATCTGAGATCAGTCATTCCTCAGCCTCTTCTTTTTCTTCCGGTTGCCATCTTAACGCGTCAAGTAATTCCTGTATTTCGTCACTTCTTTTAACTGCTTTCTTGCTTAGGTTCTCCGTCCAGAGATAATATAATCCAGGTGTCATCAATATGAACCATATAGCCTCAAAGATTCCTTCATTCCACCGATTAAAGTTTACTATTACTCTCCAATCGGCTTGTATCGAACAGATCATCAGGAATAACATTAGGCTGTATGATGCGTAGAGTGTTACTATTGCTAATCCCTTTAACTCATGGTTTAGATTCAATTCTGTCATTCTTAGCCCTCAGTATCATTGAATTTCTTCCGTGCCTGAGATAGGGTTTCCATGTATGTTTTCAATGTCTGTGCTTTGCCTTCCTTGAATGTTTCCCATGCCTGAGTCATGGCTTCTTCGTATGTCTCTGGCGATTCCTCTGGTTTTGTCATGTCCAGGTACTTTAGAATCATATTTACCTGATACTCGATAGCCTCGGGTTCTAGATTATCGACCGCCATTGTCAATATGGCTGATGGATTCGCTAGGACCTCAGTGAGAAGCATTCTTGTTATGTTGATAGCGTCCTGTGTCTGCTCCTCAACGGTCATTTAGATTCATGCTCCTTTCGAGGTTCCTCCATGGTGAACATGGAGTTGTAGAGCTCCGGCGTGTCGCTCTTCAGTTTCTCCCGTATAGCGTCTCTGATAAAATCCGCCATGGTAACGTGGGCGGCCATCTGGAGATATTCACTGATCACCTTGTCCAGGTGCAATGTGATCCGGGTGCTGACAGTTTTATGCTCTATTGGCTTCAACCTTATTTACTCCTGTCTATTAACATATACAGAAGTATATATAAACTTAGGGGTTAGTGTTCTTATCCTTCTTCTGGATCTTGAAGGCCTCAACGAGAGCCTTAACAGGCGTCAAAGTCTCCGGCTTCTTATTGTCACTCACCTGCGAACACCCTCACAGCCTTATGTTTATTCAGCCAGACGCCATCAAGCCAGATATCGTATGCCTCCTTATCCACCAGGATCACCTTCGCCATCTCCTCAACGCTGGGCCACTCAATCAAGTCGTCGATATATCCCTCTTCGAGGATCTTCAGGGACTTGTCTTTATAGCTCCGTGCGCGGTCCTCGTCAGCATCCATGATATGATACTGTATAATTTCTAAGGGAAGGTTAAGGAATTGCAGGCGAGAGGTGAGATCACCAATCAATGTGTAGCCGCGCACGTAATCATATTTCGCATTAGTAACCAGACGATTAACCTCAGTTCCGTAGGTCTCCTCCACAATCATAACAGACTTAGCGGAGGGAAGCGCTTCGAGCCACGCATCCCGGACTACCTTATCTATAATTATTGGTGTCACGGCCGTTATTATTTGTGCCATTGTGAAGGCTCCACGTGCATACTGTGATCGCAGAGTCTTCAACTCCTCGTCATGTATTGACCGTTTACGATCCTCCAGGGCGTCCACAACATGATACTCAACGATCTCGCTTCGCATACCTAATGCAGACAGATCGCCTCTAAGGGTTGCCTCGGTGCTGTATCCCCGCGAGTAGTCCGTTTTAATATTCGCTATCTGACGATTAATGTCACTTAGGAATTGGTTCTTAGCCATAGCAGAAGCTACACTATCCGCATATTCAGGATCTAAACCATCCTTAACCAGTAAGTCCCTCAGATCTGATGCGTCGATCTCTCCCCACCGGAACATCCAACGAGCCTCAATTCTCCCGGGGAGCTTCCAAGTTAGCGCCCTGAGGCTGTCAATATCCTCGGGGCGTATGTCATTCAGAATATAGAGGGCTCGATGCGCCTCGTCGTCAATCATACCACGATGAAGCATGTCATCCGCCTGGCTGACAGTGGGGATAATCCAGTGAGCCGTCCAGAAGGCATCGGCGAAGTATTGATCATACCCAGTTTTTCCCATCCACTCTGACATCTTCGCGTAGTGTGCCTCGAAGCCTACCATGTCAGGGTAAGCCTCACGGACAGCGAATCGTACCAGGTCGCCGACACCGGGGATGCTGGGTATCATATCCTTATATTTATCAAGGTACTCAGTTTTGATGAGACTCTTCGCCATGGCGATTTTGAGGTCCTCGACAGTTAGACTACCCCGATGAACCATGGTGCGGAGCTCACTAAAGCTAGGATACCTAAACGTGTTCTCTAGCATGTGCTTACTCCATGTCTCATCATAGGCGTTATATCGCATATTCTCCTCATAGGCATCAGAGGTGATTATATTCTTAGCCATGAGGTAAGGCAGAATACCGGTGCCAGGTATCTGATGCGGATAATCTGAGTTCGCCCTGTATCTCAACGGCACGATTACACTAGACCATATTGGCGCCTGAATCATAGGACCCACAACTTTAGACATATCAAATTGGTACATGAGATCCATGGCAGCACTTTTGAATCCCCAATCCTTCAAGGGCTGTGTAGCATCGAGGGCCATACTGACGGCGTGAGTCGCCGCATACATAGCCAGCACACCGCCGATAAGGGAAGCCTGACGTTTAGCGAGCTCATCTTTAGAAGGTATTGACTCATGCTTGGTTTTACTGTCTTTCTCGATAGTTTTCATAAGCTGCGCCACTAAATCATCGACCGCCTTCTTGACTTTAGGGTCCGGGCTATTCTCTCCGAGTGCGGCTGTAGCCTCCTCGAGGACGCTAGGCATAAGGGCCTCCATAACTGGAGTCGCTGACTCTTGTAGGTCGTCGATACCATCAAGAAATCCGTGTATTATGTCTCCAGCTGAATCAGTGAAGCCGGTCCATATTGCTGAGGATAGATCTGCCAGTGGCTTTAGGGTTCTGCCGACGGCTTTCCCGAGTTCATTCCATACGTCAACCATGTCCCTTTTTTCTCTCCTAAACGTGCAACACACTATTAATTATTAGCTGAATATACATGCAGAACACCGAAATAAGAGCTGACGTCCCATGGATATCCAGCTGGTTTATTACATGAATCAAGCAATCTCATCCTCTAATCCTTCCTCGAAGCCCTCCAGGAAGCTCTCAACCATGTCGAGGCCGAGGATCTCCTGTTGAACTCCGAAAGCCGTGTTAATGTATCCGAGAGGATCTTGCAGGAATCCTAAGGGGTCCATCAATGTAAATGCGTTTTCCATCCAGGCGCGGGTATCGGCTAGCTGTTCATTAACATATTCAAATGAGGCTCCGATGGTATTCTTGTATACCTTAGTGATATTGTCACCAGTATTGTTGATTATGTCGCCCCAATAATTGATACTATCATCGATATACGTTCTGGCATCCACAAACTGCTCAGCGATGTAGTCACCCCAATAAGTGATGCTGTCATCAATGTACTGGTTGATCTGATCACCCCAATAATTTAAGGTGTCACCAAGATAAGTCGTGACGTTCTCATAGACTTGACCCCACTGCTCAACCCATCCCCGAATATTGGAGGTAACCCATGCCTTTGTCTCATTGAAGAGCTGGCTTAGGATGCTGCCTCCTGGAGCTGGTGGATACAAAATATCTAAGGTGTCATCAATATCTCTGTGAAGGCCAACCTCTGAGTCATTCTGGAGGGTATATTTCCCCTCAACGATCGCCCAGTATACCTCAATAATGTAGTTAAACCATACCTCTTGTCCTCGGTAGAGGTCAATATACTTGCTGTCAGCCTTCTCAGCCATCCCTCAACACCTAAATCATTGCACCGTCTATCTGCTTCGCCATCTGCTCCGCCTGGTCTTTCGCCTTCTTAGCCGTATACTCGAGCTGCGGAATATTGAAGGTGAACTCTCCCACTGTCCTCTCAGTGGTGAAGGTGACCTCATACATTCGCTGCAGCTTCCCGGCTTTAGTGAAGTCAGTGTACTGGCGTACGCCGATAATCTTTTTCAATCCCATATTTTCACTCTCCTATCTACTCTTTCCTGTCTCTCAGGTAGTCCTGAATCATACCTAGCACCGTTATGGCGATGCTGACGATTAGGAGCCACTGGTCACTTGTCAGCCTGTTGAGGCCGATCATACTCGCTCCGAATAGTTTTAGTTTATTCACATTCTCACCTCTCTCAAACTAATAGCTCCACCAAGGGCCAAACATAGCCGCCGCCGCCGTTGCCCGAACAGTCCGTGAACCCGATTTCACATGTACGTCTGAAAGGGATTCGTCTGACCAGTTGGAAGCAATACCTATGCGTTGCGGCATCCCACCGCGGGAAGCTCCAGCCCTCGACACTGTTCTGAAAGTAATTAGCCCTAAGAGATGTCATGGATATATTACCCAGGCCAAGGAAGTGTCCATCCAGCCTCAGGCGCGGAGCGATGTTGACTGCGTTGAGATCCGTGGCCACATACCAGAGAGCGTAGGAGATCCAGCCTGCTCCTTCAATGAGGTAAAAGTCTTCCCCGACGATGGCGATGTTTAAGGCGTGGAGCCCCGGTTCCTCGGTTACGAGGTTCGGGATCTCAATATTATTCACGATACCGCTAACCGGCACGTCTCCAGGTGTCTCACCTGTGTATACTCCTCTGACATACTGCCTTAGATTCAGATCTCCCCAAGTCACCCCAGCGTCACCGCTCTGGTGGCCGTCGTAGGGCTGCTCTAGATCCCAAGCTAAGTCCACGTTTGCCTCAACTTCGTGAACCCAGATAAATAAGCTGTCATAATTCCATATCGCTTCAATGATGAAGTTCTGCCAAGCCCATCCAGCTGCGGGTACTATTGTGACCTCACCGAGGGGTCCGAGACCTGGATGCGGGCTGTATCGGATCGTTATCTCGTCAACGCCGTCGCCGATGCAGTATAGTTGAATCTGCTCTAGCATACCTCGGCAGCCGCGGGTGAAGAATTTGCCTGTATAGTGTGCTGGATTAGTGAAAAATGGAGGGACCGTGCCGTTTTCTATACCGTTATCATTCCAGATTAGGCTACGTCTCTCTAGTATGCTGTCCTGGCTGTTCTGGCCTCCAATATTCTTCCACCAATCCGGTTGATCCTCTGTACTCATATCCTTCGCCTCATATTCCGATTAACTCCTTTAAGAGTCTCACTAGCTCCTGAATGGGGCCCCACGTCTCAGCGTACTCTTTTTCGAGGATGTTAAAGTCCCACCAGAGAGTGTGATCGTAGCTTGTATCCTCTGCGGAGCCTTCGAGGAAGTAGTGCCATCCTGTAATATTCCGGACATGCTCCGACATCTCAATGGTCTCATCGTCTCCCCAAGCCCAATTAGTCTCACCACGTGGCCACATCTTATGTATTCCCTGAAATACAGCGGTGAATACTTGACCTCGAGGTCCAGGAGGAAATCTGACTCTGACCTTTGTGACGACGCCCTCAGGGAGCTGTATCTCCTTCCGCGCGGGTGCCGTTTTGAGTGTCCCACGTGGGACCGTCAAATAGTATCTGTACCACATTACCAATCAAACTCCAGTCCGTTAAGATGCTTAACTGCATTATAGAGGCCTTTCAGCTTTGTGTATGCTGGTCTCAGATACTTGTATTCAATGTAGTTCTCAGGATTCTTAGTTACACCGCCTGGACAAGTCCAATTCTGATATTCTTGAAGTGTAGTTTTGAAGGTGTAGGCTATTGGGTCGCCTCCTGGTCCCGTAAACTCTGGGAAATTGGCTTGTATGGTGAATGTTTCCCCGTCTTCTAGGATCCTGATGGTCTCAATTTTCGCTTTATTCGTCACATTCACCTCCCTTAATGAGTCTCCAGTTGATAGATGCGATTCAGATTATCAGTACACACCCACAGCGTTTTACCATCCCATGTGAGGTCTCGTGGGTCAAGGTCTGGGGATGCGAAGTTTCTGATTACTGCACCGGTGATTGGGTTGATCTGATAGATACGATCCGCATCAACGTCGCTATGCCACAGAGTCTTACCATCCCATGTGAGACCCGAGGGATATGTGCTAGGAGATGCAAAGAACTTGATTACTGCTCCTGTGATTGGGTTGATCTGATAGATGCGATCCGTGTTATAATCGCATTGCCAAAGGGTTTTACCGTCCCAGGCAAGCCCAGTTGAAGATGTGCTGGGTGACGCGAAGTTTCTGATTACTGCACCGGTGATTGGGTTGATCTGGTAGATACGATCCGCATTACTATCGGAGTGCCAAAGAGTTTTACCATCCCATGTGAGACTTCGCGGTTCTAATGCAGGGGCCGCAAACCACTTGATCACTGCACCGGTGATGGGATTAATCTGATAAATACGATTCGTGGTCCTCTCGCAATGCCATAACGTCAGGCCATCCCATGTGAGACCATTGGGCGTTGTGCTGGAAGACACAAAGCTCTTGATTACGTCGCCGACAGCCATCGGTGCTTACTCCTCCCTGTCTCTGGGCTTATCCGGTCTCCCTGTGATTACTTTCTCTGTCGTATATCCGTCAATCCAGACACGAAGCTGGTCGCCCTCCGTGGTGGCGTCGAATCTCACAATAGTCCTCTGTCCAGGAGGGACGAAGAACATCTCATCAAAATTATACACGACACCTGCAGCTGGCACGGGGCGGTCTTCCCACCAGAATACATTAGTTATATCGGTGCCTCGGCCTATTCTGATGTTGTCGAAGTTGGTGGTCTCATCTTCCACGGCTACATGCTGCACGAATAGCCACGTATTAAACCCAATCGGGTTGTCAAGAATATAAAAGAGGGCCTCTCCATCTGAGAGAGCCTTCAAAGGCTTTGAGTATGGGATCTTTTCCATTTCATTCACCATTTCCTAATAATTATACCCAAAAAAAGGGGAAAAATAGCCCTAATATTTCCGGTGCTGAGTCAGGAACACCATAGCCGCGCAGTCTGCGATAGCACCGGTCAGGATGAGCCTGGACTTGTCGGTGTACTCCAGATTCAGCCACTCTTCGGGGTCATCAGGGTCGCCGTAAGGCCAAGCCCATGTACCCATCGGAAGGTTACCGTGGACCATTGCTTCAAGCTCTGCAGCTGCAGCGTTCGCACCCGTATAGTTGAGCAAAGCGTCAGCGAAGCTCAGGAGACTTAGGAGTGTGAATCCTGCATCGTGGGAGAGAGCCGCACCTAAGTTACCTCTAAGGTAAGGATTTCTGTCCTCAGTGGCGTTAATGGCGCAGAAATACCAGGCGCTTGTATGCCAGTATCCATACCATTCCTTCAACCACTCTGTCCAGTCATCCATATAGATGTCGAATGGTCTATACTTCTGCTCGTTGAGGCTGTGCTCTACCTTCGACATTATCGTTTCGGGGTCCTTGGCGTCCTCGAAGGTTCTCACGTATAGAGTTCTATACGGATAATCGTTAGGAAGCTCGACTCGTTCCTCTCCGACGGCCGTGTTATACTCCGTGATCTGCTTTGTCATCAAATAGCCTGTAGGCCTCACTGGTGCCTGATCAATGACGTCAGCCATAATGGTGACGTCCAGCGATCCAGTGACAAAGCCATCTGCACCTGCAGCCCTAATATTCGCTAGGTTCCAATCCAAGAGGATTTGAGGATTAGCGAATCTAGTGGGGTCGAAAGCTATTTCAGGGGATGCTCTTCCGATACCGAAGGGGATCTTGAAAACGGTTTTCTGCACTACATCAGGTCTCTCGTCGATTCCTAGTTGCTGAGACTCCTTATAGTGATAGAACTGGTTTGCCATGATCTCCTCTGCGTCGAGAGCCCACAATACATCTGATCCGTCAATAACTTGGATGCTATTAACGACGTCAAGCATGCTATTCTCAATGTTGCTGGTTGCACCATTTGTGCCCTCGAAGCTGATCATAAGATCCATGATCGGGTCTTTAATGTTGATGTCCTCGATGTGTGTACCTGCATCAGGCAGACTGTAGTCGCGCCGTAGATATGGCTGTCTCATTCTTACGACCATTTCAACACACCTAAGCTGTAGCCGCTAGTACGGCTAACCTCTTCTTGTGCAGCGCCTCGCCAACCTTCTGAACGATAGCATAGTTCGCGGGGCTACCTCTAGGACCTCTGTCCGGTATCTCCAATCCTTCAAGCACGCTCACATAGTCGGCGACTCCCTTCGCCATGTCAGCCTGAGCTGCAGCAACGCCGGGCGCATACCTGGCGACTCCTACATCTCTGACCTTGCGACCGAATTTCTCGGCGCCTGCACGCTTCACGCCTCCAACGAAGCGCTTTTCGATGCCTGCGACGCTGATCCCGGCCTTATAGGTCCCACCTGCAGCGATTGTATTGGCTTCCCACTCCGCAGCTGCGGCTGGAGCCTCTGCCTCATAGTATGAAGCACGGCCGGGTGTAACCTCAGCCCACTTCTTAGCTATTTCAGCAGCAGATTTTACGGTGATTCTTCTAACCATATAATTCACTACCATCGAAGTTTATACCCCTCCTTATATACCCTGATGGAAGGTTGATATGTGCGTACATCATGGAACCCGGAGGAAAATGTTTTAGGATTTACTAAACTACGCCGAGAGATAGAGCCGCGTTGGGTGAGCTGGTATATCAAGGAATATTATCCAGACGCCGAGGTGAGGCTTCGCTGTCCATTAGGACCAGTTCCCCTAGAATTACAGGAATTATATGGTCCAGCGAAGGCGGCTAAATTTTACCGTCCCTCGAGACCTGAAATCGATGCCCTCGTGATTCTTCCGGGTGCCCTCGTTCTCATTGAGGCTAAGATCTTCAAGTATATGGATGGGCTCGCTAAACTCCCTGTGTATAAGGCCTTGGTGCCAAAGTCGGCGGAGCTCATGGTTTTCTCGAATCTCCCTGTCTTAATGCATTTGCTTATCCCGAAGGCTATCCCTTGGGTTGTAGCTGCAGCTCCAGATATGGGTGTCGAGGTTAAAACGGTGGCGCCTGACTGGTTGCTCGAGATATGGGAGGAACGCGATAAGTATTGGCAGCCTGCAGCACGCATGAAGAGAGCAGAGCGTAAAGCGCTTCTCGCTAAACTAGGATTCCGCTAAGAAGTTGATCAAATATGAGTAGTAAGATGAAGTTAAAGCATTTAAAACCAAGTCAGATCCAAGTCCCAGAGGTGCGCGTCACCTCAATATGGAGTGTAGAAGAGTATGAGGATTTCGCGGGAACCATCGCGAAGGAGGGCATAAACCAGCCATTAAAGTGCATCCTCGAAGGTAAAACATACTGGCTCATTGATGGCCTGCATAGACTCCAAGAAGCAAAAGAGAGGAACATGCTAACGGTTCCCGTCGTCTATAAGGAAGGCCAGCTCGTTGATGCCCTCGTGGAAAACCTTGTATCAAACAGGCTTAGAGGGAGAACACCCGCCAGCGACGAGATAAGGTTACTGAAACATCTAAGAGATGAATACAGCTTGGAGCCCTGGCAGATCGCAGAGAAAACGGGTCTCCCCAAGGAAAGAATTGAGCAGCGCCTTCAGATAGGAACTGCAGCTCCCGAGGTTTTATCCTGCCTAGAGTTTGAACAGATCTCGCTAGGCGTCGCCTATCAGCTAAGCCGTCTCCCCAACCAATCCGGACAGATCGCCCTAGTAGCCCGATTATTACAGGCGACCCCACCTGCAACCATCAAAGAAGTTACTGGAATTATAGATCATGCCATCGAAATACAGGAGCAGATGAGAGAGATAAAAGCACCAGAAGTATCTCTTATACCTACTAAGACAATCAGCTGTCACCTCTGCGGAGAACGATATGAGGCCTCAGATATGAGAGGAATAAACGTATGCTCAACCTGTCACGGCCTCAGTCGAGATTATATACAGCAACTTAAGAAGCGTAGAGCTGTAGGCGGCACACCTGAGGAAGCACTAGCCCGGCGAATAGCCACAGATGAGGATATAGAAGAATCACGGATCGCCCTCGATAAAGCCAGGATGGCCTCACCATGACCCCGAGACTACACACGGGACAGGTGGGACCCATGAAACA
>Ga0222639_1000956_pt1 | contig 12740 bp, 13 predicted proteins | sample AntAcemetagen185_FD_179863 | JGI IMG/M metagenome (GOLD analysis project Ga0222639, IMG submission 179863) | Saline water microbial communities from Ace Lake, Antarctica - #185 | ecosystem: Environmental > Aquatic > Non-marine Saline and Alkaline > Saline | place: Antarctica: Ace Lake...
TCTGATTAGAATATAATCATTCTAATCTTCAAAGTTTTACAATGTCAGTCCTGTCATACTTAGCACCCCTAATTTCCTGTGAATCAGTCTAGATGGTATGAATAATCCTCCATTGCAGCTAACGTTTGCGCTATGAATAGTTGCCGCTTGCGAAGCAGTTTCTTGTCTGGTTTTACCAGACTTGAAACGCATAACAAATGGTGAATTTATAATTGTCACGGCAATTATTTATGAGCGTTTGTTAGGCTTTCGTGCATTATTGTTTCAATATTTCAATTAATTCTCTATTAATGAATAATGTTTCTCTACCAACTTTTTGAGATTCTAGAATTCTAATATTTTCAAGTTCTCTTAAATATCTTGATGCAGCTTTTCTTTCAACATTTAGTTTATCTACAACAAATTCTATTTTGGAATAGGGTTGTTCAAAAAGTAATTCAACAAGTTCTTTCCTGTAAATTTTTGGTGAGTCTTTTTGAACTTTAATTAAGGTTTTGTCTAGTTGATTTTTTATGTTTGTTATTTTCGTAATAGTATCTTTGGATGTACTCTCAATAGCCCGTAACATGAACATAATCCATTCTTCCCATTTACCTTTACGATTAGTTCTGTTCAGTAAACGGTAATACTCTGGCTTATTTTCTATTATATAAGAACTCAAGTATAATATTGGAACATCAATCAAATTATTAAGTATTAGGTATAAAATGTTCAATATTCTTCCAGTTCTTCCATTTCCATCATAAAAAGGGTGAATGCTTTCAAACTGATAATGTAGTATAGCTAGATTTATTAACGGAGATAATTCATCTTCATTCTGATTGAAATGATTAATAAAGTTTGTGAGTAATTCAAGTATTTCTGCTTTGTCTTGCGGTGGAGTATAAACAACTTCTCCTGTTTTATCATTTTTCAGTACTGTTCCTGGCGTACTTCTTATGCCAGCATTGTTATTAACCAATTCTTGTTGTATATTCACAATATCATTAACCCTTAAAAATCCTTGGTCTTTTGCAAGGTCAAATCCGTAAAATATTGCTTTTCGATAATCTACAACTTCCTTAGTCTCAGGTGTGATTTTAGACTTATTTACAGTCAGTGCTTTATAAAGTTCATCCTGTGTTGTAATTATATTTTCAATTTCTGAACTATCTTTCGATTCTTGAAGCACTATAGCGTTAATCAACATTGCTTGATTAGGTATTGTTTTTGCTATTCCTTTTAATTCAGCTAGTGCCGCAGAAGATTTGTTTGTCTGTCTTAAAATTTTAATATTCTCCACTCTTTCTCTAAGAGGCGGAAGTTCTTCTAGTTTGAAATGTGGTGTATTTTGTCCCATATTCTTTTAATTTGTACCAAAAATACTAAAAAAGGTACATATAACAATCTGAATTGTCTTTTTTTTGCATGAAGCCTAACGTTTTAGCTATGAATAGTTGCCGCTTGCGAAGAAGTTTCTTGTCTGGTTTTTACCAGACTTGAAACGGACTACAAATGTTGAATTTATAATTGTCCCGGCAATTATTTATGAGCTTTTGTTACTTGCTGGCCTTTTATTATTTTTTTCTTGATCAACTCATTCAATATTTTAATACTTATTCCTCTAAATTCTTCAATTTGTTCTATATCTTGCGGGAGTTGTTTAGTTGTCAATTCCAGAATATTTGTATTATTTTCAATTTGAGAGTCTGAATTGACTTGGATTGTTGTAAGTCTAATTTTCAAGTCATTGAATTTATTAAATAGTTGAATTATTTCATTTTCAATGTTATTCTCTAATTCAATTATATCGGTCGGATAAGTTATTTTTTTGTTTTTAAAAGTCCTGATAAAATATTTGGCCTTGAAATGATAAAATTCAATTCTGTTTCTACTGGAATTGCTATTCTAAAATCATTGCCGGCATCAATTACATCAAACTTGTAAAATCGGTATCTGTAATATATTTTAAAGTCATTGAGAATCTCTATTGTTGAATATGTTTGTCTTTTGTTTGGAACAAATATTAAATGTTGGTCAATGTCCTTTAGTTCAAGGTTATATTTTGAAGTGAAGTCAGTCCAGATTTTATGTGTTTTGTCAAAATCCATTTTTTTCTTTTAGGCTTGCAAGTAACGGTGAGTATATGAAAAGTAAGCGGTTTCGAAGCATAAAACTTTCAACTTACAAGAAAGTTTAAACGGGCTACAAACCTTGATTTTACTGCTATTTCGCTTATTTTTTATATACATTGTTAGCGGTTCGTGCTTTTATTCATTAGGTTTTGTTACTATGTTGTTAGTATCTTTTTTAGATATATAATTAACCCATTTTTTTGTTGAATTTGAAATCAAACTTTCAAACCTTTCAACAAAGACTGGATAATTATTTTTAATATTCAAATAAGGACCAGTTTTAGCTAAAAATAAAAATTTCTCTAACTTCAAAGATTCTGCAACTGTTCTGTATTCAATCCAATTTTCTTGAAATTTAACGAGGGTGATGATACCAGTAATTGCTGCAATTAGTATCCCTAATATCCCAACAATAATTTTTAAGTAGTTTTCGGTATCAGTGATATAAGCTGCTAAGAACGGAATACAAAGTGCTAAGATTATTTCAAAGATCTTTAGAGTCAAAAACCAATTTTTATTAATGGTACTTTTCTTATCATACCATTTTATTTGGTCAATTACTCTTGTCTCCAGATATTCTTTTTCATTTCTAGGTTCAATCGCGTAAAAATCCATTTTCTTATTATTTATTTAGTTTCATTAAGTCTAAATGACAGTTTTGTACCATAAACTTTTTCAGAATCTTTAGGAGTATATGAAAAACATATCAAATCATCTGTTTGGTTTTTTTCCAAAGGTATCGCTTCTTTGAATTCCTTAGAATATCTCAAGCTTATATCCCCGTTCATTTTTCTAAACATTTCTGTGTTTGGGAATTTATAAACAATACGACCATAATTATATTCAATATTGAGGTTTTCTTTACTTGAATTATTGTGGTGAATGTCAGCAAAACCATTATGAATTAGTTCTTTGATGTAATTGTCTAGATATGCTTTTATAATAAACTTAAACTGCATATTTGGAGACTTATTCTCAAGTATGAAATATACATCCTTTGATGTAGAATCCTCACTAAACACGATATAATCTACTTTCTTGCCATTATAATAATCTATGGCTTCTTTTATTATAATCTCTCCTGGATCAGGAATAAATGAACGCCATTTAATAAGTGAGAGATTGCTTATACATTGTATGTTACAAGATATCTCCATATTGCAGTTACCATAAGAGTCGATAGTACAATTATATGATAATTGAATTGTAGCTTTTTGTCTCGTAAAAATTGATCTAATTACAGATAAAGCTTTTTTGTGTTCTTTTATAATTTCAGAATCAAAAAGAGCAAAATCACTTGGTTTTAATTTTATTGCCTCAATTGAGTTTGAAATATAACTAGATAATTTTTCTTGCCAATCAACTTCAGATGTGTCGTAAAAGTGTATTCTAATATGCTGATAATCAAAAGGAATGTCTTCCTTTTTTTGGGCTATCATAATTGTTGGCTTACCCAGTGCATGAGCAATTCCTAATTCATAATTAACATTTGCATTTCTGTTTGTTAAATCTGCAAGGATAATACTACTTTCATAAATGGATTTAACCACATCACTCATTATAGGTCGAGCTCCAAAATACTCATCAGCTCTTAATGGCACTAACCCAGATTTCTGGATTGATTTGGCATAGATTTTTTCATAATACGAATCAATATTACCCGAAAATGGCATTATTACGAAGCATTTATTCATAATAGGTCTATTTAGGATTTTAATAGTAATTACTTATGTAATATATTTTGTACTAAAGTACATTGCATGACCGCTAACGGGTTGCAAATATGCCCCGTAGCCGTTTGTTTGCAAGGTTTTTGTTGATTATTTGTATGTTAATTTTCTTACTCATTTTGCTAAAAATATACTAACCGGCTATGGGGTATAATTTGCTGTTGTGTGCAGTTATTTTCTTAATTATATTTTGGTCAATTTCAATTCTCTTTCTCTTAGTTCTGTTTATGAACTTAATCCTCAGTTTTGAAACGATAAAAGCAATTACACTTCCAGTGCCAAAAAACAAGAGGCCAATAAACCCAATATTGTGTAATGATAAGTCCGGATTACTAATAAAAACAATTAAAAAATATAAAGCCATTACCAGTATTATATATGGATTAATCTTGATAAGATATTCTCTAAATGATTTTTTTCTAAGGTCTTTGATGTGATTTTCACAATCTTCGATCAGATTATTTTTCAAAGATTCTACATTTTCATTATTAAAGCTTCTTAATTCCATTTCACAAATAGCAAAATATTTTGCTTCGGGCTCATTAATTAGATCATTGTGAAAAAATGATATAAGATCAGAGTCAGACTTGTTTTTAAGTATTTCTTTCCAATTATAACTTGACATTATTTTTTTCTAATTGCACACAACGTTGCGGCTATGCTGCGTACCGCTTTAATATTTCTATTTTTTCTGCTTACAAATATATTAATTTAATACGCATAAATTTCATGTTTACAACTAATTGCGGTATGCAGTATGAGCCATTGTTGGCAGCAGGTGTTTTGTATGCTTAATGTTATTTTCACTTTAATATTCTTATTATTTCGCTTAACAATAGGTCAAGTTCAGGAGTAAAGTCGGCTTGTGTTATTGTTGGTAAAATTTCTTTTTGTCTTGCTTGTGAATGAATATTATTGTCTGCAATATTTCGTAAAGAATTGTCAAGTGTATGCATTGATTTTTTAAAACTTTTTGTCCCGCCTGAATAATTGTTTACTACTTGGGAAAATGTTTTAAAACCAAAAATTGGAGGTGTATAGTCAATGATTGCCCTAACAAGTAAAGTAGGCGTGTAGGCAGTTTTTGTAGATGACGCATTATTTAATTCTTTGCAAAGTTGTATAAGTTTTAATAAGTCGATTTTTTTTGATTTAATATTTATTAGTTCATCAATTCTTATTGGATTAACGAAATAAGTTCTCTGATTACGAAATTTCTCCTTTTCTTGATCAATTAGGAAAGGATTGCGGTGAAGATCTTCTGTTTCGTCTTGGCAAAAATTAATAAAAGCAATATGATCTCTATTTTTACTATTCCATTGAATTTTATTTTTCGCTGCGAATAATACTATTTCATCATCAAGCAAAAGTGTTGATGTGATTTTAATTTGATAAATGCTTTTAAAAGGAATTAACTTTCCACTAATTTTTATTGGAAGTTGTTTTTCATAAGGAATTAAAAATTCCCTATTTAATATTTCAGGAGTTATAAGCAATTTGTATTCAGTTTGTTTCGTCTTCGGAGTTTTATAAAAGTGATTCAAAACGAAGTTATATCGCTTATAAACTTTTGGGTCTCTTTTTAAGATGTCGGGGTGTAAGCCAAAATAAAACAAGCAATTATTTAGAAAAAGCAAAAAGTTGGTTTTGTAAGTCCATTCTTGTTTATGTTCTTCATTATTCGTTTCAAATGTGTTGGAAATGCTTTCAATAAGAGTAATCAAAAAACGATTTTCAGGATTTTGAATCTTTATTTTAGGTTTTGGAGGAGGAATTCTTTTGTTATATAATTCATAAATACTATTGCTAAAATATTTCTTTAACATCGTTTCTGCTTCCGTTTCAAGATTATATCTGTCTGGGTCAGATAAAAATGGTGACTTCAGAGTTGTGTTTTGAAATTTGATACAAAGGTTATAGAGTTGCGAAAGAATTGTTAAACGGTCTTTTATATTACATAAATATGTTCTGTGAAATATTTTATATTCCTTAATATTAGTCTCAAGTTTCTGTTGAGCCAAGATATTTGTCATTATTTTTGAGATATCAAACTTAGTCATTGTTATGTATTCTTTTATAAGTTATTTTTTAGGTAAATAAATGTTTGGGTGTTCTCACACTTGCTGCCAACGGTTTGCTATGCGCCGTAGCCGCTTTTTATTATTATTTTTGACTTAAATATTTAATTTCAAAATTATACTAATTTGTCAAACCGAAGCATTTAACCGGCTATGGCGTATGAGCTTTTGTTAGGCACATGTTGTTTATAGGTTTTCTGACTGCTGTAATTGATGCATAAGGTTGACTTTTTTAAGAGGTAGAGTTTTGCATTTTCTCACTTAGCTATAATTAAACCCCAATTAATTAAGAATCACCCACAAAATCTGCATCGCCGGGTCGGCCTGTGCGGTGCGGTGGGAGGCAAAAATTTGTGATAAGAACTTTAAATTTCTTTTATCCATTCTTTTGAACTTTATTCCTAAATTTGATAATTCTGATTTTTGCCTATCCAAAAGAAGCCTTTGCAGATTTCCATTTTATAAAAGTTGTGAAATGCAAAACCCGTAGCTCAACCCACACTCTCTTCCCACTATTGTGCCTAACGTTTTTGCTATGGGCAGTAGCGGATTTATTTCAAAAGATGTGTCTGGAAGACAGATTGTTGATTTAAAGCAGCACTGTCCATGAAACCGAAGCCCCGCTATTGCCTATGAGCCGTTGTTAGCAAACGTACTTTATTTGTCAATTGTGAAATCATCATTAAACCTATAGGCTGGTTCTTTTAATACCGCCTTTAAATAATCTCTCTTTTTGATAATAGATTTCTCTATTTTTAATTTTATTTCTTTTGAGACGTTTTTACTGTCAATTGATCCCAAGTCAATAACCATGTCTGCTACAAATGGTAGTATTGGATGATTGATAAATCCCTTACGCTCTAAGAGTCTTTCAAAACAAGAGTCTTCGGCTATATATGGGTTCATTAATGTCGTTGATATCATCATTAACTTATAATTGTTTTCAAATGAACTTTCTTGTTTAAATAGTTCATCAAAAGATTGCATTAACGTTCTTTTTAGTGTAACAGATTTAAAATTTTCACTAAACCAGAAATCAACAATTGCACAAATAAAAGTTAGAGGAATCTTATAAAAGAAGCTTTCTTTATCTCCAGAAAGTTTCTTTATCTCATCGAATGCCATTAATAGATTGTCAAGGGATTTTAAAATTAATTTTTTGCGCTCACTAGGCTTGGTTTGGTATAATGCTTGAGAAAGATATCCCATTCCGCCAGAATTCACGAACCAATCTTTTAGGTTCTCATTTGGTGATTTGTTAATTACATCATCAATCATGCCGTTTAATTCTTTTGAATGCCCTGCATAAAATATGGCAGTATTTTGCCATGTAACATCATTAAACTGTTCTACAAGCTTATTATAATGAGTATTTCTGCAATGATGATAAATTTCTAGAGAAGCAAAAAATTCTACAAATGCTTGTTGTTTAAATCCCACGTAATTGTTGTCATCCTTATACAACAAACCTGATTTGTCAATTAATTCATTTATTTCATTATCACTTTGTATCTGATATTCTCGATCGTCAAGAAATTCATTTATAAATGCTTTAAAATCATCATATGAAAATTGAAATTGCCTTTCATCAAGCATCTTAAGCGAGATCATTGTAAATAGCCTACGCTTAATATTGAAAATTAAAAGTTCAGTTCTGTTTCTTACTTCAAGTTTTCCCAGCAATATTGATGTGAAATCAGTATAGATATCACTAAGTGTTGCAGGTATTTCAAAATTATTCTCATCATAGAGCAGAGAAATCAGCGTTATTGTTAGGGGAGTTGTAGGTAATTTTGATAATATATCACTCTCCTTTAGTATTTTGATAAACTTCTTGCCTCGTTCCGATTCTTCGAAAAATTTGGTGATAAATGATTCAATTTGTTTTATATCAAAATTATGTATCCTAACTGTTTTAATACCAGAATCGTACTCAAATTCATTTTTGCGATAAGTTAAAACGTAATGAGTCTGCTTATCTTTACAATAAGCTTTAAGATTATGAGTTAGCTCTTCTTTTTCCTCTTTTCTCAACAAATCTAGGTTGTCAATAAAAATAATCGGCTTTAATTTATTAAGTATTGTATCTTTGAAAAAAGGGTCAGAATGCTTCTTAATTTCATCCATTAGAGTTACCTCTATGTTGTAATTGTACTCCCGGAAATCGGGAGCCTTAATGCATACTGGAATAGCCTGATTTTTAGTTATAATTTCAACAGATCCTAGTTGACAAGCCAAAGAGTTTAAAACTTTCGTTTTACCAGAACCTTGTTCTCCCGAGAAAAGTAAATTTTCATCAACTGAGTTAATAGCTTTTAGATTAAATTTACGTTGCTTGACTTGCTTTTCTTTAGTTTTTTTGTCTTCTTCTAACTCAGAAGTTGTGAGTTTAGGTTCAATGAAAATATCTAAAAGTTTTTGAATTTTTTTATCATCAATTTTTCTTACTGTTAAATCTCTTATTTCAATTTCTGTTTGCAGTTTTCGAATAAATGATTTAGAGTATTCTTTAGCAAATGCATCACCAGGCAACTAGAAGTCAGGATAATTCCTGTCAATTAATTCTATTAGATTCTCATTCCACCAAAAATTAAAATTATTATAAATATTTAGCTCTGGACTTTGTGATAATTGAGTTTGAGCACCACGAGTAAAATTGTCATTTGTGACAACCTTTACTTTGTTTATACTTTGCTTATTCCCATCTGGTCCGACATAAGAATACTCGAATGATTGTTTAATTTGATTTTTAATTGTTTCAATCTCATTTGTACCTCCTCCTATTCTGCCAAGTTTTACGACAAATGAATACCAATCCCCACCTTCTAGTGAATGTGGATATTTTGCAATTATGTCTTTGCCCTGTTCAGGACTACCATATCTATGTGTATGCATTACACTTGTAAATTCACTTTTCTTTAGAAAATCAATAAGAAATTCTCTAAAGTCTTTTTCACTTTTGAACTCTTTTAGTTTTTCAACTTTTTCCTGTGTTGTCATATCTTATGTATGTTTGCTAACGGATTGGCTATGCGTAGTTTGGGATTTTGAAACGATTAATTTTAAATTTACCGTTAATTTTATTTAATGCTATAAACTTCAATATAAGTACATTACCCAAATTATGTATAGCCTTTGTTAGCAGCTTTATTTTTCTATTATATCTTTAATCTTATCAAACAAAATTTCAAATTTATCAAATTCATTTACATCTAATTCTTTGATTTTTTCATTTGCGAATATAGTTTTGTTTTTGCTTTTAATTGTGAAAATGTTAGAATCAGGAGCAACCTTATCTCCTATCATTCTGTATTTTACTAAAACTTGGTCAGAAAAATAATGTTCTATTTCTAAAAATCTGTGATTTATTTTATTCGACACAAAATTAGAACGATGTGAAGGCACAGGAATAAGCAATCCATAGATTTTCTTTGTCTTATGCTCTCTAACTATGTTTGTGATTTGATGTGGTTTAAACAAAATTTTGTTCAGTCCATTAAATCTCACATTTCCTTCTTTGTCGTTATCGAATAGACCAATGATTATTTTATTACTATCAACCATTGATGATACAAATTCAATTGTATTCTGAACTTGTTCAGCATTTCCTGAGCTTTCATCTTCGTTTATATAACGACCAGAAGGAGATATTTCAAAAGGAATTTCTTCACTCGGAAATAATTTGTTCCAAGCAGTTTGAATAATCCATTTATCAGTTTTCCCTTCAACTATTATAATTGGTAATGTATAATGTTTAATTTTATTATCGAGATTTCCTTTTTCTGCAACTACACTACGATATTCTTCTATAAATTCCTTTTGAGCCATTAAAATACCAAGCTCATTATATAAATCATATTTATTTTGTTTCGAAAACAAGTCATCTAAATCCTTCCATTGAGTTCGCCCAAGTTCGTCTTTTATTATTTTCATCCTTTTGGGATAGATATTAATATATTTAGGGGGATTAATAAATGCTAATGAATGACTTGTTAAAAAAATTTGAGTTTTTTGAGCATAATCATTAAAAAATAATCTTGCAAGTTTGTCGGCTAAATCAAATTCCAAAGAATTTTCAGGTTCGTCAATGCCCCAAATAAATTCTTTTGTTTTATCATTTTTATCTAACCATTGTAATAATGGCGGAATGTATTTACTCTTAATACCTTCACCACGAAATTGTAAGGATATATTAAATTGAGATGGATTTAGTTTTGATTTATTAGAGCCTTTTATTTCTGTTTCTAATTTTACAAATTGTTCATAAGACGTATTTACCGAAAGTTTTTGCCAAAAATCAGCAAGAAAAGTTGGTAACCCAAAACTTGTTCCAATACTAATACCAGAATCTTCTAATATTTTTTTTAAGTCATTTGTTTTATCCGCAATACCTTCATTTAAAGTAGTAATATTCTTTTCAGAAATTAACTGTTGTTCGCCAATCATTGAGAGTAAATATTGTAAAACATCTTCTCCTTTCAATGCTGGAATATAAATATAGCGAATTTTGTTTATTATTCTTTTAATTGAAGATTTTTGCTTTGGCTTATCAGGATAGTATTTTTCAATTTTATCGCCATTCCTATCAAATTGTCTTTCTATAAAAACTTTTTTTTCACCTAATAATGATTTGTATGTTTTAGGCGGGTTTACATATAATCTAATTTTTATAAGTTGTTTCATTTTCGAAGAGCGTATCATTTTTGCTCGTGAAACTTTGTTATAATCATCTTCAAACTTCAATGTTTTTAAAAAATCAGTTTGGTTGTTGAAAAACAAATTTAATGCTTTTAAAAAATTTGATTTTCCAACATCATTAGTTCCCGAAAATACATTTAACTCTTTTACAGGTAATATTATCTTTTCGATGGAACGAAAGCTATGTATTTCTATTTTTTGTATTAAATTGTTCATTGTATAATTCTCTCGTTATATTGCTGCTAACGTTAAGTATATGAAAAGTAAGCGATTTCGAAGCACAAAACTTTCAACTTACAAGAAAGTTCAAATAGACTACAAGCCTTGATGCTACTACTATCTCGCTTATTTTTTATATACATTGTTGTGGTTAGTTTTTTTATTCAGTAATGGACAAAATAGGAATCTGTTTCTTCTCCATCATCCACCATTTTTATATCAATCTTAAATAATTCACCCAATATTTTTTCCTTAGTTGTGTTGTCAAATTCCACAAATTGCATTCCTTCAATATGTTTTGAGATTTTCTCTCCGTTATGCCATTTTTTTGCAACTATTTTTTCAATCAGAATATTTAATGCGTTTGGTGGAACATCATCTTCAGTTTGATGCCAAATAAATTCTTGCTTTTCTTCTGGGTCAGACAAGTCATAAATTGCAATACCTGAAATTGAATTTTTCGTTTGGTTAGTCAATTCAATTTTTTCAACTCCATACAACTTGAGGAATGTTTTTATGAAAATCAATCGTTTTGATTCTTGCATTTCAGTTTTTAATCGGTTTTCTAATTCTTTGTTTTATTCTTAATAAGTTGTCTGAAAATATATGTTGACAATTAAGAAAATAATCACAATTAATATGAAAAATGGAAAAATTCGTATTCCAAATTTTCGTCTGAATTTTTCATCAGTCACTTTCCAAGTAAGTCCGTGATGACTGTATCCTACACCTTTCGCTATCTGTTCAGTTTTCTCTTTACCAAATAGATATAACATTTCTTGATATAATTTATTTGGTATTTTTTCTTTGTCAATCATTCTTATAATGTGTCTTTCTCAAAATTAACCACAACGGATTGCGCTAAGAATAGTTGCCGTATGCGAAGCAGTTTCTTGTCTGGTTATACAAGACTTGAAACGGATTGCAAATGTTGATGTTACTTCTGTCATGGCAATTATTTTTGAGCGTTTGTTAGGCAAAGTAATTTGTTTACATTCATTGTTTTATAGCTTTATATCCCATACTAGTCAATTCTCCATCTTGATCAAAAAGCGACATGTTCATTCTAGAATCTATTTGATAATACTCACCAGATTCATTTCCTATTACGAAATATTTGTTTCCCTTTTTCTCAAGAATTTCAGTATCAAATTTATCCTCAGGAATTACTCCAATGTATTTATCATTTTTCATATAAATTTCATATGGATAACTATATTTCTCATTACCTGCTGAAAGTGTGATAAGCCATTTGCCAAATAATTTATATTCGGTCTTGATTTTTTCATAGTTGCTATTTCCAGAAACATTTTTGATTTTCGCTACTGGTTTTGGTGATATTGCATTCTTGAATGCCTTATTAAAAAAGATTGTTGTTTCTGTTTCTTCTCCTTTAGAATTGACGTATTCTAAACCTAACTGTTCTAATTCACCTGGAACAATTCCTTTTTTTAGCAGCAATTTTGAGTCAGGATTTACTTTAAGTCTTTTCACACTTAGTAACCATTTATTGTAAGGCCCACCTGCGCCAAATCCTAATTTAATGAAGTCTGGGTTGTCCTTAAAAACTAATAATTCATTATAAAGAGTCTTAAATTCTTGGAATAATTTTTCAGTCTTTTCAGAGTTGTCAATTGTTTTTGTTTGGACTGTTTGTGTTTCTTGAACTTCTTTCTGATTATTTTGACATGAGAAAGTAATAATTGCAATTACTATAAGAAATATGATCTTTTTCATTTCTATTGAATTTGATTAATTATTGAGTCTACATTATTTTGCCTAACGGTTTGCTATGCGCCGTAGCCGCTTTTTATTATTATTTTTGACTTAAATATTTAATTTCAAAATTATACTAATTTGTCAAACCGAAGCATTTAACCGGCTATGGCGTATGAGCTTTT
>Ga0222639_1000957_pt1 | contig 12737 bp, 17 predicted proteins | sample AntAcemetagen185_FD_179863 | JGI IMG/M metagenome (GOLD analysis project Ga0222639, IMG submission 179863) | Saline water microbial communities from Ace Lake, Antarctica - #185 | ecosystem: Environmental > Aquatic > Non-marine Saline and Alkaline > Saline | place: Antarctica: Ace Lake...
ATATTCTGATTTGGAGTGGCTTGTTGGTGGAAATAAAGTGTTAAATATAGTAGATAATTTAGGTTCTGGAGTAGTAGTTGTAACCTACGAAATATAAAACAAAATGATGGAGGTGTGGAGTGAGTACTGATGATAATTTAAAATTACCAAAAGAGATTGAGGCTTATTGTAAGGATGAAGACAAAGATAGAGAATTGGAAGAGAAAAAGTATCCTTGTGTTGATTGTGGTAAATTAAGAACAGCAGGTGAAGGAGGAACAACCTTTACTGTTTGTGATGAGTGTTGGGATAAATCTCACAAAAAACCAACAAGCAATGTGGACGAAAAGTTAAGAGATATATTAAGTGAATGTGGTTTAGATGCACCAGATGAAGAAGAGATACAGAAAGCTATGGGGTTGATTAAGGCACTCTATAAACCCTTGGAGAAGGAGGAGCTAAAAAAAATATTGATAGGAAAAGTTATAGTGGGTGAAGGGATAACAGAACAACTAACAGTTTCCACACGGACTCTAGGATTATTTGCAGATGCAATCATAAACGCAAGGGAGGAGAGATGATAGATAAGAAATTGAGGGGTATGTTGGGTGGTTTTTTGATTAATTATGCTACTTTAGAAGATGCTGAAGAAGGTATTGATACAGCAATCTCCCAAATCAAAGCTCTCTACAAGCCGATAGGGAGATATAAACTTGAGCAAATTATTTGGGATGAAATCCAATGTGCTATACAAGATTGTCTTGGACTTAAAGAAGGTGCTGAAGAAGAGATTGAAGAGATGCTTGGTGGGGTAGAGAGTAAGATAGCTGATGCAATCATAAACGCAAGGGGGAAATAATGGCTGATACTTATACAGGCGAATGTAAAATATGCGGAGAAGAAACAGATTTGATTATGGGAGTTTGCCAAGATTGTTCTTTAAAAGCTGAGTGGGACACAAGCAAGGGCTTCGTGTGCGAGCAACACCCCAATAAAGAATTTCCTCACGATGACTGTTCTGGTCCGGGAATACCTGACTATAAGGGGGTTTTAAACACAAGGGGGGAATGATGAAATTAAAAGTATTTTATGAAGGTGAAGCAGATGCAATTCTTGATGGAAAGATTATAAAGGCTATGGAAAAAATAGGCTACCAATGGTATGCACAAGGATATAATTTTAAAAAGAAAGAAAGAGATTTAGCATTTGAAGACGCAAGGGGGGTAAGTGATGTTTAAAATGTATGATTGGAAAAGCAAAGAAACAAGATTTGATGCAGTGGAAAGTCAGCTTAATGAATTTAGCCAAGAAGGTTACGAAATATATAATGTCATTAAAAATATAGTTGACGGCGATATGGCATTTTTTCTAATAATAGCAAGAAAGCCAATAGAGTTAACTATAGAAGATAAAGGAGTGGAAAATGAGTAAAGGCAAATGTAAGTTTTGTGGAATTGAGTTACCAGACAAGGGTAATATTAGGTGCGATACTTGTAATACTGCTTGGGAAGATGGAGCTAAATATGGTGAAGAGAAAATAAGGACATTATTGGCAGAAATGTTTAGACATTTTAAAAACTTGGCAGGTATCCTATGAAAGACATTAACATTGCTTTGAGGGAGATTATAGAAACAGAAGTTAATACTATGGAAACGCACTGTGTTGCAAGAGTAGAAAGGATAAACCAAGCAATCTCCCAAATCAAAGCCTTAGTGATAGAGAGTTTGAAAATAATATATAAACGCAGATACCCTGAATTTGATAGTGCTAATTTAAAAAATGGGCAAATAGCGGTTATGAATTATGTAAAAGAAATGATGGATAAGTGGCAATCATAAACGCAAGGGGGGAGGAATGAAGTATATCTCTAGGATTATTGTAGTATGGGTTGTTATAAGTTTTATGCTAGGGGTTCTATTCCAGATATGGAGTGTATACAGGCTTATATGGGGTTAATCAAGAACTTCTTCAACATTCTAGTAGGTATAATAATAACTCTCTGGGAATTGTTGTTTAGCGATCCTCATACAAAATATAGGGAAAAAGAATGAAAACTAAAGCATGCCCTAAGTGTAAGTTAAAATACCCTAAGATTAAAAGAAAATGCCCTGATTGTGGGTTTGTAAAGTCTAGATCAGTAGGTGATCTTAAAAAAGACTTATGGAACGTATTTAGTATTTATATACGCACTAGAGATTGTCTAAGGACTACTGGTTGTGCTTCTTGGGGGTTATGTATTTCCTGCGATAGAAGATACCATTTCAAACTTCTCCAAGCTGGGCATTTCTTGCCCGGTAGACATGGTGCTAATTTATACTACGAAAGGGGTGTCCACGCCCAGTGTTATAATTGTAATTTAAACCTCAAAGGGAATACTCTTCCTTATATGGATGCTCTGGTTAAACTTTATGGAGAAGGGGTAATAGAAGAATTGCGATATAATAATAGTATAACTAAACAATACAAAGAATATGAGATAAAAGAAATGATCGCGGTTTATAAACAGAAGACTAAAGAATTGGAGGTAAAATGATACAAGCACTTAAAGATTTCGTAATCGTAAGGCAAAAGTATGCAGAAGAGTCTAGTGGAATAATCATCCCTGAGACTGCTAATAAGCACAAGTTGTATGACGGGAAAATTAAGTATATTGTGGAAAGCGTAGGACCGGATTATCCTTGGAGACTAAGGAGAGGCGATATGATTGAGATTGTCCGGCATGAGGGGATTAAGTTTGTACACGAAGGTATTGATTATTGGAAAGTAAAGGCACGCTGGATAGAAGGGGTTTACGTTTAAAGTCCATACTTTTCAAGGATTGGATTCTTTTTCGTAGATCCTTTAATGTTGTATTTTTTAAGAATAGGGTTTTCTCTTATACTTGGTTTTTTCTTCTCTTCACCCTTAAAGGGAATCTCTACTAATTTCTTAATAGTATCGTACGGCAACCCTCTTAATTTTGTAAGTGTAGAAAGACTTTCATCTACCGATCTAACCATAGTTGTTTTCCATTTCTCTTCACCTTTCTTATCACCACTCTTATATTTCTCATGGCTCATTGCCTGGTCTATAGCATCGTAAATATCGACTACGGCATCCACCCCTTTATTGGCTGTAGAGAGTGCAATATCACTTATATCATACCCTGCCCATTTACCACGTTCTATTTTACTTTCTATTGATCTAAAAATATTACCTACAAAATAGGCATTTCCTAAATTGTATTCTAATGCTCTCAAGAATACGCTTCTCATTGGTCTCTTAGGTGGCTTCCTTCTATATGCTCTGTTTCTTAATTCATCTATAGCCCATAATGCTATAGGCATTAACACAGCAACTACCGATATTATTTTGATTAGATCCTTCTTATCTTTAGCTGTCTTCTGACTTCGATTATATTTCTCTTGGGCTCTTCTGATTATCATGTAGTTTTTATTTCTTTGAGATGAATACTTTGTAGCTAGTCTCAACCAAGGTCTTCTGCTTCTTCCTATCTCGGAACGATCTTTAAGCCCGAATGTAGGTTGTGTTTTCCTGATTATTTCTTCAGCTCTTTGGGCTATGTGCCTCATTTTAGCATCGCCTGTAAGATTTGGATATAACTCTGTAGTCTCTTTCTCTACACCCTTCCATATTCTTCCTATAGCCTCAAAATCAAGTCTTCTTATCCCGGCCATAAGCTTCTGGCTTATCCCAGACTGATGAGTCCAGAAATTCCTTGCTTCTCCTATATGCCCGATTTCTCCAAGTTCTCTAGTTACATTTCCCTGGAATCTGTCTCTTAATTGAGGAGACCATTTACTCATCACTTCTGTCGATGTTGGTTTAAGATTAACAAGGTATTTTACATCTATCTCTGTACTTGCTGCCGAAAGAGATACTACTTGTTTTGCCATTACCCAAGGATTTGCTCCCAACACGGCTATATCTAATTTGTTTATAAGATCTAAGGTAAGTTTTTCTATCGCTGTCGTATCAAAAGAAGCACCTTCTATTGCCTCAAGGTAGCTCTTTAATGCTTTTGTATAATTATGTCCGTAGGTTAAAGATACTGTTTTCTGGAATTTGTTATCATTTAAAAGCATCTTGGCGTTTCTTAAAGGCTTTGCTAAACCATAGTAAGAAGATGTTTCTTTAATAGATTTATATACTGATGTAAAAGCGTCTTCTAATATAAGTGCATTTGAGGCGTTGACTCTTTCTTTCAATGCACCCATACCCTCAAGAGTTTTATGAGAAAAATTCTTTGACATCTTAAGTTCGTCTTTCCTTCTATCAAGATAGTTAGTTCTGATCGGAAAGTAATCTGGTTCAGTGGCTACTTCCCAACCATTCAATTCTACGGATACTTTATTTAGCTTTTCTTTCTGGATTGTATTAAAATATTCGTGCATAGCGTCTGCTACTTTTTGTTCCTCAGGGCCTAATCTCGTGATATCGCCTAAGTCTTCTGAAGTTAGACTGAATATTGATTCTGGTTTTTTACTAAAAGAAAATCCACCTTCTATCAAATGTTTTAAATTCTTTTCATTCCTAGCGTGAAGATTAAAAGCTATTCTTTCACCTTTAGTCATTGTTATTGTTTTCCCGGAAGGTAATTTTATCTTTTGATAATCTATAGTTTTATCGCTTGGCTTTGGAGTAAATGATTCACTCCATTTTGTTATGTCTATTCCTTTTAACTTATCTTTGAAGAAGTCATCAGCTTCATGTCTAAATCTAAACGTGTCGGTAGTGCCTTGGTCTATCCCTTTATAAATTACTTTCTGGATAATTCCATGTTCACTTTTGTCAAGTATCTCAGTTATTAGTTCAGGGTTCCAACTACCAGTAGTAAAAGTTTCTTGTACCAGCCCTGCTTTTAGAGGTTTATCTTTTGTGTTAATATTTAGAGGATCAACCTTAAACGATTTCTTTTTCTTTAAATTCTCTACTGACTCATTGACTATCTCTTTCGCATCTCTGTATTGTCTTCCAAAGATTAGTTTATTTTTTAAGTCGTGGAGTTTCGTAAGGTGTTTTATCGTATTCGATAAGACATTTATATCTTCTATATCTAAGTCTTTTATTTTCTTCTTCTCTAAAATACTAAGTCTGTTTAAGACTTTTGCCGGGATGTTATTGTCCGGGTGTGCCTCAAGATATTCTTTTGTTTTTGTAAGTGAGCGGATAGTGCTTTCCCTTCTTGTCTTTAAGTCTATGTCGCCCACAAGGTTAGAGATTTCTTTTTGATATTCTGGTCTTAGCTTTTTAAGATCTATTCCCTTTATTGTTTTCTTTAAGTCACCTACTGCCTTATCTCTAAGTCCTTTCTCCCATATTTTATCTACTCTTTCTATTGCTTTCACTAAACCTTTTTTGGTATGAACGTCTCTTAACTGTGTTAAAAGTTTTCCTCTATCATCTGGTTCTAAATGTTCCTTAATGTAATTTACTAATGTTTTCTTTATATCTTCTACATCTGTCTTTGAAGACTTAGTTTTCATATATAAAGTTTTCTTGGATTGTTTCCAACCTTCTTTGAAACCTAACTTAAACTCCGGTGATGGTTTTTCTAATTCAGTAGTGGTCGGTTGTTTAGACATTAAAGCTTCTTTTAATACTTCAGAAGGGTTTTGTCCTTCGGGGATCATAAGTTCTTCAGACATTTGTTCTGCTAATGCGTCAGGGCTTTGTCCACCTGCTTTTATATAAGAACGCAAAGTTCTAACATCTGTTTTACTCCACCCTGCAGCGTAAGCACCTTTAAGGCTTATACCACCTCTTTGGTTTACTATTCCACCTATTGTTCTTGGTTGTCTTTTAGGTAACTCTTTTGCCTTTGGTTTCTCTTGTGCCTTAGTCCAGATGTCGGTTAGTTGGGTATCAGAAAGAAAACTTAATTTATTTTTACTGTCAGAATATGTAAACTCTGCTCCTAATTCGAATGGTCTATCCTTATCAAATTCAGAAGCCGAGTCTGCTATAAGGTCTTTAGCTTTAACTTTTTTACTTACTACATATTCTTTACCAGCGTAAGATTCAGCGGATAATCTATCTACTGTTACAAAATCACCATCAACAATCTTTTGTGTCTTTGCATCTGATACTCCTCGATATATTGTAATTTCTTTTTCTGGGTCAATACCGAGTTCGCTTATTCGAGCAGAATCTTCAAATAACTTATATTTAGCTCTTAATTGTGGATTATAGTCTCTATACTGAGTTGCACTTCCACGCATAAATCCTATCCATTCATCAGCACTCTTAAACTTCTTAGCTTCGGCTATGAGAGGGTCTACAATAGGGGTTACCTTCTCCTGTGCTTTATTCCAGATGTCGGTGAGTTGGGATTTGGGGTAATATCCAAATTCATTTATATCATCACCTGCAAAAATTGCATCCTTCGCTTTAATATTATAAGAGAATACCTTTTCATTCTTTTCAGCAGATAGTTGCGCATATTCCTTAGAGAAGGTTATCCAATCTCCCGTATTAAGTTCTTTTTTCGGAGATGCTCTGTAAACTGTAATTTCCATTTCTGGGTTATTTTTTATTTTTTGTAATGCTTTCCAACTTTCGTTGGCTGCTTTATCACCACTCCTGATTCTTCCAGATGATATAGAAAAATCAGGATGAGTATATACGTCTCTTGGCAAGGCTTCGCCTTCTAATAAATTATGTGCTGGCGGCATACCTTCATAGCTTGGGCGATGACCCATACCGTATGTTGGTTTTTTGAATTGTGCCTCCACAAACTCCTCAGGGCTTGGAAACTTCTTAGCTTCGGCTGTGAGAGGGTCTGTAATAGGGGTTTTTGCCACCTGAGGCTTTGTTACAGCGTCTTTTGGGGGGTCGATAGACAATTCACCTTCTACGGGTTGAGTAGGGGCTTTATCAGGAGGTTCTATAGCTTTTAATTGATCTATAGCTACAGGTATCTGAGTACCACCAGCCGTTATTATCATAGCGCCTTTACTACTTATTTCTACTATCTTCCCAACAGTATCACCATATTTAATCATTTGCCCAACAACATAAGGCAAAGGGGTCTGTGCCGGTCTAAAAGAAGCCGTTATAGGACGAGGAGGTTTAGGAGTTTTTGTATAAGGCGTAGCGACCCTAGAGGCTTCTTTAAGTAATCGGAGTATTCCTTGATCTTTCATACTAGCCCATCTTCTAATCTTTTCTAAGGGTGATAAGTTTCCTTTTAATACAATCCCTCTACTCCTTAAAAGGTTTTCTATCTTAGGAATATTAGAAATTATATTACTCATTTGGGCATGTTCGCCTCTCATTTGTATAGCAGTGCTAAGGTTAGCTATGCTTTCAGCTCCCATTATACCTATCATAGAAAGAAATCCAACAGTCTTTACAAATTCCATTCCTCTAGTTGTAGAATTGTCGTCAAAGTCACTAGTATAAACTGGTTTGAACCAAAACGGATGTTTCTCTGACATATCTCCAAACCATTCTTTTACCTTTTGTCTACGTTCTTTAGTCCCTTTTGGCACAAGGTCTACTACTTTTTGGGCCCCTTCATCACTTATAGCCATAGGGAACCCTTCTCTTGACCATTGTTCAAAATTGTTTTCTTCTCTTTCTATACTTTCAGGTTCAGAAGCGATTGCCATATCTCTATGTATCTCTTCAGGCATAGGAGTGAATGGATGGAGTAATGAATGTTTTAAAGCTTTACCCCAAGTTTGAAAGAATCCAGGTTTTGAAGATTGTTGTTCTCTAGTCGAGGCTTCGGCTGAAGGCATTATAAAATCGAATAAAGACGATTGAGGTTTAGGGACTTTAGGTTTAAAATCTTCAGATGTTATATCTTTATATAATTTAAGAGAGGATTCCTTCCTTCTTTCAGTATGAGGTGTCCCAGGTCTTTCAAATCGTTGCATAAAGACTTCTGTAGCTGTTTCCGGGTTGTCGGATTCTAAGGCTTTTTTTATTTTAATTCTGTTTCCTGCTCCTATATCATAAATATCACCACTATCTAAAGCATTTTTCATAAAAAGTATCTGGTTATTGGTGCTGTCGATAAGGGAGTTATCTTTTAAGTTCTTTTGATAAGCTTTGAGCATACCACCTTCCATTTGGAAAAGCCCTCTACCCGGGCCGTCTCCGCCTTGTTTTTGTAGATGGTCATAGGTTCCACCAGTTTCTATATCAATGTTCGCCATTATGCCAGAGATAGCAGATGGGGAACTAAAATGAGATTTTAATGAAGAAAGAACCTTAGATTTTGGACTTGGTTCGAGTAATCTACCTTCGGGTATTCTATCGAATGGATCTTCAGGTTTGTATTTTAGAGATATATCTGAGATTTTAGATTCATCCTCTAAAGTAATACCGTATTTATCTAGTATTGGATTAGTCATTTACCACCTTCCTGATGCACCTTTACCTCTAAAGCTTTGATACCCTTCTAATTCTCCAGAATAGTCCTCAATGTCATATCCTTCAAAACCAATAGCCTTTTCTATGTCCTCTACTGGTGCGTTTATTTCTTTTAGTTTTCTTATCATTCCTATTATCTTTTTATTTCCTGTCTTTTTCCCTGTTCCTAAATAATCTGCCTCATACTTCTTTTCTGTTTCACTCAACTCAAAATTCTTTGCTCTTGGATCCCCCTTTGATTCAAGTAAACTTTTCATATTGTTTTTATCTTGTATTCTTTTGAAGATAAACTCTTTCCTTGATAGAGGTTTCCCTACTTCAGACAACCCTTCCTTACCTACTCCTATCTGTGGGGTTGGTGTTTCTCCAAGAGGGTTTATGGGGTTCACTTGTCCAACACCTGCCAAATGGCTGTATCCCCCCGGATATTGGCTTGGTCCACCAGTTGGATCAGCATAGGGGGTTATATCGGCTTGTCCTTCTTGTAACGCACCTATCCGAGATTGTACGACTTGTTGGGCTTGTTGTTTCTCTTTTTGCTTAGCAGCCTGTTCTTGTTGCTTAAAAAAGAAATTCTGTTTTGACTTGATAGCATTTAGGAACATATCCCCTTTTAGTTTAGACCTTTCTGCTTGGATTTCTGAGTATTGTTTTACTTGTTCTGTAAGAGCTTTTATTAAAATATTTGCATCCATATTTTTCTCCTATTTTTAGAAGCTTAATTGGCTTAGTGCAGATCCCATTCCTGATTCATTGATTCCACCTACCCCCAAATTACTATTGCCTAGCATTTCCTGCATATAATTCTGCATCCATTGATTCTGTCCAGTTTGCATACCTAAACCAACCATTGAAGAACCTAAGTTGCCCATAAGTTCGCTTGTACTTGTATCTCCGCCTGACCCTGTAGTTATAGAACCAGAAGAAGCATAAGCAGGTTTCATATTCGCCATATTCTGCATTTGAGAATACCAGTTCTGTCTTCCTTGTTCGCCAAATGCTAATTTTTGAGTAGCTTGTTCTGTTGCCATATCCCCTAGTTGTTGTCCTTCCTGTTGACCCATTTGAGTTAAAAGGGTGTCTATTGCTGGACTCTCGGAGACCCCTCTTCTGGCTGCGCCTGCTTTCACTTTACCAGCAAGCCCAGTTCCTCCGACATCGCCCCAATAATAACGACCTACTTTCCCTTTAGCACTTTCCCATATCTCGTCCCAGTTAGGAGCGATAGCCCCATAACCTTCTTGTCCACCCCATTCTTGGAGTTTACCAGACATAGCTTCTCTAGCTTCGTCAGACTCTTCGTATCCGGGAAGTTCTTTATATGATATATCTTTAGATATTGAATCGTCGCCTCCACCACCAAAAGCACCTATCGCTGATGACCCGACCAGTGCTGTTCCGCCTATTGCTGCCGCTAATGCTACGCCTGTTAAACCCATAATTACCTCCTCTTAAACATAGTTACAAATTTACTAAGATTAATATTGATTTCTTTATCTACTTTATAACCAGCTTTTTTAGCTAATATTGTTGCACCTCTATTTCTTATATCGTGGGTTGTCCATAGGATATTTGTATATTCATTAAGAATGTACTCACTCGCTAAGACTGTTCCGTGATATAAATGACTCTTTTCCCTATTTACTTCTCTAGCTTTCTCATCATCTCTATACCCGTCCATAGTAAACACTCCATTGAAACAACAGACAAAAAGAACACCAAGAGTCTCGCCTTTATCCTTTACTTTCCAAAAGATTATTCCATTATCTACGGATTTTAATTTATCTTTGATGTCATATACTTTGTTATATTTATACTTATCAGCTAAAGAGAAAAGATACTCATAGTCTTTATAATCGTTAAAAGGTTCTAATAATATATTTTCATCTTCTAATCTTTTCTCGAATGGCTTTCTTAATAAATACAGGTATTGCTCTAGAGTTGTTTGGTTATCTTTTAATAATAATCTAAACTCTTCGTGAAATGGATTCTCTCCTCTTCTTTTAAGATGTTCCCTTATTATAGATTGAATAGCACTACAATTAGTCTTAATCGGATCTGTTTCAATACCATTATCTTTTAGTTGTTTCTCTAATTTTTGTAAGTCATAATTGCTTTTATGTGGACTTGATATTAACATTCCATCTACAGTTTTTTCAGAGAAGTAATCACCCCCGTTAGCAATGGCTGAATAGATTGTAAACCCTGTATATATTTTCTCACAACCCAATTCTTTAGCAGTTTTTATCGCTGCCTTTTGTGTTGAATAAGAACAAGGTAAACAGACATCAGCCATACCAAAGTTTTTATTTTCAGCAAACTTATTGAATAATCCAAGATGCTCTTCTCTATTTCCCTTTACGATAATGTGTTGTAGATTAAGAGCCTTGACTACTTTGTTAATATTATCCCAAGCTACCTTTGACATAATCCCATTGTCGTAAGTAAAGGCTATTATTTCTTCTGATAAATTGAAGGCTAAAGAGCAACTATCCTTGCCTCCACTAAGCATTAAAAGGCTTTTCATTCCTTTATTGCCCCTTCTTCAATTAACTGGTCTCTTGCTATCTTGTGCATTCTTTTATTAATTAGTTTATCTTTTTCTCTTTCAACCTTTAAATCTTCATCTGCTTTGATTTCTTTAGCTGTCTTTACATGTTTCTTTATCTTATTCCCCCGATACTCTACTTCTGTTAGAGAGATGTCCTCTTCGGAATATTCTGCTATTTCATTACGAGACTCAAGGTCTTTAGCATTAGGTTCATATTCACACTTTGCTATTACTTCATTATCGATATTTACTATATACCAATTTGCGAATGCTGGTGTGCTAATGAGTAAAAATAAAATTAAAAAGTATTTCATAAATCCCCCTTATCTTTGGATTCCAATAATCATATAATTTGCTGTTCCCCCAGTATGCCATGCGTTTAAGGCATATACTGATATATATAAAACTCTGCCTGTAGTATAGCATTGTATACCTGAATCATCACTCTCATATTGTCCGTAACCGTCATGACTCGCATTATTAGCACTTACTATCCACTCACATTGTGATTCTATATATCCAGAAGGAAGGGGTATTGTCCCCCCGTGAGTAACTGTACCTGTAGAAATCAAAATCTCTGGCTTAGTATCGTCATTCTTTACCTGTTCTATATTTGAACTTGAGTTGTTATAAAATTGACCTAATTTTGCATAATAAGTTTTTCCTGAAGGTGCAGAAGAAGAAGTGGATATTGTTACAGTAAAAGTCGCAACGTCTGTATCAGCTACTGCCCAAAGGTAGTATGTAGTTGAAGCGGCTTCCGAAGAAGTATCTAACATAGTCCACGAAACCGTAGTATCACTTGTGTTTCTTCTCCACCTTACTACCGAACCAGCACTATTTGAACAAGCAACTTGTCCTGAAGTTACTGTGATTGTTGATGTTGAGGCATATTCAATTTTAGTACTTCCTCTATATTCGATTAAAAGTCTGTCTAATGCTGCGTTGTTTGCTGTGATAGATGCATCTAAATCAGACAGATTAGTCGCACCTGTTGGATTTGCCTTTGTCCATTGGTCAGCACTATAAACATTACTTGACAATATAAATAAAAAGAGTATACTAATTATAGTTGTTGAGAGGGCGGATTTTTTTTGTCTAAAATTAAACACGCTGAGTAAGGGTGAAAACACAAACCGTGCTTTCAACAACTCCCTGAAAAGCGTGTTTTTTATTTGGAGGTAAAGATGAGAGATAAACTTGGTAGATTTGAGAAAAATATGATACCGTGGAATAAAAAAGAAAAAGTTAAAAAGATTTGCCTTTCTTGTAAAAAGATTTTTGATGTTCATCCTTATAGAAAAAATACTGCTAAATATTGTTCTCCAGAATGCTTCAGAGTTTCTAAAAAAGGAAAACCACCTTACAACAAAGGTAAGCATATTGTTAATTCTACTTCTTTTAAGAAAGGTAAACAACATCCTAATTGGAAAGGTGGCAAAACTACTTCCCAAGAAGGATACATTCTTATTAACTGTCCCACTCATCCTTTCTCTAACGGAAAGGGATATATCCCTCGTTCTCATCTTGTTATGGAAAAAGTCCTTAATCGCTATATAAAGTTTGGCGAGATTATTCACCACAAAGGAATAAAATATCCTATTGGTTCTATTAAGAACAAACAAGATGATAGACCCCAAAATCTTGAATTGTTTCCTAATAGAGGTAAACATCTTAATTTCCACCGTCGTCTTAAACACCAAACCAAAACTCATAAGTAAAACTAATAATTTTTTCATATTCCCCCTTATTTTTGTATCACGCTAAAATCGTTGCTTTTGATATATATTTTCTCAGTTTGAGTTTTATAAACTTTTATCTTAC
>Ga0222639_1000964_pt1 | contig 12691 bp, 8 predicted proteins | sample AntAcemetagen185_FD_179863 | JGI IMG/M metagenome (GOLD analysis project Ga0222639, IMG submission 179863) | Saline water microbial communities from Ace Lake, Antarctica - #185 | ecosystem: Environmental > Aquatic > Non-marine Saline and Alkaline > Saline | place: Antarctica: Ace Lake | collected...
CAACGATTGCATCCGCATCTTCAGGTGTGACAGTATAACCGGTTGGATTATTAGGGAAGTTAAGTATGGGAATAATCTTTTTTCTTGATTTAGCCTCAGCCTTAACACAGGCCTCAAATTCTTGTAGATTGAATTTTCCCCTGTTGTCGAAAAGGGGATAGTGTACAATTCGGGCCCCCCTCCGGACTGCGAATATGAGGTTATAATTACCCCACATTTTGTCAGGAAGGATAATCGTATCGTCCGGATCCACCCACATATCAGAAACCACGCTGAGGCCATGGGTGATGGCATGGGATACAACGGGGAGACTGACCTCTTTACCCTTCAATGAAGGGTTTTTCCTGAACATCTCATCCTGCCAGGTTTGGCGGAGAGGCATTATGCCGAAGGAGGGGGCATAGGTGAGCGCCTCCTCAGGCTGGATCGCATTCAGCATTGCCATTACAGAGGGGAGGTGCATGGTTCGCCCTTTTTCAGTTGCCATGCCGATGGTAGCGTTAAATTTATGGGCCTTTTCCTTTGCCTCGGCACCCTGGGAAAGGATCCCTTTTGGGAAAAAGAGGTTTTTCCCAACATGAGAAAGCATTTCATAGATATGTTCATTGCCCGCTATGATAATTTCATTAAGCTCTTCTGCGATAGGATTCATGTGTGCACTCCTATTTGTAATGAGTATATTTGAATTGTTCATTCCTTTAGATTGATTAGCCGTTGGTTCTCAGATTTGTCAAGAAAAATTGTGGGATATTTGCTGATTCAGTCAAGGATGTCTGCTAATTGTTGTTCATATCCTTTGGCATCAGTCCGGATTCATAAATCTTCTGGGCCCTTGTGAGAGCGGCAAGGTCATCAACCCCCATTACCTCTTCTTCATGTTCCGCAAGGATATATCCGACAGAGAGACCGTCATCGTGCATATATTCGATAATGTCTGTTATGAAATACTCTTTGACATTACTCAATCTGCCATTGACCTCCTTTTCAACTAAGTGAGGTCTTGAGGCGAGCACAGGAAGATAACGAAGAAGGACTTCTTTTTTGGCAGCATAGATCCCTGAATTGCAGATTTGGAGCTGGTGTTGTCTTTTTTCAGAATATTTTTTCCAGTATTTCCATTCTGTGATTTTCCTGACCTGATTTCCGTCCGTCTCGAGTACGCCATATTGCTTTTTTGATTTCGGTCTGAAGCCGAGTACAATCAGCGCATGGTCTTTTAGACTTCTTACCAGCTCCATATATGTGTTTCTCTTGACAAAGGGCACGTCGCCCATGGTGACAATCAGCCGATCATAGTCCCCGGTTTCTAAAAAGGCGAGTGCAGCAAGCAAGGCCCCTCCGGTGCCGTTTAGTTCAGGTTGTTCTCGGTAAGTGAGGCCGAGATCACGGGTGGCCTTTATCACATCATCCTTTTTGTGGTTGACGACCACGGCCTTTGGGCCGGGAGGGAGGTTTTTCAAGATGTTAAAAAGAATAGGGTAGCTTCCCTCATAAAAAGATTTCTCGGGAATCAGGGGCAGAAGCGTTTTGTTGCCGCTGTACCCTTTCATGCGGCTGCCTCTTCCTGCGGCTAAGATTACGGATGCTGTTTTCATATTTCCTGAACCTCTGAACTGTTGAGAATGATGCATGGTTGCCCTGAAATAGTCAAGCGCCAAAAAGATCTAACAAGATTTGAGGCCTTGATCGCGGTTTCGAAGCCCAACCTTTTGCTTTTTCTTAGATTTTTCTACATGGAACAGGGGCGTCATTGACAATTTTAGCTTTGATGAGATGCAGTTTATGTGATATATGAGGTTTCAGAAATTTTGAAATGTCCTGTTTGTACCATAACCTATTGAGTAACCTTGAAGACGAAGAGAGTTATATGGCGAAAAAATTATGGCACGGATCCAGATGGCCTGAGGGGGTTCCTTATGAAATTGAGGGATATGAGAGGCCTCTGTTTTCCATTCTGGATGATACCGCGCGTGCCTATCCGGACAAGACTTATACCATCTTCAACGATTTCACACGCACCTTCGCCGAGGTGAAGGATACTGCCGACCGTGTGGCCAATTTTCTCGTTTCGAGGGGCATCAAACCTGGGGATCGGGTCGCCATTTTTCTCCCCAACCTGCCCCACTATCCGGAGATCTTCTTCGGTATCCTCAAGGCAGGGGGTGTGTGCGTAACCTGCAACCCTCTTTACAAGGCATCAGAATTAAATTTTCAGCTCAAAGACTCCGGGACCAAGGCGGTTTTTGCCATGGATCATCCCGAATTTTATGCTACAACAGTGAAGGCAATAGTCGGCTCTGATGTGGAGACAGTGGTTATCTGCAACGTAAAGTCCTACCTCCCCTGGCTAAAGGGCTTTTTAGGTTCAGTATTCGGAAAAATCCCCAAGGCCGACAGCTATGAGCCAGGCCACCTGATGTTTGATGATGTTATCAGGTCGGCCCGTCCAGAGCCGCCTAATCTCGATATTGATGCGGTCAATGATGAGGCCCTGGTCCTCTACACCGGGGGAACTACAGGAGTTCCTAAGGGCGCCAGGTTGAGCCATGCTAATCTACTTTCCAATGTCATGAGCACTGAACAATGGGTGGTCATCCCCCAGAACTCGGGACCGCCTCAGAGGGTTGAAAAAGGGGGAGCCCATACCTATTTAGGTGTCTTGCCCTGGTACCACAGCTTCGGTCTAACCCTCTGCATGCTGACAAGTTGCAGAAATGCCTCCCGTCTGGTGTGTATCCCTGATCCGAGGGTCGGAAATCCCCCTTTCACGGAAGTCCTTAAATCGATCGAGAGATACAAGGTAACCGCCGTCGTTGCCGTGCCAACCATCTATTCCGCACTTGTCAATCATCCCTTGATCGACAAGTTTGATCTCACATCGATCATTGGTTGCGGTTCCGGTGCAGCCCCTCTGCCGATTGAGGTTATCCGGCAGTTTGAGGAGAAGACAGGGGCTGTTATTTTTGAGGGTTACGGTCTTACCGAAACCTCGCCCGTTATAACGACGAATCCGACCAATCCGGACCAGCGCAAGATCGGATCGGTCGGAATGCCCTCTCTGAGTACTGACATCAAAATCGTGGATCTGGAAACCGGGCTTCAGGAATTGCCTCGGGGCGAGGATGGCGAGATCGCCGCGTCCGGGCCACAGATCATGTTAGGGTACTGGAACAAGCCCGGGGCCGACGAGGAGGTGTTTAGGGAGATTGAGGGTAAACGATATTTTCTGACCGGTGATATCGGCCATTTTGACGAGGACGGGTTCATTATCATTACTGACCGGAAAAAGGATTTGATTATTGTGGGCGGGTTTAATGCCTATCCAAAGGAGATTGAAGAAGAGCTCTATGCCCATCCCAAGGTGGCCTTGGCGGCAGTGGTGGGAGTGCCCGATCCCCGTTCCGGGGAGGCTGTCAAGGCCTTTGTCCAGCTCAAGCCGGGGGAGGAAGCCACTGAAGAAGAATTTTTGGAGTTCTGCAAGGCCAAGTTGGCCGGGTATAAACGACCCCGTGAAATCGAATTCAGGGACAGCCTGCCCGTTTCTGTTGTGGGTAAGGTGTTGCGCAGGGTTCTTCGGGACGAAGAGCTCAAAAAAAGAAAAAAGTAGGCAGTATGCACTATTCCTTACTTCTTACTTCTTTCATCCCCGCAATCCTATGATGGTCTCTCTGCAGCGGGGATTGTAATATTGATGAATTCGTAAAAAATCGAAAATGTCCGATTATTGTCATTCCCGCGAAAGCGGGAATCCAGTAAGTCCAGGCAGTTATAGACTCCCGCTTTCGCGGGAGTGACGGCCTTGGAGACTTTTTACATGGGCGTCAATACTTGGAGGTGAAAAAATGTTTAAGAACATCCTGGTTCCTACTGATTTTTCCGAAGGTGATAGTCATGCGCTCGATATTGCAGTAAAGCTCTGTTCTCTCGATGGCGGAAAAATCAAACTGCTGCATGTCATAGAGATTATAGCCAATACGAGTTTCGAGGAGTTTGAGGATTTCTACACAACCTTAGAAAAGCGCTCCTACAGTGACCTGAGCGCCATGGTCGCTCAATTCCAGGGGAGTGAGGTAAAGATAGAGCCAGACGTCATATATGGCAACAGGGCCCATGAGATCCTCAGGTTTGCAGGAGAGAACGATATAGATTTGATTGTGATGAAATCGCACAGAATTGATGTGGAGGACAGGGCACAGGGTTGGGGGACCATCAGTTACAAGGTCGGTATTCTGGCGCAGTGCCCTGTAATGCTTGTGAAATAGCAGAACGGAAAGTGCCTAAAATGCCTAAAGTTTAAAATGCCTAAAATTGCAGGAAGAGGATATTGGCATGTTAAGGGGGGATGGGCAAGTTGCTTGCTCAGGTTTGATGGCTATTGACTTTGCATTGATTGGAATGGAGATACAGCGCCGGGTCTGTGGGGGGATGAAGGTTCTCTGCCTATCCATAGTGTTGGCGGTGGCCTTTTTGGGGTGCAACAAGGCCATGCCCGAGTTGGAGCCTGACAAATTCGTTGCCACGGCTCCGGGTAAGATCTATGAGGTTTCTAAGGAGGAAAAACCGGATTCGCTTCTCGCTGAAAAACTGCCGGGCATTTCTGACGATCTCCGGCCCTCAGGACATAAGCTCACCTTAGCCCAGCTTGTGGATGTGGCGCTTCGTATCAACCCTTCCACGAAGGTGGCGTGGGAGAGGGCCAGGTCTGCCGCGGCCCAGTGGGGCGTTGCACGTGGGGACTATTATCCCACTATTAGTGGCGATGCGAGCGGATATGGTATCGGGGGATCAACTCGCGGTGTATTAGGACAGGTGGGCGTAAGCCTCAGCTATCTTCTGTTGGACTTTGGGGGTCGTGAGGCCTCGGTTGAGAGCGCCAGGCAGGTCCTTGCCGCTGCTAACTGGAATCATAATCAGGCGATTCAGGACGTTCTCCGGAACGTGCCTCAGGCATATTACGAATATATCGGATACAAGGCTCAGGTTCGGGCGTCCGAGGCAAGCCTCAAAGAAGCCTTAACCAGTCTGGACTCTACGGAACAAAGACGAAGAGCGGGTGTGAGCACCATCGCGGATGTACTGCAGGCCCGTTCCAACGCTGATCAGGTGCGTCTTACTCTGGTAGCCAACCGGGGAGGAGTGAAGGTTTCCCGGGGAGACTTGGCAACTGCAGTGGGCTGGCCTGCAAATATCGACTTTGACGTGGCAGTTGAACCCGAGGATCTTCCTCTGAGCAGGATGGAACAGAACACGAAAGAGCTTATCAACCTGGCATTGCGCGATCGGCCGGACCTTGAATCTGCCCGGGCTACCGTACGCCAGGGGAAGGCGGATCTGAAAAAGGCAGAATCTGATCTGTGGCCCAAACTTGTTGCCACGGGGAATGCCGGATGGACAGGGATTAACGCGCGTATGAGTGGTTCCCTTGGCATTTTTGAAGATGGGGATATTGATTCCTCTGATATAAACTACTATGGAGGGCTTGCTCTTCAGGTTCCCATTTTTGAGGGTTTTTCGCTCCGGAACAAGGTGCGTGTGGCCAGGTCCGATCTGGAGGCTGCGCGTGCTGCTTTGCGTGTAAAGGAGGAGGAGGTAATCTCCGATGTGTGGAGATCATACTATAACGTGGGTACTGCGGCCCAGCAGGTGGAAACAAGCAAGACCCTTCTTGTCAGCTCCACGGAATCTTATAGGGTTTCTTTAGCCCGGTACCGTGCCGGTGCTGCGGATATTGTAGAGCTACTCAATGCCCAGAGCCTGCTGGTTTCGGCTCGTTCCCAGGAAGTGCAGGCCCGAACAGATCTCTTCACATACTATGCTGAGCTTGTGCATGCCATAGGGGCCGATCTTCCATCCGCGTCACCTGATAATCTGTCTGGACCAGAAGCAAGAGGAGAGGAGTCTTCACATGGCAAGAAATAGACAAATCCGAGCCTTTAACCGATGGCTCGAACCAGGCCTTTTGATGCTTCTCTGTTCGGTGTTTCTTTTGTCTGTGGGCTGTAAGAAGAAGCAGAAGGCCCTTCCCGCGGCAGCTCCCCCCGAGGTGACGGTGACTCAAGTTGTATTGAAGACCGTTCCTGTGCGTATCAATTATGTGAGTACAACAGAGAGTGTGATGAAGGAGGAGATTCGTGCGAGGGTAGAAGGTTTTCTTGAAGAGCGCAGGTTTAAAGAGGGGGATGATATTAAGAAGGGAGATCTGGTATTTGTCATTGAGCGTGCGCCTTTCGAGGCGGAACTTGAAGGGTCCTTGGCCCAGTTAGCCAAAGATAAGGCTGCCCTGGCTTTTGCAATGGAACAGGTGGAACGGTATGCGCCTCTTGCAGAAAAGGACTTTGTGACCCAGGAAGCCTTTGATGACTATCAGACAAAGGCCAAGGAAGCTGCAGCGTCTGTAAGGGCGGATCGTGCCAAGATCAAGCAGGACAGGTTGAATCTGGGTTATTGCACCATGTATTCTCCCATTAACGGGCGGATTGGTCGAACACTCGTGAATGTGGGCAACTTAGTCGGTGCCGGCGGTCAGAATACCCATTTGGCAACCATTGTGCAGTTAGACCCCATTTACGTTTATTTCAGCCCGAGCGTAGAGGAAATTTACACGATCTTGAAACACAATAAGAAGGGGACACCCAGTGTTGACCTGATCCTTTCTGACGGAAGCGTCTATCCCTATCCGGGCAAGGTTGACTTTATTGACAACACTGCCAACCCCGGGACCAATACCGTTAACATGCGCGCCGTTGTCCCTAATCCGCAAAAGATACTGCTGCCGGGGATATATGTTCAGACACGGCTCTTTTTATGCGAAATACCGGATACTCCCCTTATTCCTGAACAGGCTGTTGCCGAGGATCAGGGGGGAATGTATGTGCTGGTGGTGGGAAAGGACAATAAGGTTGAGCATCGTGGGGTGAAGTCCCGCTGGACCTATGAGGGCCAGCAGATTATTGAAAAGGGTCTAAAAGAAGGTGAGAAGGTGATTACAGCCGGCATGCAGATGGTCCGGCCCGGGATGGTGGTGAATCCTAAACCCGCTTCGGAAAAAAAGGGACAGAAGACTGAGAGCGAAAAAGGAGATAAAGAGGTGTCTCAAAGGTCGTCCAAGGACGCTCAAAAAGAAAATAAGTCTGAGTAAGCGAGGTAATCAGAGATGTTTGGAGCTTGAGACATGGCGTTGTTCAAGTTGCGGGTTGCGAGTTACGAGTTACGAGTTTTTTCAATCAACAATAATAAAGCCGCGCAAAATTCACAAAAATTTAAATGTAGTAATACCAGCAAGTTATAAGCAAGAAAAAATGTGCAACCGGACTTTTTACGAGAACATCAACAATCATAAATCATCAATCCCAAGGAGTTGCGGGTAAAAATTCTGTATGTTCGTCGACTTCTTCATAAAGCGTCCTATCTTTTCCGGTGTTATCGCTATTGTTATTGTGATAGCGGGTGCGGTTTGTATCCCTATTCTTCCGGTGGCACAGTTTCCGGAGATTTCGCCCCCAACGGTTCAGGTCACGACCACTTATACCGGCGCCGCCGCAGAGGTGGTGGAGCTCACCGTGACCCAGCCCATCGAAGAGCAGGTCAATGGCGTGGAGGGGATGACCTACATGTATTCCACCAGTTCCAGTGACGGAACCATGAAACTCACCGTCACCTTTGATGTGGGGTATAACCTTCAAATCGCGGCCGTGGATGTACAGAACCGGGTGGCCATAGCCTTGCCCCAGGTCCCGGAAGACGTGAGACGATATGGAGTTACCACCAAGAAACAGTCCACCAATTTTTTGATGGTGGTCAATTTGATCGCCAAAGACAAGAACCTGGATGCTATTTATCTGAGTAACTATGCCAACATCAACCTGGTGGACGCATTAAAGCGGATCCCGGGTGCCGGTGACGTACAGATCTTTGGAGAGCGCAAGTACTCCATGCGCGCATGGCTTGAACCTGACAAGCTTACCGGGCTGGATCTCACGTGCAACGACGTGGTGGAGGCCATCCGTGAACAAAACCTTCAGGTGCCGGCCGGGCAAATAGGGCAGCCCCCCAGCCCCCCGGGGCAGACTTTTACCTATTCCATCACCGCCCTTGGGCGTCTCTCAAAAGTCCCCCAGTTTGAAGACATTATCGTGCGAACCCGACCGGATGGATCGGTTGTCCGTCTAAAAGATGTGGCCCGTATTGAATTAGGGGCAGAGAACTATAACTCGTATGCCAAACTGAATGAAGTACCCTCCACCACTATTGGTGTCTTTCTGTTGCCTGGCTCCAATGCCCTGGATACCTCGAAGCAGGTCAGGGAGGTGATGAAAAGATTATCCAAGCGCTTCCCAAAGGGAATCGAATACACAATCGTGTACGATACTACCCTGTTTGTAAATCAATCCATAGAGGAAGTCCTCAAAACCCTGATTGAAGCCATGTTCCTGGTTTTTATGGTGGTCTATATCTTTTTGCAGAACTTCCGTTCCACTCTTATTCCCGCCATAACAATTCCGGTTTCACTTGTGGGTACCTTTGCCGTAATGATGGCGTTGGGATTTTCCATTAACACACTCACCCTTTTTGGCCTGGTCCTGGCCATCGGTCTCGTGGTTGACGATGCCATCGTGGTGGTGGAAAACATATCCCGTCTTATCGAAGAGGGGATGAAGCCTATGGCGGCAGCAATCGAGGGAATGAGAGAGGTCGTGGGACCGATTGTCGCAACGACATTAGTGCTGATGGCCGTGTTTGTGCCGGTTGCCTTTATGCCCGGGACCACGGGCCAGCTCTACAAACAATTTGCCCTCACCATTGCCATTTCAGTGGGTATTTCTGCCATAAACGCTTTGACGCTGAGCCCTGCCCTGTGCGCTATCATGCTCCGGCCTGAAAAAAAACACGGGTGGTTTTTCAGGAAATTCAACCAGGTGTTCGGCTGGTGTACCAAATTATATGTTAGATGGATCAAGGATCTCATAAAGGTATGGGTCATTGTAGCGTTCATATTCATCGGTCTGATGGGTGCCACATACTACATGTTCCGTATTGTCCCGACAGGTTTTGTTCCGGACGAAGATCAGGGATACTTCTATGTGTTCACCATTGGGCCCGAAGGGTCATCCTTAGAACGTACCGAAAAGGTTGCCAACAAGATTGAGAAAATCCTCCTTTCAACTCCCGGGGTATCTGACGTGTTGACTATCGGAGGATTTGATCTTATTAACAACATCAATGTTCCAAATACGGGCACAATTATCGTGGTCCTAAAACCCTGGGATAAACGGAAGACACCCGCGCTGAGCGTGGACGGGATCATGAACAGCATCCGCAAACAGACAGCGGGTATTACCGAGGCCATGGTGGTGGTTTTTAATGCACCCCCTATTCAGGGGCTCAGCCAGACTGGAGGATTTGAGTTTGAACTTCAAGACCTGACAGGCGGGAGTTTTGACACATTGAGTGCTGTGACCCAAAAAATGATAAAGAGTGCGGCAGAGGAACCCGCGCTTCTTCCGCTCTCTTCAAGTTTCGCGGTCAATTTTCCCCAGTTCTATATTGACCTTGATCGGACCAAGGCCAAGGCATTGGATGTCAGTATATCTGATATATTTAACACATTGCAGACTTATTTAGGTGCTCTTTATGTCAACGACTTCAACAAATTCGGACGTATCTATAGAGTATATGTGCAGGCGGAAAAAGACTTCCGCTCCGAGCGTTTTGACATATCAAGACTTTATGTACGAAGCGGCATGGGCGATATGGTGCCCCTCAGCGCCCTCATCAAGGTAGAACAGACCCGGGGTGTACAGACTGTTAAACATTACAACATCTACCGTACAGCAGCCATTCAGGGAGCGGCAGCACCTGGATACAGCTCGGGTCAGGCCATTGAGGCAATGGAGCGTCTTGCAGCCAAGGTTTTGCCCGAGGGCTACGGGTATGAATGGACAGGTGTGGCCTTTCAGGAGAAAAAGGCCGGTGGCCAGGCACCGATCATATTTGGATTGGCCCTGGTATTTGTCTTCCTTTTTCTGGCCGCCCAGTATGAGAGTTGGACGCTTCCCCTGATAATTATGTTTGCAGTGCCCCTGGCAATACTCGGGGCCTTGTTGGCCCAACACTGGCGCGGTCTTATCAATGATGTCTACTGTCAAATTGGTCTGGTAATGCTCATAGGCCTTGCCAGCAAGAACGCCATTCTAATAGTGGAATTTGCCAAGGAAAAACGTGAGCAGGGGGCAACCATTGTGGAAGCAGCCTTAGAGGCCTCCCGTCTCCGTCTTCGACCCATCCTGATGACCGCGTTTGCCTTTATTCTTGGTGTGGTGCCGTTGGTGGTGGCAAAAGGGGCCGGCGCTGCCAGCCGGCATGCCCTGGGTACGGCAGTGTTTGGCGGTATGATCGCTTCCACCTTTCTGAGCCTTTTGCTGGTTCCTGTACTTTTTGTGGTGATTGAGAGGATCAGGGAAGGAAGGTTGAGGTCCAAAAAGGTTGAAGGAGGCTCTGACCGAACCAAAGAGTCAGCCGATTAATGATTGAACTGAAGCGGACTAAAGTTGCTATAGTAACTATAATGATTTAAAGTGACTCAAGATTGACAAACTCGTAAAAAGTCAAGAATGACCCGTTTTTGTCATTCCCGCAAACGCGGGAATCCAGGAAAATAAACCACTTGTGGACTCCCGCGTTCGCGGGAGTGACGGCCTCGGAGACTTTTTACGAGACCATCAAGGTTGTAATTTTGAAAAATATTGCAAAGAGGAGGTCATCAAATGAAATTAAAAAAACGGTTATTCTATATTGCAATCCTTTTTATAACCCTCTGTTTAATGAGCGGGTGCTTAGGGAATTACGGGACCATCAGGGTGGCGGACGGTAAATGGGGAAACACCATCCAGAATCTGATAGAGAACTGGCAGGATTATGACATATACTATGCGGGCCTTTCCTACAAGAGCCCGTCTGCGATTATGTTTGATCCCAAAAAAGGCGGCAAGCGGCTCATCTCTAACAAATGGGTGCCTGTGACAGAACAGTCTGTGGTGAAAACCATTGTTGAATGGCTCGATTCCTATGTCACTTTTCCGCCGACACTATTTAAGATCCTGGGACCCAAAGGAGAGTTTTTTGGCTATATGTACACATCCGCTATTCAGCAGGTGGTGGTCAGGGAGATCGATCCCAATACCCTCTTTGTTGAAAACATTCCGCTTCCCCCCATGGATCATGGTGGTGGCTTGAGGGGGGAGGGATGAAAAGGCCTGAAGATTTGCCATGGCACCTGTAATCGTTATAGTTGGTAGGCCAAATGTGGGCAAATCCACGCTGTTTAATCGCCTTTCCAGGTCCAGAACTGCCTTAGTCGACGACCGCCCCGGCATTACCAGAGACCGGCTTTATGCCACCATAACCCGTGAGGGGATTGCGGCTGGCCTTGTGGATACCGGCGGGTTTGAGGATCTGGATCAGGACCCCCTGTTGAAGGAAGTAAGGGCTCAGGTGGAAAAGGCCGTGGATGAGTCCGACAGGGTGATCTTTATGGTAGACGGCAGGCAGGGGATAATGCCTGGCGATGAAGAGATGGCTCAGGTCCTGCGCAAAAGCCAAAAAGAGATCTTTCTCGCTGTAAACAAGATAGACGGCCCGGAACATGACGATCTGGCCCTCGATTTCTATAAATTGGGCTTTGAGCATGCCTACCCCATTTCAGCAGCACACGGATATGGCGTAAATGCCTTCATCAGCGAAGTAGTTAGAGGTCTCTCAGCATCTAAAGTTGAAAGGGACGACCCGAACCAGATAAGGGTTGCTGTCTTAGGCAGACCCAATGTCGGAAAATCGTCCCTGATCAACAGGGTTCTCAAGAAGGACCGCTTGGTGGTGAGCGAATTGCCGGGGACTACCCGTGATACTGTTGACGCGCTTTTTCGCTATGGCAAAAGGGAATACCTCCTGATCGATACTGCCGGTATTCGAAGAAAGGCGAGGGTCAAGGCAAAAATAGACAAGTTTTCAATGATCAAGGCCATCAAGAGCCTCGATCGTTGCCATGTGGCGCTGATCCTCTTAGATGCTGAGGAAGGAGTCTCAGATCAGGACGCCCGGATCATCGGCTATGCGATTGAAAAGGGGAGGGGGATAATCTTAGTTGTTAATAAATGGGATTTGATCAAAGGGGATGTCCGAAAAAGACGTCTCTTAGATAATGCCATAGAGAGGCAGTTAAAGTTTGTCTCATTTGCGCCGAGGATAAATGTCTCCGCCTTGACCGGCGAGCGGGTAATAAAACTTTTTGGAAAAATCGATATGGTTTATGATCAATTTTCAAAGAGGATAAGCACTGGGGCCCTTAATAGATCTATTCAAAAGGTGATTGAAAAACACCCACCCCCGTGGTTGGGCAGGGGAAGACTCAAATTTTTCTATGCCACACAGAGCCGCACCAGGCCGCCTACCTTTATCGTATTTGTGAACAGGCCCGACAAACTCCATTTCTCTTATGAACGTTTCCTCATCAATCAGTTGCGGGAGCAGTTTGGTCTTATCTATGCGCCTATCAGGTTAAAGTTTAGGAAAAGATGAACCAAGCCAAAGAAAGAAAATGGCAGGATAAGCTGGAAGAAAGATCCAATGCGGTTTTTCTGGTCCGGGACATTCTCGGATGCACCTGTCCTGAGGAGATTTTTGACCATTACCAGGT
>Ga0222639_1000981_pt1 | contig 12514 bp, 17 predicted proteins | sample AntAcemetagen185_FD_179863 | JGI IMG/M metagenome (GOLD analysis project Ga0222639, IMG submission 179863) | Saline water microbial communities from Ace Lake, Antarctica - #185 | ecosystem: Environmental > Aquatic > Non-marine Saline and Alkaline > Saline | place: Antarctica: Ace Lake...
TTCCTTTGCTGTTTCGGCATTGCTCACGCCCTCGACCATATAGCCCTCATCCATGAGTTCCTCGGAAAATAGCTCTTGAAGATTGGGCTGGTCATCCACAATCAGGATTTTTTCCATTTTTTCCCTCACAATTTCTCAATGTCAATTTCATGGCTTCAAGGCCATCAAACCACTATTTGTACAACAAAGCATCAGGCCAACGCATCAAGATCAGCAATTCATCATGAATGAGGCTATTCGTGGCCAGGCAACCCGGCACATCCACACAATATGGTTCTCCCTCCAGAGTGCTGCATCGCCCGTCTGCTTCGCTGATAATGAGCATGCCGGCTGCTGCGCCCCAGGGCTTCAACCCCACTGTATGCATAAATGCCTATTCATAAACCTCTCTCTTGTTTTGCCTTTTATCCACAAAATAGAGCATCGTTGCCCCCTTTTCTCTTAGCTCTTTTTTAAGTTCCGATATTTTTTCGCGGTCAATTTGGTAGGCTTTAATATAGACATTGCGATAACCTTCCTGAACATTTTCATGGGTGCTTAGGATGCTCGCTAAACGGCCATTATAGTTACGGATAATATCGGCTAATTCTTTGGTTGAGCCCGGACGATCTTCCACTTTAAAGGCGAACTGTATTCCCTTTTTGCGCTCCCCAGTTAAGGAAATCAGCACTCCGAACAGATCGTTCTGGGTTATAATTCCCACGAGCTGATCCTGATCATCAACCACAGGAGTACTGGATATCTTATTTTCCAAGAGGACCTCCGCAGTCTCCTCAACAGTATAATCCGGTGGAACCGTAATCGGGTTCTTGCTCATGATCTCGTCAATCTTGATCTTTGAAAGGAGATAAAGAAGCTCATGGACTTCGAAAGGGACAGCATCAGACGCGGATGCCCCTTTTACATCCCTATCAGTGACGATACCCACCATCTTACCTTTTTGCATAACGGGCAGTCTGCCAATGTCATTATGTTTTAACAGTTTTATGGCATCTATCAGGGACTCGTTTACGTTGATGGTAATGACATCTTTGCTCATCCAGTTTCTTACTAGCATTTTGTCCTCCTTTCACATCCACACACCACCAACCCATGTCCCGCAGGCAGGACACCTTCCTTCCAGCAAATTATCGCGCGTTAATAAAACTCCATGGCGCTCAATGAGCAGGGCCCCACAGGCATGGCAGTAGGTATTTGCTCCGCCTTCTCCGGGCACGTTGCCCTCGTATACATATCGCAAACCCTCGTCCATGCCGATTTCGCGGGCCCTTCGGAGGGTCTCTACCGGAGTCCGGGGTTTGTCCACTATTTTATATGTGGGATAAAACTGCGTGACATGCCACGGAATGTCAGGGCCGATGCCTTTCACGAAACGGCCTATGTCACGCAGTTCCTGATCGCCATCATTTAGGCCAGGAATAATGAGTGTTGTCACTTCCACCCATACACCAAGCTCTTTCATCAGTTGGATCGTCTCTAACACCGGCTTCAGACGCGCTCCGCAGACCTCCTTGTAAAATTTATCAGTAAATGCCTTCAAGTCAATGTTAATTGCATCCAAATACGGCGCAATTTGACGGGCCGATTCAGGGGTCATATAACCATTGCTTACAAATACGTTTTTTATCCCTTCCTTTTGGGCTAATATTGCAGTGTCATAAGCAAATTCGTAAAATATAGTTGGTTCGGTGTACGTATATGCAATCGTCTCACAGCCGGCAGCTTTTGCAGCCGCGACAATCTGTTCGGGTGTACGATCCTGACCTACGATCTCGCCTCCGTGTTCATGCGGATATTGAGAGATATCAGAGTTCTGACAGTGCTTACAGTGGAAATTGCAACCGACCGTTCCAATGGAGAACGCTTTTGAACCAGGCAGAACGTTGAATAGAGGTTTTTTCTCTATGGGATCGATATGTTCAGCAACGATCTTACCGTATACGAGACTGTATAGCTTTCCGCCCCGGTTTTCCCTCACACCGCAAATACCTCTCTTGCCTTCATGGATCTTGCAACGATGGTTGCACAGATTGCAGCGCACCCTATTTTCAGATATGGATTCATAAAACATGAATTCTTTCATAACATTCCGGGCAGACATGAGGGGGCACCGATCAGCTTTTGCCTCTCACTCGGTCGCCTTTCCTCCATCAAGCGATTTCCCTTTGATAAGAGAAATTATTTGACCTTGTAAGGATTAATGGTCAATACAGGAACGGGCGACTTTTTTACCACATTCTCGGCCACACTCCCAAAGAAGACATGCTCTAATCCCTTACGGCCATGCGTGCCCATAATCACCAGGTCTATCCCTTCTGATTCAATGGTTTTTAGGATCTCCTGAGCCGGATCACCGAAAAGAATTCTTTTTTGAAAGTTGGGGCAACTCTGCAACTGCTCCTCGCAAACCCTGTCAAGGGCCTTTTCAGCACCTTGAAAGGCCTCCTCCTGATACTGATCCAAGGGAATATGGGGAATATAGGAACCGCCACCCCATTTAGAAAGATCCTCTACCACATGGAGCAGATAAATCATGCCATCATACTTCTCAGAAACTGATAGGACGTAAGGCAAGATCTTTGACGAGTTTTCCGTAAAATCAATGGGAAAAAGAATCCGTTTTATTTCTACCATGGCTTTCATCTCCTTTTTGTTCTGTTAAATGAACCATATGATTCGAATGAGCGAACCAATGAATCAATCGCATTTGCTTGTTTATGTGCTGCAGTTGTTCCCGGGGAGGGCCGATGCATGCTCACTTAACCTTGATCTCTATCTCTTTCTTCTTGGCTTCCTCCACTTTTGGAAGCGTTACTTTCAGAACACCTTTGTCAAAGGTCGCCTCGACGTTGTCGCCTTTGACGGCAGTCGGAAGTTGGAATACCCGCTGAAAGGATCCGGAGTATCTCTCTACATAGTGATGGTGTTCGTCCTTCTCTTTCTCTTCCTTTTTCTTTTCACCTTTGATAATCAGAAGTTCCCCCGAGATGCTGACGTTAACATCTTTCGACTCCAGACCAGGTAGTTCGGCCTTGACGATAAAATTGTCCTTGGTTTCCGAAATATCCACTGAAGGCAACCACTCTTCTGTAACTGACCTGAATAAAGGTCTTTCGCCAAACAATTTGTCCCGTAATCTATCCATTTCCCCACGAAATGAATTGAGCGCTCCTCCAAATGGTCTCCAAGGTACTAATTCCATACATATCATCTCCTTTCGTCTCAATTTCGCATACGCCCTCCCTGGGCTACATTTGATAGAGGCATAAAGTATGCCATCCACCCATACTCATAATAACTCTAATAAAGGCAGATAGTTAGGGATGCTCGACAGTGGTGGCATCTTTGCCATGCATCAAAATGTTGAAAAATTGAGAAAGCACTTTTCGCAAAATCTCGAAATCATAGAGCTCAACGCAAATAATACCCCAAAGCAAAGATAGTTCAGGATAGATTTGAGGAGAAATGATTGAAGCATCGTGAAAAGCGCTGGTTGGAACTTTTTAACTGGGTTGAATCCGTTCTAATTGCAGGTTTTATACGGTATCGGAAGATGTGGTGGGTTATGCTGGATGTCCGGATTTATCAAACTTGTGTTTCTACGCCAAAGCATCGGATCGACGCATCAAGTTTAGCAACGCATCATGGATGAGGCGGTTCGTGGCCAGGCAACCCGGCAAATTCACATGATATGGGTTCCCCTCCAGAGTGCTGCATCGCCCGCCCGCCTCGGTGATAATGAGCATGCCGGCTGCTGCATCCCAGGGCTTCAATCCCATACTGAAATAGGCATCCAGCCATCCCACAGCCACATAGGCCATGGCCAGTGTGGCTGATCCCAGAACACGCATGGTACCGCAGAGAGGGGCGATCTGGTGCAGGTAGGACAAAATGCGCACACGCACCTCGTTAGAATGCCCCCAATCCAGTCCTACCAGGGCATTGTCAAGGTTTGGTATGGGGCTGACGCGAATCGGAACGTCATTGAGCCTCGCCCCGCCTCCCCTGTGGGCCACAAACGTCTGATCGCGCAGCGGGTCGTGGATTACCCCCATGAGAGGGTTGCCATCTTGCAGCACCCCGATGGATACGGCGAACACAGGGTGATGATGCGCATAATTGGTCGTCCCGTCCAGAGGATCCACCACCCATGTATAGCCGCTGGAAATTTCGCTGTCCCCTGCCTCCTCGGATAATATGGCATGATCGGGAAAACGTGCCTGGATCAGGTCAATGATGACCTCTTCAGCGGCGATATCCGCATCGGTGACCAGGTCACGGTACCCTTTAACGGTGAGCTTACGTTCGCCCGGGTATCGCTCTGCAATGTTTCGACCGGCTCGCCGGGCTGCCTCTATGGCGGTTTGTAACATGGTTTTCTTCCCCCGTTTCATTCTCCTCCGGCCCATCTCGATTTGACATAGGCCATAATCCTTTTTGCGGATTCATGAGGAGACAAGAGATCCGATGTTACCAAAACCTCAGGGTTTTCAGGCTCTTCGTAAGGCGCTGAAACACCGGGTAGTTCTCCTTTTAATGCTCCTTCTGATGCACGTTTGTAAAGGTCATTTTGAACAAGTTGGCCCCGCCGTGATGTTTCGCGAACCTGACATGTTCTCAATGGACATTTCACGTAGATTTCAGCAAATTCACGGATCAATCTTCTGGCCAGGTCCCTGAACTCCCTTCGATTGCCGGTTGCATCGATGATCACGTTTTTCTCGCCCTGTTCAATTAGGAGGTGAGCCATCATGACCAGTGCCCGGTATACGATGTCGCGTTCCTCATTCGTATATCTTGGCTCCGGTGTGAGGATTTTCCTGATATGATCAAGACTGAGCGTAACCGCTTCAATCCCCGATTCTGAAAATATCCGGGAAAGCTCTTGAAGGATTGTACTTTTGCCTGAACCCGGCAGTCCGGTAAGCCATAAACAAAAGCTCATTTCCTCTCCATATATTCTGAAATTTGTTCTGTATCGAATCTCTCTGTTTCGAGGACTGAAAGCCCGAAGTCGATTAGCTTTCTCTTGGTCTCAGTCGTATCGTCCGGATAAAATTTTGGGTTGGCTATGACCAGTACTCTGAAGGCGAAAAAGGGCTGTGCGACCTCAAAGAAGCCATCATCCTTTGTCTTTTCAAGGTAAGCCTCCAAGAAGATCCGGAACAGTTCCGCAAAGGGACCTTCAAAGGTCCCGCGATCTTTAAGCGCGTAGTGTATATAATTTGCACTCAGACAGGATACATCGTCGGCCGGTTCGCTCCAGCTGCCCCTTGAGCGGTCTAACAGAACAAAATCGTCTCCCTGCAATCGGATGTTGCCCGGATGATAGTCGCCATGGACACTGCGCAACCGTTCGCCTTTATCCCTGATCTTCCCCCACCAGTTCAGACATTTCCCGGCATAGACAACGAGTTCCCCGTCTGTTGTGAAATCAACGGGATCATAGGCGTCAATAATCCCCATGACACACTCTCCGTGACCTATCAGATCGCGAATACGTCTTCTGTAAAGAATCTTAGCATCCTGTCCGGAATATCTGAGCGCGTGGATATCAGCGAGAAAATGTGCGAGCATTTTGGCCCGCTCTTTGTCCAGCTCATCGAGGTATCCACGCTTCAGAATCGCATCCAAGTCCTTGAAGTAAGGTTCCCCCTTGGCCTCCTCCATAAAAATATAGAATTCTTTGGCATCCTTTACTGATATGAGCCTGTCAGGAGACTCCCCAACCACATCCACTGCCTTTATGTGTTTGGGCATATTGTTGTAGTTGGCATTGGCAAGGAGTAAAACCTGAGCCCTGTCCGAGTAGTGATCATGCCCGAATCTGGAAGGAAAAAGGGCCTTCATTATCAAACGCTGTTCCTCATGCGGAGTACTGAATTTCACCCGGTACGCGGCACCATGGATCCCTTCCCCAAGAGGCTCGATTCCCAAGAGTTTGGTATCCTTCCCATAGCTTCTTCTTAAGTACTTTTGAACTTTCGCATCCAGATGCATGATCAATTTTCCACCATTTCTTTTCTCTTGTCCCGCTTGATACCAGGGAACATTATAGGATGTCTCTTTGGCGGGAATTTGATGACATTATACGGCAGCGGCTATGAGTTCTTCTTCTTCTATTTCTTCTTGACCGTAATACCGGAAGATATTTCGGGGACATTTCTCCACGCATATTTCCCCGCAGTCAGGACCGTATTCGATGCATTCTCTGTGGTCAATTTGAATGATATTTTCGTTCAAGCTGACTGCCTTAGCCGGACAGACCTTGACGCAAATCTTACAAGAGATGCACCCTGCTTCGCATATCCCCTTTACCTTCTTTCCGGGATACTGGGTCTTGCAGGGGACCCAAACCCTGGCATTTCGAGGAATGAGCTCGATAATTCCTTTTGGGCAGGTTCGTACGCAAGTCCCGCAGCCCACACAGAGGTTTGTATCCACAACCGGGAAATTATCAATCATGGTGATGGCATTAAAAGGACAGGCTTCGGCACAATCTCCTAAGCCCACGCACGCATAGCGACATGCCCAAGGTCCGCCAAAGGCCAGGTTTGCGCCAGCGCAAGAACTGTGGCCAATATAGTGGTCTTTTAGCCGGACCTGACCTTCTATCCTGGAGCAACGGACGGCAGCGACCATATCTTCCAATGCTACCATCTTTTTGCCCGTTATCTCGGCCACTGCCTCAGCAACTTCAGGCCCGCCGGGAGCGCACAGATTTGGTGGAACATTCGGGTCGTTCACAACTGCCTCTGCATAAGCTTCGCACCCTGCAAAGCCGCAGCCACCTCACTGCGCCCCGGCCAAGACATCCAGTACTGCATCAACCTTGGGGTTTGCTTCCACGGCAAACATATGGGCAGCAAGGGCAAGACCTATGCCAAAAAATAACCCTATGCAACCCAATACAACTACTCCCCCAAGGGCTAACTTTATTAATGTTGGATCCATTGGTTTTCATATGCTCTCAAGAAAGTGATGTGCCCGAAAAAGCCTTTAAGGCCACTCCAGGGAAGAGAGTCCAGAACAGCTTTTGCTGCCGAAAAACGCCTATATGTCTCACCGGACCGATCCCTCGATCAAGAGGGAGATAACCGGGCACGGGGATGGTTTGCTCAAATCTCCGTCACAGTGATCGCTTCTTCTTCGCAGACCTCGATGCAACTTTCGCAGCCGAGGCATTCCTCTGCGTTGACCGGCACTGATTTTTCATCCTGGATTTCATAGACATCGACCGGACAAACCTCCACGCACTCCCCACAGCCAACACACTTTTCCTCATCAACTTTCACATCGTACATGGCTTGCTAACCTCCTTTTTGCTAAAGTGATTATATAAACTTTGACTTTCGTACATTTCAGAATCCCTTCTGAAACCCCGGTCAGAAGAACAATCTAATCTAACTGCCCGAGGTCTTTTCAGTCTCCTACGGCCTGTCATTTATGCCTTTTCCGGGTGACGCGAAAGACGTTACTTCCGCTCCTGTAAGATCTCCTGAAGGACTTAACCGGGAAACAGGTTTTATTCCCGGGCCATAGCCGTTCCGCATTTAGGGCATTGCTGCTCGTAACAGGGGGTCCCCAATTGATGGGCTGCTCTTTCACCACAGTTGGGGCAGACGCAATAACCGCCCGGGCCTGCTCCAAAACCACCACCTCGGCCTCCTCCTCCTTGTCCACGGCCACTACCGCCTCTGCCCGTTCCAGCTCCCTGACCTCTTGGTCCTGTACCGTCTCCTCTTGGCATTTTATTCACCTCCTTTAGTCATGGTTTAGCGGGAAAATCTCGATTGGTTCATGTCTCAAGACTTTGTGACAGGTTCCCTTCCTTATAATTGTCTATGGTCTCTCTTATCGTGCCCTTTTGGTCCACGATTACCTCAACCCCAGCCGCCGAGAGGGTTCGCACGGCGTTGGGGCCGCAGTTTCCGGTAATAACAACGTTAGCCCCTTTGGAGGCTACAAACTGTGCCGCCTGAATCCCTGCTCCTCCACCGAGGGCGATATCCTCATTATCAAAGGTTTCAAAACTCATGTCGTCTGTATCCACGATAACAAAATAAACACACCGCCCGAATCGGGGCTCAATATGTGCATCAAGATCCCGGCCCATCGATGAAATTGCAATCTTCATAACCTCTCCCTTTATTTTCTCCAACTTTTCCGAGAAAGTTGCAGTATTCATTGATAAATGGTTTCACAGGCATTACAGAGAGTTATCAGTTAAGGAAAAGACACGAAACAGATTCTCCCATTGAACCCGGGAACGTGATCTGCCCGGTCTCAATCAAGTCTAACACTGTCTCCACTACCAGCCGATCTTCTCCCGGCTGCACTTGCTCATTAATCGCTTCAATAAGTTCATACAAGGTGGTCTCAATGGTGGTTGATCCCGAATGTTCCGGTTCTGCCGCGCAAAAAGGCTGAGCCATTGCTTCCATTTTATCGTCTCCTTTCAAGTAACGAAAAAACATTGATTAACCATGTTGTTCACTCTTGTTTAATACTAACAACAGCATAAAGTGTGCCATCGGATGATGATTTAAAAAAAAGTTATAATGTCAACCAGTTAAGATTATCGACACTCAAAAATGAGCCTCTCACAAGCCTGCTTTAGAAAAATTGAGAGATCATTATTCGCAAAATTTCGAAAATTAAGAAAGGGGCAGAACCGATACCAATGGAAAAATATTAACCAACTGCTCCGAGGCAAGCGGAAGGTATTGAAAAGCATAATGAACATATAGTATATACAACGGAGTCGAAACGAACCGACCATATCGTTTGAATTGATTAATCTTTCTTCCGTTTTCTCCCAAGTAGGCCTTAAACTCCGGGGACGCAAATATGTGGTACACCGCGATTAAGATTTCTTATCTCCTGTCACTGCTGATTGTTCCCATCATTATTGCGCAAAAGAAACATCCTGTGTCAGCCCTTGCGTGGATCATGGCGACTATTCTGCTGCCGATCGTGGGGCCAATTTTGTATCTCATCTTTGGCACCGGCCGTATTCAGAATCGGGGACATCAAAAAATGTTCTCGAATGCCCGCGCCCGAAAGACACTCCGGAAAATCGAGACTGGGTGGCCGCCGTCCGGAATGCCCCGTACCGAAGAGCTACCACATGAACTGGAAAACATTATCCGGCTGTGTCACAGGTACAGTTTCTTCGACGCCGTTGCCGGAAACCAGATCGATATTCTTGTCGATGCTGAAAAGACATACCAAAAAATGGAAGACGCGATCCTCAAGGCCGCTCATCACATCAATCTGGATTTTTACATATTCCGTCCTGATAAAGTGGGCAACCGATTTCGCGCGCTCTTGATCAAGAAGGCGAAAGAGGGCGTTAAGGTGCATTTACTCTACGACGCGGTCGGATCACTGCGTCTCGGGCTAAGCCACGGATTTCTTGACTCTTTGCGGAAAAGCGGTGTCTGTGTGCAGGAATTCTTGCCCTTGCGTATCTTCTTTCGGCCCTGGTACATGAACCTTCGCAACCACCGGAAGATCTTGATCGTCGATAACAAGATCGCTTTTGCCGGTAGTCTGAATATCGGCGAAGACTTTTTGAACACCAAACGGCGCAAATGGCGTGAAACCAGCGTTATGATCCAGGGGCCTGCTGTGGCCCAGCTTCAGTGGATCTTCTGTGAAGACTGGTATACGGCAGCATTGCGAATGCCGGGGAATTCAGATTATTTTGTCCCTTTTGATCCCATGGGCGATCACATCATTCAGATTGTGGCCAGTGGTCCGGATGAACGGGAAGACGCCATACACAAAGCATTTTTTATGGCGATCAGCTCAGCAAAAAAGTTGGTTTATTTGACTACCCCCTACTTTATCCCTGATGAAGCATTTTATCTGGCCTTGCAGATGGCCGCCGCACGGGATGTGGATGTTCGACTGTTGGTGCCACACAAATCCGACCATCCTTTGGTGTTACTTGCCAGCCGATCCTACTACGATAATCTGCTGAAGAGCGGGGTACGCATTTATGAATTCGACTCCGGTATTTTGCACGCCAAGATGTTGATTGTCGATGGGCAGCTGGCCGTTATCGGGTCGGCAAACGCGGATGTGCGCAGCTTTCGTTATGATTTTGAGGTCAATGTGCAGGTCTATTCCGAAGATGTCGCTAAACAGGCGGAGCAGGTCTTTTTTGCCGACGTTGGAAAAAGTGTTGAGTTGACAAAATCGTTTTTGAAACGACCCGGCCGAGTACGTTTCGTGGAGAATATATTCAGGTTACTCAGTCCACTGTTATGAAGGTCACCTCTGCTGTTTTCAAGCCAGCAGCACAGCCAGTCTTCCCGTGAAGAAGATTCCGTCGAAGGTCCCCGCCCCCTTGAGCAAGGTACCGAGACAGGAATCAATATAGTAATGGAGGGGGGAGACATACATGATGAACCGCATCCATGGCGCCATGGCCTCGGGCGGGGTCCAGGCTCCTATATACCTACCGCCTCGACCCGCCATCAGCATAGCCGGACATGGCAGACCGCCCACTAGATATACTTCGATTATTTCTTCTACATCACAGGAACTAAAATCCGATTACATTATCGGCTTCTACAATGAGATCGGCTAATTGTGAAGGCATAGCGAGCTCGCCGCAAACAAAAGTACATAATGCTTCCTGATCTTCACTCACAAGCCCCCTTCCCATGGCACATGCCGTTCCGATGTAGATGGGAATTTTTTTTGCCATCGTCAGAAAAAGCATTAGGTCTTCAAGGTTAGGCAGGCCGGGCGCCTGTACGTTTTCTGCAACTCCCTCAGGAGTAAGATAGACCGAGTTGTTAAAAAGCCAAATAGCAACGTCGTGTCCTTTTTCCACTAATGCCTTGGCAGTGAGGAAAGGAACCGTTGCTCTGCTTGGGTCTTCTGGTCCATTATTAGCAATTATCAGGTATTTTCCCATTATATTACCTCCAGTGAAATCATCTTATTCTTATTTCGTCCTTTTTCAGCTTGAGTCCCTGAACTAAATGCCGACCAGAGCTCCTGGAGAATTTTTATATGGCGAATGGTTCCGACGAATGCGAGAACCTGTTTCTTAACTTCTCATCCTTCGGTAAAGCCACGGTGAAAACTGATCCTTTCCCCGGTTCACTCTTAACAACGACGCGTCCCCCATGACCCTCCACAATGGCCTTTACCGCAGCCAATCCCAAACCGAAACCCTCTTTTTTCTCTGCATCTCTGCCTCGACGAAAGCTATCAAAGATATAAGGTAATTCATCCTGTTCTATGCCCATCCCTTCGTCTTTCACCTTGATCACAACTTCTTCAGCAGTTTCATGGGTTGATATGGTGATCGTTCCCTTTCCCTTTGAAAATTTAATAGCGTTGTCTAAAAGATTGGTAAAAACCCTTCTCAACTGACTGGTATCTGCCATGATAACCGGCAGTTCCTCCTCATTTTTGAGCTCCAGACTGAGTCCGGATTCTGATGCCCTTAGCAGGTAGGAATCTGAAAGCTCCATCAATTCTTTGTCTAAGGATGTGGCACTGAAGTTAAATTTCAATGTTCCTGTCTGCAACCTGGAAAACTCCAGAAACTCGCTGATCAGGGATTCAAGCTTGCCTGATTCATTCTTGATAATACCGAGATATTTTTTTTGCTTTTCTTCATCAATCTGTTTTGCTTTCTTCAAAAGCCGAAGGACAAACCCTCCGATAATGGTGAGAGAGGATTTCATGTCATGGGCGAACATGGAAATAAGATTGTCCTTTTCCCGTTCTAAGCTTTTTAGACGCGAGATGTCGTGAAAGGACTCTACACCCCCGATGAGATGATCATTGTCGTCAAATAAACCAGCCGTATTTATCCTGACCGGAATAGTCTCTCCCCATTTATTAACGATTGTCGTTTCAACAAGGGATACGGGTCTATTCCCTTTCAGGACGGTTCTTAACGGGCAATGGGCAACGCACATGCTGCCTTGAAGGATCTCGCCGCAATACTTCCCCATGGCCTCCTTTGCAGAATAGCCGGTTATTTTTTCGGCCAGCGGATTGAAACCGGTAATCTTCAGATCTGCGTTGACCGTAAGGACCGCAGTCGGAAGGCTATCAATGACAAATCTGTAGAAAGCAACGTCATGGAAGTCTTTGTTATCTCCAGTGGTCATATTCGAATCCTTGGCAATATTGCCCGTAAGGCCCCTCCTTCATCCCTGATTTGAGACTGGTCTTTACATCATTTGAACAATCCGACCCTGTGCAATAGCCCAGAGCGCCTTTCATCCATCAAGGGATTTCCCATAAATTTGATAGTTTATTTGACTTTGTAGGGATTAATGGTCAATACGGGAACGGGCGACTTTTTTACCACATTCTCGGCTACACTCCCAAAGAAGACATGCTCTAATCCCTTACGGCCATGCGTGCCCATTACTACAATGTCTATCCCTTCCGAGTCAATGGTTTTGAGTATTTCCTGAGCCGGATCACCGAAAAGAATCCTTTTTTGAAAGTTGGGGCAACTTTGCAACTGCTC
>Ga0222639_1000985_pt1 | contig 12499 bp, 10 predicted proteins | sample AntAcemetagen185_FD_179863 | JGI IMG/M metagenome (GOLD analysis project Ga0222639, IMG submission 179863) | Saline water microbial communities from Ace Lake, Antarctica - #185 | ecosystem: Environmental > Aquatic > Non-marine Saline and Alkaline > Saline | place: Antarctica: Ace Lake...
ACATAACGTGCTGTATTACCTTTTGCAGTTGACACTCCTACAAAATTACACAAGCCCTTCATGTTTGGCAGCAAAGTACCTTGTGCAAAAGAACCGGCACCAATAAACCCTACATTGGGTTCCTGAGAATTAAACTGATTTGTATTTAACTGAACATTTTGTTTTAATTCCTTTTGTGTATCATATTGCAATAAAATTCCACCAAATGCTTCTGACTTTGAATGAATCATGTCATAAGCATCTTTTGCATTTTCCAACTTAAAACTATGTGTAATTAATTTAGAAATATCAATCTTCTTTGAAGCAATCAAATCAATAAAACTCTGCATATTTCTATTTTCCGTCCAGCGAACATAGCCTATAGGGTAATCTCTTCCTTTTTCTTCATAAGCTGCATCATATCGACCCGGCCCATAAGAACATGACATCTTTAAATCAAGTTCTTTTTTATAATAATTAGCACGACTGAAACCGGTTGGAACAGCACCAACAATAACAACTTTTCCTTTTTGCCTTGCAACAGTTCCTGCAAACTCAACGGGATCATTTGACGACGTACCTGCAGTAATGATAACGGCATCAGAACCTGCGCCATTGGTATGTTTTCTAATTAATTCTTCAAGACCTTCATGGTTTCTATTATAAACATTTGTTATACCGGCATTTTTCGCAATTTGAAGCTGTTCATCTGAAATATCTATTCCAATTGGATATATAGCTGATGCTTCAAGTATTTTATATGTAAGCTGACCGATCAATCCCATTCCAATAATGACACAATTTTCTCCAAACCTGAGGTCTGCCTGCCTTATGCCCTGAATAGCAATCGAGGCGATTGTAGAGAAAGAGGCTTGCTTAAAATCAATGTCATTCGATACTTTCACACATAAATTTTCATAGACGGAAACAACATCAGCATGAAATGCACCCTGTCCACCGCAAGCAACAAAATCACCCACCTCAAATTTTGTAACCCCTCCACCAATAGCAATTACTTCCCCTGCCGTGCTATATCCCAAAGAAGCAGGTGCTTCCAACTTATTCATCACTAACTTATAAGTTGGAAGCAAGCCATTGGTTTTTACCATTTCAATTACCTGCTTTACTTCTTTCTGGCGGGTTTTGGCTTTAGCAACATAACCTTTTCTGGCATCGGAAACTGTTTTGCCTTCTGTGCCTGCGCTTATTACTGAATAATAATTTCGGACTAATAATTGTCCTTTATCCAATGCCGGAAAAGGCACTTCCAATATTTCCATTTTGCCTGATTTTAATTGTTGCGTTAATTGGTGCATATATTCTCTTATTTAAAAAAAGTTCTAAACCAAATTTCATTTACCATTAAACGCCAAATCAATTGAGAATTATCCTCAATACCCTTATTATTATTTAAAACTAATCGTTGGACATAATCAGGATTATAAATTCCTCTATTTTTTAATGTCTCATAGGAAAGTAAATCATTCACCATTTCTTTAAGCTCCTTTTTTAACCATCCTCGCATCGGAGCACTAAAAGGAGCCTTAGGCCTATATATTATTTTCTTTGGAATATATTTTTCAGAAACTTTTTTTAATAAATATTTCTGAACACCTTTGTTGATCCTATATTGGGGGGGAAGACTAAACATTAACTCAACAATCCTATGGTCTATCAATGGTGGACGACCTTCTACACCGGCAGCCATAATGGCCTTATCAGAATATGTTAAATTATGATCAGTTAAATATATTTTTGAATCCACATAACATAATTTCGTTAAATAGGATAAATTTTCATGCTCTGAAAATAATTTTGTATCTTTTTGTACATATAAAGAATCTTTATACAAGCCTGCTTTTTGATAATATTGATTAAAATTCTGAGGTGTAAGTGCAGAATTTTTTACGATCAAGGCTCTTTCGTGCTTATTTAAAGATCCTATTTTCAAAAACTGTTTTAACCATCTAATATATTTGTAATTTCTTTTTTTACTACTTTCAGGCAAATATTTTACAACGGTTTCTAAGGTGTTTCGAAATAGTTTGGGAATTTTTTGATATGTATCGGCTTTCAGGCAAGCCATATGTGACCTGTAGCCTGAAAAAACTTCATCGGCACCCATTCCTGAAAGCAAAACCTTAATTCCATTGTCAGCAGCCTCTTTTGCTATTAAATAAGTGTTAATAGCTGCGGGGTCTGCAATCGGCTCATCTAAATGCCATACAATCTTAGGTAATAAATCTGCAATATCCGGTTCTATGACAATTTCGTGATGATTAAAACCAAAACTGTTTGCTAATTTCTTAGCATAATAGGAATCATCAACATTCCCCTGTCTCCTCAAATCATCTTTTTTGAATTTAATTGTAAAAGTATTAAGCGGTTGTGTTAAATTCTTTTGCATAAGTGCTGATATTATGGAAGAATCTAAGCCTCCGCTTAAAAGGCTTCCCACAGGAACATCAGATATCATTTGAAGTGCTATAGCATCTTTTAACAAATAATCCAGGTGCTCAAAGGCATCCTGATATGACATCGGAGACTCACTTGGCAGAATATCCCAATATTTCTTTATATTCATTTTGCCATTTTTGAATTTGAGATAGTGCCCCGCTTCTAATTTATAAATATTTTTAAACCCAGTATTTGGCGACACTTGATAGTGTATGGGTGTTTGAATTGAAAGCAAATCTGGTTCTCTAATATAATCTTTATGAGCTAAGATAGATTTTATTTCTGATGCAAATACAAAGGCATCATTTTTTTGATAATAGTAAAATGGTTTTATGCCAAGTCTATCACGAGCAGCAAACAATTCGTCACTTGCAGCGTTATATATTGCAAAGGCAAACATCCCGTTAAATTTATCTAAACATTCTGTACCCCACCTATGATAACTGTTAAGAACGACTTCAGTATCGCTTCTCGATCTGAACCTATATCCTTCCGTAATTAATTCATCCCGGATTTCACTGTAGTTATAAATCTCACCATTGAAAACAATCCACAAAGTTTCATCTTTATTGGTCATCGGTTGATGAGCTGATTTTGATAAATCGATAATCGAGAGTCTTCTATGACCTAAACCCGAACCCTTTGAAAACCACTTTACACCAGAATCGTCAGGCCCTCTGTGAGCAAGAATCTCTGTCATTTTCGAGAGACTCTGCAAATTACCACAATTAATTAATCCAGCGATTCCGCACATAGTTTTTATGCCTCGATCCGATAGCCTATAATAAGCGTACCGTAGGTATTGACGTGTTTTGTTTACAGTGATGTTTCAACGATTGCTGTAATACACCGCTTCATAGGTTCTTCTGATACGTGCAGTTACAACTTCAACATCATGCTTATCTTTTACATCTTTGAGATTTTGTTTCCCCATTTTTGCGATCAATGCCGGATTTTCAATTAATAGAATGACCTTACTTGCAATTTCATTTGATTCTGGAGGCATAGACTGCAGTATATAGCCATTTTGGCCATCTGTTATAGCATCCGCAATACCACCCACAGGAGTAGCTATTACAGGCAATCCAGCTGCCATTGCTTCAAGAACTGTGCTGGGAAATCCTTCTGTATAAGAGGGGAATATCAAAATATGTGAATTCTGAAAGATCAAAACTTTTTCCTCATTTGATATGTATCCTGTAAATCTGATGTACTTACAAATACCCAGTTTATCGGCTTCTTTCTTGATAGTATCCAAATTTTCCCCACCACCACCAATAATAATAAACTCAATTTTTGAATGGCTGCTTACAATCAAAGATATCGCATGCAATAATTCATAAATTCCCTTTTCTTTTTTTAAAGGATTTGCACAAAATAGTATCATAAACGGTACAGTGCTGTATTTTTTAATTAGAGGCAAATATTTTTCGGTTTCAACCATTGTTGAAAAAAGAAATATTTTATCGTGGTGTATTCCTAACTCAACTAATTCCTTTTTAAATTGTGTCGCAGACACACCAATAAAATTTTGTTTTTCGAGAAGCATCAAAAGTAATACTTTCCCTATTATATTGTTACAAATTCTATTTTTCTGTATATAATCCCAGCCATGCATAAAAAAACATGTCTTACAACCTGCAAGTTTTGCTAATAAGGAAAAAATACCATCACGCAATAATGATCGTATTGCCAGATTAGAATTTATGTGAACAACACTTATTTTTTTCCTTTTAATTTCGAATATAAAGTCAACCATTCTTTTAAAATGCCGGAGATGGTATCCAAACTTCGTAGAGGACCCCTTGCCATGATAAAAATTTGGACTTTTACCCACGGAAAAAAAGTCTAGATTAATTTCGTCATTATGTAAATAGGTTAATAACAATCTATTGAAATGAACTATACCACCAATTGCACCGTCTCCTATGTCCAAACCTACTACAAGAACATTAATCATTCATAGCTCCAAAATTTATCATCATTCTTATACCTTTTGATAGACTTGTCTTCGCTTGCCAATTCAATATTTTATTTGCCCTTGAATTATCAGCAATTGTATTTAAAACCTCATTTTTTCGTTTTTCATCGCTAAATCTTACATCTATTTCGTGATCGAATAAATTTATAGCAGTATTTACAATTTCCCGAATAGAATAACTTTTTCCTGATCCAATGTTAAATATATCATAATCTTTTCGATCATATTCTGCTGCTTTTATATAAGCATCTACAACATCATCTATAAACAACATGTCTCTCTTGGGCTCAGGATCTTTCAGTAAAATTGAGCCCGATTTTGACTGTTTTATAATTGAAGAAATTAAAAAGTTTTCATGCTGCCCAGGTCCATAAATATTAAAAGGCCTTAAAATAACGACAGGAATACCAAAATTCCTATGATAACTTTCACAAAGCTGTTCTCCAATCACTTTTGTCTGAGCATATGGATTAAAGGCAACTATTGGATGGTTTTCATCAATTGGCAGATATTGAGGTTGTCCATAAATATAGGAGCTTGCAAAGATCATTTTTGCATTATTTATCCTACATAACTCAAGGGCATTTAATGTACCTATAATATTTGTGAAATAAAAAGATTGAGGATTCTCATAGGAATCGGGCACGAAAGTTTTTGCGGCCAAATGAAACAAAACATCAAATTTATCTATATTATGAAGTTGTTTCCAGTCAGTAATATCTATCCCATCTTGGATATCTAATTGAATTATTTCATAGCCCTTTTCTTTTAGACTTTTTATCAAGTGTCGTCCAACAAACCCTGAACTGCCTGTAACAGCCACTTTAATATTCATTTTATGAACTCCTTTGGTGACTTCGAAAATTTTTCAATCGCCATTTCATAGTCATCGGGCCGGCCTATATCAAACCAAAACCCATCATGCCGTTTAATGAAAGGTAAATTATTGTTTTTTATTAAATCAAGCATTAAGCTATCAAAGCCATAAAATGTATTATATGGAATATATTTCAAGATTTTTCTGTTTGCAACATAGATACCCATGCTGACATCATATTGCTCAACAGGTTTTTCCTTAAAATCACTAAGATTATCATTTGAATCTATTTTAAGAACACCATAATCTGTTTTCTGCTCACGAACATAGGAAGAAATAGTAAAAATGCTCTCTTTAGAAATATGGAAATCATACAATTCTTCAAAATCAATATTAGATAAAATATCTCCATTCATGATCAGAAAATTTTCAGGAAGATCGGTCAGTAGACTCAAAGGTCCCATCGTTGACAATGGTTTTTCTTCCAGAGAATAGTCAATTTTAATTCCCCACTTTGAACCATCACCAAAAAATGCTTTGATAATATCTTCTAAATGATTGATTGTGATCGTAATATGCTTGAAACCATTTCTGATTAGCTGCGTTATGATTATTTCCAGAATCGGTTTTTCACCTATCGGAACCAATGGTTTCGGTAAAGCTATAGTATATGGTCTTAAACGAGTCCCTTTACCACCAGCTAAGATAATTGCTCTCTTACACATTATAAATCTCCGATTTGTAATATTGTAAATTATGTTTGAGCCACTCTATAGTTTCACGCAAACCATCGCTCAGTTTATACTTCGGCTTCCAATCAGTCTTGCTCAATATTTTGGTGTTATCACAAAAAAGCCTTTCCACTTCACTCTTGTCGGGCCTTATTCTTTCCCCATCTGACAAAACATCTACATCAACCTCTATAATATCCGCAATCACGCCAATTAAATCCCTGACTGATATTTCATCATTCATTCCGATATTAGTAATTTCGCCAAAAAGTTGATCTGATTTTGAAATAGCATAGAACCCTTGAGCAGTATCTTTTACAAAGGTCAAATCTCTTGTCGGGGTTACATTCCCAAGTTTTAGTTCCATTCGACCATTTAGTATTTGTGTAATTACTGTAGGAATTATTGCACGAGCAGATTGACGTGGGCCATACACATTAAAAGGACGTACGATCTTAACCGGCAGATCAAAGGCGCGATAAAAACTCAGTGCTAGATGATCAGCTCCTATTTTTGTTGCAGAATATGGGGATTGACCAACCATTGGATGATTTTCGTCAATTGGAACATACTGCGCGGTTCCATATGTTTCACTGGTTGATGTAATTAATACATTTTCAATCTCATAATTCATGCTTGCCTGCAAAATATTATAAGTGCCTTCAATATTCGTTTTAATATATGCCAATGGAGAAACATAAGAATATGGAATGCCGATCAATGCCGCCAAATGATACACACCATGACATCCATTCATTGCATCAAAAACAGAATCATAGTCACGGATATCACCGGTAACTACCTCAATCTCATTTTTATATTTTGATTCATCCAACCATCCCCAACTGTTTTTGGAATTATAGTGAACAAACGCTTTTACTTGATAGCCTTTTTCCACAAGCAATTCTGTCAGATGCGAACCGATAAAACCGGCAGCACCGGTTATAAGTACTTTATTTGACAATTTTTCTATCTCCGTTTACTCTTATTTTTATCCATACTTAATCCCAAAATCCTGTTTCCTGATTTTCTCTTATATGAATAAACCTTATAAATCGAAATATATAACATATACATAATCATAAAATGTTTTTCCTGCCAATTGGAAAAAACTACAGTTATTCCGCCTACAAACGAAGCAAAAGCAAAGCACAGGAAAACCCTGTCTTTTGTATTCAGTCCAGGCATTCTTGATAACTTAAAAATGCTGTATGGCATATAAAAAATCATTGCCAGATATAGAGTAACAAGAGGGATACCACCGGCTATCGCATAGATGACAGGGGAAGGAACATCATCAGTTTCCATAACGAAGAAATATGCATAATGGGGAGACCCATATCCCTTCAACGGCTCCTTTTTGATATAATTCAGTGCCCTTGGCAGTCGGTCTATTTTTGCACTAACTGTATCACCACGAGATATAAACACAGGCAAAAGGGATTGGTTGTAAAAATTTTTAAAAGGGTTGATTATTTGTGGGAAAAAAAACAACAAGATTATCAAAATTATGAAGTAGGGTACCACTAAATTGCCGATTATTTTAATTTGCCTTATTAAACAAACGTCTCTAAGCAAGAAAAAACTCATTATTAGAGCAAACATAGAAGCAGCCGCCCCTACAAAAGCAGCTCTGGTTTGGAGCAATATAAACGCACTTGCCAGGATTCCAATTAAAATAATTCCCACTATTTTTTTTTTGTACGCAAACCATAGAACAATTGGGAAAAGGAAAACGAGTCTATATCCCGTCGGGACCGAATTCCCGTCTATTCCCGAAGCCCTTAAAAAATCAGCTCTAACAATTTCATTGTACCCTTTTGTCTGTAGGCTGTATAGATCTACTCCGGGGATTGTCTTGCGTAACCATACCATAACGTTGATTGAAGTAAAATATTCCAAAAGGATGAATACTGATATAAGTGCGGCTTGTAACACAAAAATAGTAACCAGTCTGTTTAAGTCTTTGCGATCCCTTATGATAATATAACAAAGCGCAAGCCCAACAACGAGGCGTGGAATATAGGTGAAGAATATATTTTCAAATCGATCATGAATAGAAATAACAACAACGAATAAACTGAAAAGACATAAAATCTTTACAAAACTGCTCCGAAGGATTCCCCTTAAAGGAATTTCTTTGCGATGATAATTTTTTAATATCATCCCGAGGGTAACTGCAAAGGCCACACGAGTCATGGTCAGAGGCAGAAGATTTGAAGGAACAAACGTAAAGTTTGTGGGAGCCAGAATTGGCATGATGGCAACTATTACCCAGCCGGCCTTTCTGTAGTATTGGTATCCAAACAGAAAGAAAATAAGCATTCCCAATAGAGACAAAAATGATAACAATAATTTATTCTCCCCTACTTTTGCAGCAGTGTTCCGGCCATCTGGGTTATTTTTGGAGAAACCCAGATGATCCTCCATCTCGGTATTTAATGTGGTCCCTACTGTCAATTTAACAAGGCGCCTGGATAAGGCTGAGTGGTTTTTTCTTATTTATTGTCTTTGGCAAGCTCTTTTGCCAGTGTTTCAAGTTCTTTGTCATCCATGTGTGTGCATCCTTATTATTAAATTTTTATAACTTATAGAATCATGAGCAGATACACAATTTAATTTACAGAACCAGTTAGATTTAAAAAATTTGAGGGCACAAACGTAAACTCACTGGGTCCCAAACCGGTGCTATCATTAGCATCGCCCAGCCAGCTTTTTGCGAGAATCTGTAACCAAATAGAATGAAAATAAACATAGTTATAATTGAACATAAATCAAGCAATTTGCCCTACATCTTCGGAATTGATTATTATGAAATTTGAATCAGTATGTATCACAGGGTATTTGTATCCCTATTTAAAAAATTCTTTGGGTTTAATTTTCAATCCAAAATAATTTAAAATCTTGTAAATTATTTTATAAGAAAAAAAAGAAACTAAATACAAATAAAAAGCTTTTTGATTCTTAAACATGTATGGCTGTAAAAATTTTCGTGCTTGATTCCCCTTTTTGCTTATCCATAAATAGTGAGCCTTCGATATATATATATCCTTCAGTAACAAATCATAATAATCGGTTGAAAAACTTGGAAATAAACCAGCATACTTGTCTAATGCTGCAAGGCTCTCATTAAAGAACAGATCTCTTTTTACCCATGAGCTGCTTTCCAAATGCACCCTGTATTTAGCCAATACATCAGGACACATGTCCAAGTGCCATTTATAAGCTATCCTTATAAACAAATCATACTCTTCAATTAATTCAAATTGAGGATCAAACCATTCATTTTGCTGTTCTAATGTTGATCGTCTGATAATTACGGTTGGCATTGATAAAAAATACTTATGCAGCAGAGAAACAAAGCAGTCACCTCGACCCATTACCTTACCACTATGAGGTCTATATTCTTTGCCATTATCGTTGAAGTTTATTACTTCACTATACACTAGCCCGACTAATGGGTCTTTAAATAAAGGTATTTGCTTCTCCAACTTTTCTGACATCCATATGTCATCACAATCAAGGAAAGCTATGAATTCACCTTTTGCCTGTTTCAGAGCTTTGTTTCTTGCTGCGCCAAGAGAGATGGTTTCTTCTTCTTTGAAATAACGTAATTTTTCATCATAACTTTTTGCGATTTTAGCACTGTTATCGGTTGAGGCATTATCCCAGAATATGATCTCCCAATTATTATATGTCTGTGCATAGACTGAATCTATTGCCTCTCTGAGATACTTCACACAGTTCAGGCAATTCATTATCACCGATACTAACGGTTGGTTATCAGGCATGAAAGAACTCCTTTATCTTACTGATTACATAATCCTGATCTTTGTTTGTTAAATCCAGATGACAGGGGAGAGAAAGTATTTCCCGGTAAGCCTGCTCTGTTGCAGGAAGAATGTACGACGTTTTATATTTTGTCAACATGTGATTTGGGTAATAGTGAATACCGCATTCAATATTGTTTTCAATCAAAAAGCTTCTGAGGGCATCACGATTTCTCTTTTTGACTTTTATGACAAAGATATGAGGAACAATGTTTCTGTAATCAAGTTGAAGTGGCTCAATACCATCAATACCATTTAACATCTCAACATATCGTGTTGCTATTGCTTTGCGTATTTGAGTAATATGAGGGAACTGTTTGAGTTGTGCGCATCCAATAGCAGCCATGATATTACTCATATGATAGCGCCATCCCTGCTCTTTTGCATCAAACTCCCAGCTTCTCTGTCCGGCAAATCTTTTTTCAGTATCTCTTTCCACACCAAGTAGACGGGCATCGCGGACTTTTTGCAAAACAGCCGCATCGTCTGTGACAATCGCTCCACCTTCGCTGCAAGTAATGTTCTTTATCCCGTCAAAGCTGAAACAGGCAATTTCACCGAAACTGCCGGTTTTGTGGCCATTATAAAGGCTTCCAAACGCATGTGCCGCATCCTCTATCACACTAAGCCCATTAGCCTTTGCAAAAGCATAGATTTCATTTAAGGCCCCCATTCCGCTTGCGTAATGAACAGGCATAATTGCTCTAGTTTTATCTGTAAGCCGTTTTTCCGTATCCTTTAAATCAATAGTAATAGTTGCGGGATCAACTTCACATGGCACTGGCTTTGCACCTGTTGCGGATATGGCCTGAAAAGTGGCTATAAATGTGAGCGACTGCACCAACACTTCATCCCCCAGCCCCACACCAATCGCCTGCAATGCAAGGTGCAGGGCAGCTGTACCACTGTTAACACACGCCACAGGCCTGCCAAAAAAACGGGCGAGCATATTTTCAAATTCCTCTACTTCTCTGCCCATGCCAAGGTACTCACGATCCAGCACCCCAAGAACAGCCTTTTTCTCAGCTTCTCCAATGGTGGATTTTGAAAGACGTATCATTATTTACCAAACTTTCCATGGAGCCTGTCCGCTCTGCCAGAGGTTTTCAAGGACATTTTTGTCGCGCATGGTGTCCATACATTGCCAGAAGCCATCGTGGGTGTAAGCCTTGAGTTCTCCTATCTCTGCCATATGCTCCAACGGGTATTCCTCAAGCACAGTAGAATCTTCCTCGATCAAATCAAAAAAACCCGGTTCCAGGACAAAAAATCCTCCATTGATCCAACCTTGAGTTATTTGAGGCTTTTCTTTAAAGGTAATAACATCCTGCCGAGTTGAAATACTCAATTCACCAAACCTGGCAGATGGGTGCACTGCAGTAACTGTAGCCATCTTTCCATGGCTTCTGTGAAATTCAACAAGTTTTTTAATGTCAACATCTGCCAAACCATCGCCATAGGTCAACATGAATGTTTCATTCCCAATATATTTTTTAAGCCTTTTGACCCTGCCCCCGGTCATAGTGTTCAGACCTGTATCTATCAAGGTAACCTTCCAGTCAACTTCCTTTTTATGGCAGTAGTTCACGTCACCATTGGCCAGATCGACAATAAAATCAGATTTAAGTGAATAATAATTAAGAAAATATTCCTTGATTATTTCAGCTTTGTAGCCAAGGGCAAGGACAAAATCTTTATAACCATAATGTGCATATATGTTCATGAGGTGCCATAATATTGGTTGTCCACCTATTTCCACCATCGGTTTTGGACGAACATCCGTGTATTCTGCTATCCTGGTTCCAAAACCACCGGCTAAAATAATAGTTTTCATACAGGTCTCCGTTTTTTTTTTATTTTTGCCAATCATACATAATAGAGCTTTTATCAATCCTATCAGCCTCTTTGGGATAATGCGGAATACTTGCAATATTCAAAAGCAAGTTAACATTATCCCCAACTCCCTGAAATCCCATCCAGACCATAGGTGGTACGGTCAGTCTCTGATAATTTTGAAGAGAAAGATTAACAGAAAAAAACTTTCCAGCGGTAGGGGATTCAAAGCGATCATCATAGAGTATAAATTTGATTTCTCCAACCGGCACAACAAGGTTAAGAGTCATTTTTCTGTGCCGCTTCCATGCCTTCACGCTGTCCTGCCTGATCTTTGAAAAATAAGCTTCTCCAAATCCAACCAAACCTTCATCAAATATTTTTGCTGCATGAAGAACATCACCCTCCACCAACGCAATTATCTTAAGGGTGGTTAACTTTACTCCTGGCATTAAGACTTCGTCCATACAGCCTCCCTTTTTTCCGCTGCGGCAACATATTCCTTGATCTGTTTTCGTGTGAACATAAAGATATCGGCATCCGGTTGTTCATAATAATTACGGTACCAGTTGACAGTCAAACGAACTGTTTTCTGGAAATTAAGCGTCGGTTTCCAGTTCAGCAGGCTTAATGCTTTGTCACAACACAGTTTCAGCAAACCTGCCTCATAAACTTGCTTCTCCGTACCGGAAACATCCTTCCACTTAATATTTTTCCAGTGCTGCTCCATAGCCTCAATCAATTTTCCGACAGTATAATTCTGATCAGCAGAAGGACCAAAATTAAAAGACTCGCCATTCAGAGCCGGATTGGCTGCCAAACGCTCACCAAGAGAAAGATATCCGCTCAAAGGTTCCAAAACATGCTGCCA
>Ga0222639_1000990_pt1 | contig 12461 bp, 8 predicted proteins | sample AntAcemetagen185_FD_179863 | JGI IMG/M metagenome (GOLD analysis project Ga0222639, IMG submission 179863) | Saline water microbial communities from Ace Lake, Antarctica - #185 | ecosystem: Environmental > Aquatic > Non-marine Saline and Alkaline > Saline | place: Antarctica: Ace Lake | collected...
TAGCTGTTTCGCTGTCCTCTTTGTCTATCTTTCAATTGTGAAGCTTGTTGCGATCTGGGAAACCAAGCAGATCTATGCTTACATTGCAGGAGTTATTGGTGCTTTTTTTATTGCCTTTTCCCAGGAATTCTGGATTAATGCGATTGAAGCGGAGGTCTATGGAGGATTGTCTTTCTTTATCGCACTTATTATTTGGTTGACACTTATCTGGACTGAAAAGCAAAAGAACTTCGACCATCAGAATATATTATTACTCATAGTGTATCTTTTCTTTCTCGGATTCAGCGTGCATCAGACCACGTTGCAGATCGCACCGGCAGTATTATTTGTCGTAATTTTACCGTTGTTGAAATTCGATAAAAAATTCTATAATAAACTTGTGATCTTCGTTGTGATAGGGCTTGCTTTATACTATATTTTCTATCTTATTGGAACAGGAATCGGACATGGCAGTTTTGGAAAATATATCTTTGCACTTTTTGTAATTGGTGTGCTGATATATTACCTCAGAGACTATGTCCAGCCACAAGTATGGTTTTTTGCGCTTCTTATGGTCATACTGGGATTGAGTACGCACCTCATTCTCCCAATAAGAGCAGCAGCAGATCCCTTTATTAATGAGGGAGATCCTTCAACTCTGCCGCGGTTTATGGATTATGTTTTCAGAAAACAGTATGGTCCAACGAGCTTCTTTGTGCGGCGTGCTCCCATTCTAATGCAGCTCGATTTTCATTTTCTCAGATATTTTAGCTGGCAATTTTTCGATGCTGGAGTCATCAGCAATTTTCTCAATGTATCAAAACAATTCATACATACAATTTTTCAATTTATTGTAGTCGTACTCGGATTGACCGGCTTTTACTATCAGTTCAAGAAGAGCAAACGCTCATTCATTTACCTTGCATCATTCTTTTTCATGGCAAGCATTGCAATGATACTTGTAATGAATCTCTCATCTGCAGAAGTGCGTGACAGACCATACTTTTTCATCACTGCCTATATGCTGTGGGCATTTTGGATGGGCATCGGAGCAATGGGAATTGTACGATATCTTCGAAAGAGGTCGAAGCTACTTGCAATCATTGCATTGTGTCTTATCGCTACACTTCCGATTATAAATATGGCTTCTCATTTTCATAAGACGGACAGAAGCCAGGAACTTCTTTCACTCGAGTACGGAACCAATTTCTTAAATGGACTTGATAAAAATGCCATCATTTTCACAAATGGTGATAATGATACTTTCCCGCTCTGGTACGCCCAGGCAGTGTATGACCCGCATGCAGAAGAGTATTATCTTGAGGAAGATACACTTCTCTTCAGAGAGATCAAAGGATTCTCAATTTCAGATAAGGAAGATATTCCAAGAAAAACTCAAAACAAACTGAATGATGCATATTTGGCTAAGAAAGATCTTGGTGGAATTCGTAAGGATGTTTCTGTTGCAAATCTGAGTCTTCTCAACACACCCTGGTACATAAAACAACTCCGTGATTTTGAAGGCATAGAAATCAAACTCTCGGATAATCAGATCGATGAACTGCACCCGATCCAGCTTGCTAATGAAGCGAATTTCAAAGTAGGTGATATCAAGATCACTTTCCCAAAGGATAAACAGCTTTATATAAAAGACCAAATGGTTTTGCAGATCATTAAAGATAATTATGGCAAACGCCCGATTTATTTCGCAGTTACAGTTGCAGACCGAGTGGATTTTGACAAATATCTTCAAAGCGAAGGCATGGCAGACAGAATAGTGTCCACTAAAGCAAAATATCAGATTAACGCACCACGGCTCAATCATAATATTGAAAATGTGTTTGATTATAATTCCATTTACAATGAAGACCTCTACAAGGACGAAAACATGAAGCGTCTCATCAACAACTATGGTGCAGACTTCATGCGTATGTCCACAACCTTCTACCAGAATGGAGATTACGAGAATGCAGTAAAGTATCTCAACAAGGCAATGGATTTTGTGAAAGAGAAAGATAGATATCTGCCCAGTCTCGCAAACCTGTATTATGAAATGGGTTTGTACGATAGTGCTCTAAATGTGATCGAACCGTTAGTACAAAAGAGTCCTGAAGACCCTCAACTCGTATATCTTCAAATAGAATTCCTTGTAAAGAACGATGATATTCCCGGTGCTCTCAGTGCCCTTGAAGACTTTATAACGAAAAATACAGACCAGCACTATTTCCTCAATCGCTATGTGAATATTGTGAGAAGCAATCCTAATTATACTGAAAGAGCCCTCGACTACATAGATGATTTGGTGGAACAGTTTCCGGAAAATAAATCATACCAGCAGTTTAAAGAACAAGTTGAAGTTATTAACAAAAAGTAGTAAGGATTGAATAAATAGGGGAGTGTTAAATTAATTGTGTCTGGGTAAAGCACATAAAGAAAGGTTGAGTTCATCTGTCTTTAGCAGGGGGAACGATTTGTTATGTGTTATTCTCATCTTCAATCCCGAAACACATATTGTTTGGAACTTTTGTTTTTCTTAATTATACAAATAAAAAAGAATTAAATAAACACTTTCTTCACATAAGGTGAAGTTGATAACCGGAGCAAAGCTGAATAGTTAATATCAAATTCAATTTCACGTCCTACTTCAACATGGTTTTTGGAATGTAAAATCAAATGATCGCTGCTTGCTCCAATAACTTTGGCATTTATTCTGGGCGTTATAGCTTTTGTATCAACATCTTGTTCCCCGATCCCAATTATAATTCTGTTGATATTACCAATATCTGCAAACTCAGGTTTGTATCCAAACGCATTTTGACATATTTCACCATAAGGCAAAGATGGTTTTATTTTACTTTCGATAACTTCACATATTAAAGTAAATGCATCTGTGTATAATTTCGGGATTTTGTTTCTGTACAATGTTTCTCTACCTAATAAAATAGCTTCTCCAATTCTTAAATTATTTATATTCCCAATATTTTTAGTAGATAGAAACCATTCATAATTTGCAGAATTTCCGCCTGAAATCACAGGTAATTTTATATTGTATTTTTCTTGAATATGATCTGCTATTTGAGATAATTCAGTCATATTTTTTTCTGTTGGTTTAACACCTCCAAAGCAAGCAAGATTTACACCAACACCATATAATTCAACGCCTTTTAGCGGTATTATTTGTTCAATAACCGAATCAATATCTTCCGGTAATATCCCTTCTCTTAAATCACCAAGTTCTAACATTAAAACTACTTTATGTATTTTACCTTGCTTAAGAGAATGTTTAGATAACAATTTAATTGTTGATATTTCAGAGTTTAAACTTATATCTACATATTTAACTACATATGGGACTTCGGTGTGAGTAGGCAAGCGTGTAAGCAAAAATTCTGCTTTCACTCCGAATTCTTTCATTTTTTTTATATTCTGAACTATGGAAACTGCTATGGTGGTGATCCCACTCTCAAGAATTGCATTTGCAACTTCATGAGATCCTGTTACCCCCTTTATCACGGCAGTAACAGAAATCCCTTTTTTTGCAAATAACTCTTTTAAAGTTTTAGCATTGTGCTTTATCTTGTTTATATCAATTTCTAATCTGGACATTACATTATTTTATATCTTTTTAAAGCTGATTTTACAATTTTATCAATCAGTTCCGCTGAATCCATATTGCCGGCGACAGCCATGAATCCAATGTAGCTATGTGGTTTTTCTTTTGGAGTACACATTAAGCCTGCGAAAGAATTACCTTCTAAAAGAAAAGGACCTTCTTTTGTTAATATGATATCAATTCTTCCATAATCTTTAAAACCAATAGCACGATAAGCATTTTTTGCAAGTTCTTTAATTTTGCTCATCTCTTCATCATTTAATCTTGCAGGACAATAAAAGCTGTCATCATCAATTTCCTTTTTATCAAAAGTTAAAAAACGTGCTTCTCCGCTAAAAGAAATTTCAAGTGGTAGTAGTACCTCAATATCATTTCCATTGCCTATTACACCAAGAGTTATTTCTGTTCCTTGCAAAAACTTTTCAATTAAAACAGCTTGCTTTATTGTATTTAATATTTCTTTAACACCTTTTACAAGCTGCTCATAATTTTCAATAATGGAGTTATTATCAATTCCGGCGCTTCCTCTGCCTGCAACCGGCTTAATAAATAATGGACAATCGAAAGGAGGATTATTTTTAAATACAGAACAATCTTCTACAGATTTTGCTACATGAAAAGGTGATGTTTGTAATCCTTCACTTTCCCATATTTTTTTAGCTAATGATTTATCTGTTGAAACAGCAATTGCAGTAGTATCCGATCCTACAAAAGGTATTTCAAGTTCTTCTAATATAGCAGCTTCTGCCATACTTGAAACATTAAACACTAAATCGACCTTATTATCCTCTAAATCTTTTATAAAAGATATTCCCCAGTTTATAGTACAAACTTCATACCCGGCATCAATTAATGCTTGTTTATGATGAGCAACTTCTTTGTGTGTTTCGTCAATTACCCTATCTGTACCTGCAAACTTTTCTTGTATTTTAAAATTTCCTCTCTTTTTGTTTAACAAACCAATTTTAATTTTTATCATAAAACTACATTTTCAATAATTTCTGTTGTTTTTTCTGTTAATGGCATGACGCGATCAATCAATATTGCTTTAGATAATTTATGTATTTCCTTTTGTGTGTACGCAGAAATAACTTCCATTTTTTGAGTAGGTTTCATTTCATATCTTAGAATGGCACTATAAACAATCATATTAATTAATTTATCGAATCCAATATTATTGAAATTCAGAGTTCTTCTCAAATAACTATCATCTCCAAGTCCTGGAAACAGATTAATCTCAATTACATAAAAATTACTTCCATCATATCGAATGTCCACTCTTCCCACATCTTTACCATTTATGGTTTGCATAGTTTTTAAAGCGATACTTCTTAGTTTATTTTTAATGAATGAATCATTAACTTCACTTATTTTGTCGGTTTCCGGATTGTTTTTCATTTTTTCATCCAACAATTTTATACCATTTGTTTCAGGAATATTTATTTCTGCAAAAGTTGTAACTCTGTTCTCATCATTATTTAACACACCTACTGTATATTCTCTGCAATTTTTGCCCCCAATATATTCTTCAACAATGACAGGTTGTTTGAATTCAGTAAGTAAATCCTTTACTATTTTCTCAAATTGATCCTGATTATACGCAATACTTACACCTTCACTGCAGCCACTGCCCCTGGGTTTCAACACCACAGGATACCCAAGAAAACCTTTATTTATATCTTCATCGGATGATACTATAAAAAATTTGGGAGTTAGAATTTCATCTTTTACAAAACATGCTTTTGCTTTTTCTTTTAAAAGTGCATTGCAGACAGCTTCAGAACCTGAACCAACGAATGGAATTCCTAGTTCTTCAAGTATGTTAGAAACAAATATATCTCTGTTGTCATCTACATATTCGGATAAAGTTAAAACTATTGATTCATCACATTTGATTTTTTTCAAATCCTTATAAAATTGCTTTAAATTATAAAAGTTGATAAATGATACATTGTTTCCTGTTTCCTTGAGTGCCCTGCTAATTTCAATTTCTACTTTTTTTGTACGCCAGGTGTTAAATCCTGCAGGTTTTAAACCGTCTCCGTTAAAAATAATTATGTTCATCTTTTTTGAATTGCCCTTATTAATAAATTCATTCTGTCTTTTGCCGATATTATTTTATCGTCAAAATAAATATCAACCCCACCATTTCTTAATTTTGTTTTCCATTTTACAGCTTCAGGGAATTCCTCTCTGCAATACATTAACTGGGGAACAGGTAAAAATCCCATCTTAAAGATTTCGTAAAAACCTTGCGGAGTATATGTGTCTTTTATATTAGTCTCAATAGTATTTATTACTATTTTAGCTTCACTTATAAGATGAAGCATCCTTTTGTTAATATCCTGATTTTCATCCATATTATCTATCCATCCTTTTTTGCGGTACTCCCGGTATTTATTAAGAGAAAACAATGTTATTTTAATGCTTTCATCTATTATTTCAGGGGTTGCTAAATCATTGCCCTCTGAATAGCTAACCACATGAATAATATCGGGACTTTGATTATTGAAAGGTTCTATATCATCCATTAATGCGGTTATTGATGCAAGTTGTTTTTTTGCTTTATCAATATTGTATGATAAATAACTTAATCCAACCCTTGTTTGCAAAAATACTTTAAAATCCGAATCTTCCAGTGCTTTTACCATACTTAATGTTGCTCTTGCTTTGGCTAAATCATTAATTGCAGATGTATGTTTAGGGTCGTTTAACATTACTTGAAGAATAAAATATTTTATACCTAATTCTTTAGCCGCTTTTGCTGCCAAAAAAGCTGATACAACATAACTTACATCGTCCGATGAGCGGAATGCAAATTGATGAGCTACATTTCCCTCATAAGGTTTGCCTGTATTTGCAATATATTTAATTGTTTCAAAATGTTCAGTTAAATTATCAAGAAGATTTAATTCTCCTCGTCCGTCTATTTTAGAAAACCACCATAGAGATAAAGCATGCCATGCAATATTTAAAGATTCCTCATGTATTTCCGCTTGTTTGCGAAGATTTTTAGTACCTGAATAAGTTCTTACAAGCATTGGTTTTGCAGCTTCATAAATACGTTCATATTCATGAGGTGAATTAATTCCCACACCCCCACCATTAGGAAAATCATTCCAGTCTTCTCCAAATTTTGATTGAGTTAATTGGGAAGTTCCTATTGACAGTACATCCAGATAGCCACTATGAGCTAATAAACGTGACCATTCAATAAATTGCTTAACTGATTCATGTCTGTTTTCAATATAAGGACCTGCATGAGCTCTTATTACAGGTGGCAGATTATTATTCCTTCCATGGTTGATGCGATCTATTAATCCATCATTTGCTGTTCCGAAATTTTTATATCCACTTCTATCCACAGGTAATGTTGATATATAATCTCCTTTATCAATTATTTCTTTACCAAAGCCATCTAAGGCGATTTTATAAGTACTATCGTCTTTAAATCCTTTTGGTGCTTTTGAAGGATCTATGCCAAGCATTTTAAGACTATCTGTAAATGATTCATCACCATAAAAAACAATTACGTCCTTATATAAATATTTGATTTTATTACATGCTTCGGGTAATCCGGCAAACCAAATACTTTTCAGTTTTCCGCCGCTTTTTACCAACATTTTCTTTGATTCCAATTGGTACATAAGTTTTTGGAATATCAGTACCGCATCATCAACATTCAGCCGGTAACTAAAACCCAAAGCTTTAATATTATTCTCTTTAATCCATTTTTCGATTAATGATGAATTGTATATATTTCCGGGATTTGTAATTGCTTTTGATACTTCAGAGTTTGCTACAATAACTTTAAATCCACATTCTGTAAGAAATTCATTAATGGTAGCAATACCTAAAGTATGGGCATCAAAATGTGTTTTTACTAAACCAATTGTATCAGCTAATGATATAGTATTACGCATAATTATATTTAATGCAGGACTTATTTTAGTCTCAATTTGAAATTCATTTTCATCCTTAATGGGAATATTCCATTAAATCAGAAATTAAATTATCAGGTGAAAGACCTAATTTGTGTAAAGTCCTGCCCTCTGAACGAAAGTCAATGTTTAGTAATTTACTTCCTTCTTCTATAAAATAATCAATCGTTGGTGTTGGAATTCCCAAATTTTTCCCGAATGAAGACATAGGTACCAAACCTGTTGGAATATCGTCACAAACATATCTGTGATTTATTGTTGTAGGAGCCAAAATATTTTTATATGTTGGATTAAATTTTATCATTTCATAAATAGTAGATTGAGGAAGTCCATATCTTGAATTTAACCAATCGCGTACAGAAAGAGAATTTACTCCAATAGCCGTAGCAACAGATTTGAATTCAAAATCTACTTTTCCAATATAATTTGCAATTTCCTTTGTGAGACCATCGGTGTAAAAATTAAATTTTTCTTTTCGCATGATCCTTTCTTTATTTAATAGGAATATTATAGGATGAAATATAGCACCAATATTACTAAAACTTGTATCTAAAAATGAATTTGCTCTGGTTAGATTTGGAAAAACATCAGCAAGAATATTAATTACATAATCTGTATCACAAGAATGTAATGCAGACACAGAAACATTTATTTTAACTCCCTTAACTTCTATCATAAAAAGTTCTGTAAGTCTTGCTGCAAAAAACAAAGTATTTGCTTCGGCAATAATAACGTTTGCCTTGCAACCTACTTTTTTTAATGTTTGGCTAAACAGTAAAACTCCACATGTTCTGCCGGGAACAAGTAAAATTATTTGACCATCTATTAAATAAGGAGCAATCTTTTTTGCAATGTCTTCATGTCCATTTGCAGTTATAACAATAATAATAACATCACTCTTGTAAACTGCTGTTGATAGGTTAGTACCCACATAATCCGGCTTTATTTTACAAATTAAATTACCGAATTTTAAATTGTACCCATTTTCTATTATGCGTTTAATTCGTTTTTCAGATCTGTTGTATAAAGAAACATCGTATCCTTTTAAAAAAATATATCCGGCAGTTACCAATCCACCGTTTCCAGCTCCAATTACAGAATATTTCTTTTTTTTCATTTTATATCCTTCTAAAATTTTTTCTGCCATATATCTTTAACCTGCCTATATTACACATAATGGATAAGCTCACCTGCTCCTGTGAAATAATTAAAAAGCTTTAAAATAATCTTAAAACTAGAAGATAAAAAAATTAAACCGCTCATCCCCAATAACCACCCGCTATTTCACGGGTTCAGGTGAAGCGAGGGCTAAGTAGCCAGAAAAATAACTATTCGTTAACTTTTGGTTTTAGCCAAATAAACCGAACATAACAGGGAAATTCAAGAAAACCAATCTAAGACATTAACTTATTCAATTACTCCATTATCTAAATTTTAGAAGAATTAAAAAAAAGAATTGTCAATTTATTTCTAAGAAACTTGCAAGAACATTAATGAAATGGGACAATATGACAGTGCTTTGCACGTGCTCGAACCACTCCTTGAAAAAACTCCTGAAGATCCACAACTCGTATATCTCCAAATTGAGTTTCTTGTAAAAAATGAGGATATTGTAACTGCCCTTAACATTCTGGAAGATTTCATTATGAAACATACTGATCAGCAATATTTCCTCAATCGTTATGTGAATATTGTAAGAGGTGATCCTGATTATACTGAAAGAGCTCTCGACTACATAGATGATTTGGTGAAGCAGTTTCCGGAAAATAAATCATACCAGCAGTTTAAAGAACAAGTTGAAGATATTAACCAAAAGTAAGATTAATTATTCTTGTTGAATCGCAGTCAATATTCCATTATTAAAATACAAATAGTTTTCAGGATATATCCATTGTTCTATTTTTTCCCCTGATGTAATTGTTTCATTAATGTTTTCTGGATTACCCCAAGAAAGACGACACATTTCTTTACTCATACCTATTCTTACTTTTCTTTGAAGTATTCTATCGAAGTTTTCATTTCCAAACTTTTTTCTGTAATTACTCGCCTCAATTAAGGTGTAAGCACGTGGTTTACCCCATTTGCCAATAACTGAATCGTAAGAAATAGTTACTTTTTCGCTAAGTGAATTTTGGATTACAAGCGAAAGAGAATAATATTTTTCATTAATAGTCAGGTCTATGCATCTCCATATTTGACCTTTTGTTGTAATAGGATTGCCAGTTTCAATATCACACAAGTTTTTTAATAAACCTTCAGAAATTATAAATTCTTTTCCAACTAAATATTTTTTCTGTTTTTGAAAAAATCCGACCACTATGAAGGGAAAGGAGGCATCAAGGTCACACCAATATTCATAATATATGATGTCACCACTTGATTTTTCCTTAAGTTTTAAAAAAAATATTTTTCCATAAAGATATTCATTATCTTCTACTTTCGGGTGTTTTATTACATTAAGTACTTTAAAATATTTTCCAGCCAGTTCATCGTAATTTGAAGTATAATTATCGGTACATTTGTATATGTTTTCTTTGTTAATAAAGCCTTCTTTCGTGTAGTCAAGTAAGAAATGTTTATAACTATATTCACGAAGGCTTTTGACTTCACCTTTTAGGTAAAGCTCTTGTCCTATATATTTATAAACATCTTTCCCTAAAAAATTCTGGGTACTGTCGTATGGTGTGTTGTCCACCTGTTCAGTTTTTGGAGCTACTTTAGTTGTTGTTATTTGTCCATATGCTAAGGATGCACATAGTAATGCAACGAAGACTACAAATATTCTTTTCATTTTTTCTCCATTTTTTTTCATCCTTATTGTAGTTATTACTTTATTCATTTTAATTTGAATTTATTACGAAAGGAAAAGCCACTGTGATTCAGTGGTACAATACAGTCTTTGTAAGTAGCACCATGTTGTGATTGCCAAGTAATCTCCTCGCTTAATTAAATTAAGCATTATTTCAGACAAGAGTTGCATGGGATTTATTAGTCCATTCTGTTTCGCTAGGTGGACACCACTGTAAATTAAGCTTGATTGAGAATTCTACGAGAGGATATCCTTGTGAAAAGAGCTTATAGAAAAGCTCGTAATCACCATCATCAATCAATATAGGATCCCTACATGTGTCGCTCAAACTATGAAGAAATATACCTGGTTTATCTGCGTGTATTGCAAAGACATCAATCAATGCAAAATCTTGTGGGAGAATTGTACGCTTATAGCCAGCTTGACCAGCCCATTTGAGATAACTACGATCTGTTAATTTTATTTTAGTTCCATCAGATTTCTTTATATGGTCTAGTATGCATACGCTTTCCACAGCTGACGTATCTGGTCTTCTGTTTTCAACCTTAACTTTATATACCCTTTCAATAAATATACCCGAATGATCTCTGTATTTTATGGGGTCGGAGAATCCATATTTGTTTACTACAAGATTTCTAGAATAAAAGGGTGACCATCCTCTTTCTTTAACAATTCTACGAATCATCTCTGGGAGATCTTTCTTATTATTAAAATGCTCTGGATTACTCAAGACATAACGTAAAAAACCTTCTAAAGGCACCCCAGTTTGTTGCAATGCAATCATGTCTTTAAAGCCAAGATGATGTGCCAGGGCCAATTCCTGATGAGAGAACAGAGATATCGGCATAGCTTGCGATTTATCGGGATTCCTTTTGAAATCAATAAAAATAAAATAATCTGATGTGCGCAATTCATTTGTGATCGTCATTATATCATCAAGGCTTTGAATTTTAAATGCTAAGTATGGATTGAGTGAAAATTCCTGATTTAAAAGATCTTTTATTTCTTCAGCAATTTTTCTCTCACCCTCTGACTTTTGTCCACAGCTTATAAATACTTTTCCGGGCATTCATTTACCTCACAAGCGTGAAATTTGTGATATTATTAACATTTTAGATAATATTAATATTTATAGTAATCAAAACATATTTTGCAGAAACAGTCTGTATATAATCTACTATTTTGATATTAACACACTATAAACCAAATCTCTATCTAATAAAATAACTTTTATGAATTATTTCATTACTAAATCTTTTAAAGATTTCCTCAAAAGTATTGTCAAATTTTTTATAATAATTTGCTATAAATATTGACGTAAAACTCAGTAAAAAATTACTGGGTTTTCAATTATTTAGAAATTAAAGTTAATATGATTAAAAAAGTTCTAACAAAGTTTTTCGGAACCCAATTCGAACGGGAAGTGAAGAAAATTCAGCCCGTTGTGGATGAGATAAATCGAATTTATGCGGATCTTTCCTCCCTTTCAGAAGATGAACTAAAGCACAAAACCGTAGAATTCAAAGAGAAAATTCAGGAACGAATTGATGCCAAGCAGCAGCTTCTTGATGAGTTCGAGTTGAAGTACGATGAAACCTCTGAGGACGATGAGAAAGACCGCATCGGTTTCCAGATCGATGATGCAAAAAAGGACATCGATGAGGAAACCAAGAAGGTTCTTGAAGAAATCCTGCCTGAAGCATATGCAGTGATAAAGGAAACCTGCCGACGTCTTGTCGGGACCTCATGGTCTGTTCGCGGTCGAGAAACAGAATGGAATATGATACCCTACGATGTCCAGCTTATCGGTGCGATCGCTCTGCATAATGGGATGGTCACAGAGATGAAAACCGGTGAAGGAAAAACCCTTGTTGCAACCATGCCATTGTATTTGAACGCACTCGTTGGTAAGGGCTCCCATCTTATCACGGTGAATGACTATCTTGCTCAACGTGATTCCGAATGGATGGGGCAGATCTACAAATATCACGGTTTGACTGTCGGTTGTATATTTGGTGAGCAGGAACCATCTGTGCGTAGAGAGCAATATGCTGCTGATATCACATATGGTACGAATAACGAATTCGGTTTTGATTATCTGAGAGATAACATGGCTGTA